>OKTN01000908.1_pt1 | contig 11113 bp, 7 predicted proteins | sample 1606451 | NCBI WGS metagenome assembly OKTN01 (sample SAMEA3879602, study PRJEB24766) | human gut metagenome | biome: human-associated habitat; feature: feces | place: USA | collected 1985/1987 | reverse complement strand
AAGCAGGTTTTTAACTCTTCCACCAGTTCTCGGTTCTGCCGGGGAATCGCCACATAATCATGATAAATTAGTGCCGCACTGAGGATACAGACAGCACACAAGACTGCCTGCAGCATCCACAGCTTATTCTTCTTTTTTCGCTTCATCTGCTTTTTTATGTCTCTTCTTATAGAGCATGGTTGCCATGAGTCCGGCTGCTGATGCTCCCAGAAGAACAAACAGCAGGATTGGTTTCCAGTGGTCATCCCCTGTCTGCGGTACACCCGGTGTTTCCGGTGTTCTTGCATCTTTCATTTCCACCTTCTGGATTTCCATGGTATCTTCCAATGTGAATTTCACATCTTCTGCAATCTCATAGCCTTCCGGCGCTGCGATCTCACGCAGAGTCAGCTCTTCCCCTACCGGAAGTTTCTCTGCCAGATGAGGCTTTCCATCCGTTACCCACTCTTCCAGAATCTCACCCTCTTTATTTAAGATCTGCAGCTTGGCACCTTCCAGTTCCTCGCCTGTGGTAATATCCGTCTTGGAAATTTCCACTTTGGAATAATCATCCTTCATCTCCACCTTGGTCACACTGCCATCTTCTTTTACTTCAAACTCGATATCTTCTGCAGATACATAGCCCTCTGCATAAGGCGGCAGTTCTTCGTGAAGGATATACGTTCCTTCTGGCAGTCCATAAACTACGTGTGGTTCTTTTGCACTGATCCACTCTTCTACGATGTTGCCCTCTTTATCGATGATCTGAAGCTTCGCGCCTTCCAGTTCTTCCCCGGTTGTTGCATCGGTTTTCGTAAATTGGCTCTCAGTCGGCTGGTTTTCCACTTCTTTTGTCAGCTTGATTTCTGCAAGGTTCTGGTCTGTGTAAGAGGCATCCATCTCCCAGATTTCTTCATTTGGAAGATATCCCGGTTTTCTCACTTCCTCTTTTACATAATATTTCCCATGATAGAGGTCGCTGTCAAAGGTAAGCTGTCCCTTCTCATCCGTTGCTTTCTTCTCCAGCAGAGTGTCCTTTTCCACAAGAACCTCACCCTGCTGGGAGAGGATATCTTCTTTGGCATACAATCCAAAGATCACGCCTTCCAGCTTCTCTTCTGTGACTGCATCCTTCTTTTCTACAGAAATGGAAATCTTCTGTCTTTCATTTTTATAGGCAACGCCTTCATAAACGACAGCCTGCGTATCATCCTTTGCAGTCAGGGTAAATTCCTTCTGTTCCGGGTTCAATACGAAATGGTCGCCTGCCACCGTTTCTTTCAGATAATAAGAACCCAGTGGAAGATTGTTCACTACTGCTTTTCCTTCTTTATCTGTGACCAGGGTTGCTACTAAATCATCTTTTTCATAGCGGATGACCGGATTGCCCTGTTCATTTTTCGCACCATCTGGAGAGTAAATGGTATCCTTGGCATACAATTCAAAAGTTGCCCCTTCCACACCGGATTCTTCATAGACAAAATCATGGAACACTCCGGTATCGGTATCCTCTCCGGTCACTGCATCTTTGATCTTTCCAGCCAGTCTTTTTGCCTTTGCAAGCAGGGAATCTCCCTTCACCTCTACTGGCTGTTCCCCGGTTTTCGTTAATGTCAGGCTTCCCACCTGCTCATCGTTTGGCTGCTCGATTTCCACAATGACTGCTCCGGTATCCGGATCGATCTGATGGGCAGTATCCGAGGAAACGGTGATTACGATTCCCTCTTTGGCATTTTCTTTGTAACTGCCTTTTTCGGTCACTTCTAGTGGAGAAATCACCGTTTGCCCTTCATACAAGGACATTTCATACCCCTGTCTTACAAATCCTTCCGGTGCTTTCACTTCTTCGATCCGGTAAGTAGAACATTTCAATTCTTCCGGTGTTACCAGATAGCCTTCCTCATTGGTCTTGAAAATGCTAATCGTTTCTTTCTTCGGATAGAATACCGTCTGCTCTACATATTCCTCTTTTTCCATATCAAAGATTTTATAGGAAGCGCCTGCTTTTAAAACCGGATTGCCTGTCTGTGCATCCTTTTTCACGATTTTTAACAAAAACTCAAACGGACGGTCATCGAACACACGCCATACCATCGGTTCTCTGCTGTCCTCATCAACCTTCACCAAAAACGGATCGATGGCTTTCAAGTTCTCCGGTACGGTGCTTTCCTCTACCACATAAAGACCATACGGAAGCTCCGGACTGAGAGCATATCCTTTTTTATCTGTAATAAGCTCCTGTACCGGGACAGCCTTGCCATCCACATAGGTCACTGCCACCTCTTCCTTACTGAAATCATACCCACGGAAATCTTCCGCAGTAAACTGATCCCCATTGGATGGCTGTAATTCCCCACTCTCTACTTTGGAAAGGCTGCTGATCAGATACACCTTAAAACCTGCTCCTTCCACAAGGTCTGTTTCTGTCTGGTCTCCATCTTCGCTGATCTTGATCAGCTGGAACGCCTGCTTTTTCACCTGTTCCTGTACCGTCAGGTCCCTGGTTACCTCTGCCACTTCCTGTCCTTCGTAAGCAAGGTCCACCTCATACTCTGTTGGATCTACCGTATAGCCTTCCGGCGGAGTGATCTCTTTCACATACATTTTCCCCAGATACAATTTGGAAAAATCTAAGGTACCATCCTCCTTGATCACGCCCTGTGCGATGAGGCTGTCTTTTTTGAACAGAACCCCCGTCTTTCCATCCGGGTGGACGATATCCTCTCTGGCATACAGACCATACACAGCCCCGGCAAGGGAACTATCTCCCTGGGGAAGAAAAGCCTGTGTCTCCTTATCGATCTTTTGGATATGGACAGCACCTTTCACCCTCTCATCGGTTGCTGAGATGGTGACCGTCTTTCCGGCTTCCACATCCACCTTATGGATCACATCACTCTGTGCATACTTGTCTGGAGCCTTGATCTCCTTCACATATACTGTTTTGATGGTTGCCTCAAAGTAATCACTGACTGCCTTTCCATCTTCCCCGGTAGCTGGCATTTCCATTAACAGATGCTCACACTTGCTGTCTGTATAAATGCCATACACTGCACCGTCTAAAGGATTCTTGGTATCCGCATCCTGTTTGAAAAGCTCGATCCTTGTCATCTCCAGCCAGTCTACCGTAAAACTTACCGGATTGGCTTTCTCCGATTCAAAGACTCCAATGTCCTGATTGCTGTTTCCTGTGGATAATACCAGCGTTCTCCAGGTTTCCCCTACAGAACCATGCAGTTCCCCGGAGGAATAGTTTCCGGTATGAAGCATTGGGGCAGTCAAATAAAAGGTATCCCCGCCATAGATCTTCAGCGCACCATTCTCTGCGGAAGTTCCCTTTGTCTTGTTATAAATGGTGATGTCTTTTGGTACATTGACTGAAATGTAGTTTCGGTGATCCCCGGACAATGTGATATCCGGTGTTTTCTGTACATTTCCATTTCGGACTGCTTTTACAGAAGTCTTGGAAAGGGAGATTTCCCCCTTCGGCGGCTCTTCCATAGCAAACAGGTGGTCAATATAGGCGATCACGCCTGCGTTTACCAGATCTTCATACTTACATCCTGTAAATCCTGCCTCACCTGCATAGGCATAGCTGGCTGCGATGTGGGTATATACATATTTCTCTTCTGCACTTTTCCCGGACAGATAACTGCCTGTAATATCCCCGGCGCCGCCATAACCATAATACAGCACCTTCTGCAAGTTCTTATTGCTGTCCAGTACCTGTGCCACATAGTCTCCACTCGGCGGTGAGGAACGATGGGATTCCAGACAGTAAGCGATCTTTCCATTGACCGTAAACCAGCAGGTTAAGTAATTTCCAATATAACTTGGATAGTAGATGGTCTCCCCTTTTTCCAGATGTACGGTTTCCTTTGCTCGGAACGTGTTTTCCGCACCGGAAAGCATCATCACTTCCCCATCCTCAATCTTTTCTTCCAGTTCCCTTGCTGCCTGTGCATCCGCATCTTCCCCGGATACCGTCACTTCCACATCCGGGATCTCCTGCACAGGCGTCTCCGAATCTTCTTCGGATTTCGTATCCTCTTTCTGTTTCTGCCCACCGTTTTCTTCTGCATGGGCCTGTCCTTCCGAACCCGTCAGGATAATCTTACGAGTAACGGAATAACTGTCACGCGCATCTTTTGGCACAACCCAGTAGGTTGCAATATAGGTTCCTGCCTGGTCAGGGTGGTAGCTCCCTCCATCTTCCGCTTCGATACGTTCCAAGGTAACATCCTCTTGTTCTGAATTGTAATGGATACCTTCCATACAAGTCTCTGCCATAAAATCCTTGTCGGAAATATCTTTCGTGATATCTTCTGCTGTTACTGTCTGCTCAGAAATTTCCGACACCGGATGCTCCGATTCTGTCTTACTTTCTTTTTCTGTCACAGCCTTCTGTGAAATTTCACGTTCTGCCGCATGGACATCCGCTAAGTTCCCAAGCGGACTAAGACCCATGAGCAGTGCGAGCCCAAAGGCTGCAAGTCTTGTTTTGATATTCCTGCTCTTCATTGCATTCTCCTTTTTTCGTTAAAAATACCGCAGAGGATTTCCCCTGCGGCGTTGTTATCTGCTGACTTTTGTTTTCTTGTGACTGGGTTTCTCTCTGCCTACTTCCTGTCTTGTACGCTTTAGCGCATCGGTTATAGATTGGCTGGAAATCCCATTCTGATGGCAGCCTTCCACGATCCCCATAAAATAAAGATCCGAGGGGATGGCAGGCTGATCCTTATAGGGTGCATTCATGGTATATGCCATGACTTCCCGTTTCACACCATCCTTTCCCTGAACAAGAACAGGCTCCTTTCCATAAAGATGGGGATAACCTTCATAAAAGTCCAGGCTTTTTTCACACTCTGGTGTGATCTTCCAAAGCACCCCTTCCACCTGGCTGCCCTCTTCCGGCAAAATAGTGGCAACACCGCATCCTTTCCCCCTGCCACAGAAGGTCAGGCGGTATCCCTCCAGCCGGACATTCTCCACTACGGAAGCTGCCGGACAGCGGTACGCCATCTGGTCTAAGTTCATATTGCTGCCATAGGCAAAATAATAGGTTTCTTTCATCTCTTACCTCCTAACGGGCATCCTCCGCCCGATGATTTCGATTCAAACATTCATAGGTACTGCGGTCATATCTCCATGCCCTGTCACCCTCCAGATTGGCAAGCAGATGTTCCCGGACATTCTTATATTCCGGTCCAATGAGCCCCAGCCGCAATAAAAAGGTACGGAAGGTAAATGCCGGATTCTCTGTGATCTCCGTTTTCCGCATCTGGGTGCATTTCTGATTGATGGCCTGGGCAGAGATGGCAAGAGCCAAAGTGATATTTGCCCGCACTTTTCCTGCATGGAGGGTACTCTCAAAACATCTCCACTCCAAAGTTCCTTTGGAAAATACTGCATGAAGGTTCAACGCATAGTACCGGGTATCGTCATAATGATCATGGCTTCCATCCCTGCCCCCATACCATACCCGTTTCAACTTTTCCATGGAAATGGTGCTGTTTGGCATCCGGCGGATCTTCTCCAGCACAATGGGGCGTACCTTCTGGCAATACTCCTGTTCCCTTGATGTCTGCACCTTCAATGCCTTAAACAGGATGTCCTCTTTGGAATACATAATGGTCATGGCATTTTTAAGGCTTCTTGGGGTGTGATTGGAAGCATCCACATGCACATGCTGCCCGCAGGATGCATTTACCTTCGCCCCATGATGCCTGAGACACCGCACCACTTCCTGCAATTTTCCCATTTCTCCATAGGAAAGTTTCGGACTGACCATCTCGGTGCTGTATTCTCTTCCGGCAGGAACCATGCGTCCACGCTCCCTGCGTTCCGTATAGATGCTCCCATCATACATGAACTTCCATTTCTTTCCTTCCTGATCTGTCACAGACCAGACCCCATAATATCCACCGTCGCAAACTGCCCTTGTTCCAAACAGCTCTGCCACTTTCTCCGCAGCCCTCTGCCTGGTAATGCCTGTCATCTCAATCTCTGTACCGAAGTACTGATCCTGAATTCCAATTGCCATACTGCCTTACCTCTTTGTCTTTTCATCCTCTGCCCGGATCTCTGTATCTGCCTGCCGAAGAAGCGTTCCGATGGCTTCGATCACGTTGACGGTCACTCCATTTCCAGCCTGTTTATAAAGCTGGCTGTCCGAAGTCTCCTGTTCTATGCGGTCAATCTGCCAGTCATAAAAGCCTTGCAGTCTCAGACATTCCCTTGGCACCAGTTTTCGGATTCTGCCCCGATAGGCAACTCCATGCCGGTCTGTGGCAGTAATGGTGAACATCGGCTCTTCCGGCTCCTTCATCCTCCGGCCATTCTGCCGGGTTTCTTCCCTTCCCGGGGTCAGCACTGCCCTGGCGCCTTCCTCTTTTAAGACCCCGGAACTTTCGCCTCTGTGGTTATGGATGCTGGAATCCTGTCTGGTATTCAGACATCTGCAATGCTCTGTGACAAGAGGCGGCACAGACAGATCCACAAAATGAAGCGTTCCCTGCTGGATTCCTGTGGTAAGGGTATGGGCGATCTGATGCCCCACACGCCCTCTTCTGGTATTCATGCCTGCATATCCTAAGTCAATGCTGTCTCCCGGATACGCCATCTTATATCCCTGCTTGGTATTCTCCTTGATATCTCTCACATACTCTTCACAGCTCTTAACACCACCTGTAAGCTTTGTAATCAATTGTCCATTGTACTTAGAATTATATTCTGAATTAATAAAATTATTAAGTACTGCTCCTAGCAGGTTAGCTGCCGCATTAATCTCTGCCTCTGTTCTTACTGTAACTTTTCCTAACGCCTCAATATACTCATCCTCATTAATACCCAGTTCTCTTGCAACACCTCTGAATTTCTCTTCATCCGGATGCTCAGGTAAAACCTGACCTCCGATTACAGAGCCAAGCACTGTACCATCGCTTAACTTAAGCGGAATACCAAAATCCACAAGTCCAGCATGACAATGATATACACCTTGTCCCTCAGCGTCACATTTCTCACATCTTCTGCATCCTTCCTTACTTCCTCTGGTAAGCTTTATACAGAAATCTGTAAAGTTGTAACATTCGGAAATATACTTTCCATCAGCTCCAACTGCAACCGTGGCTAATCCTGTTGCCACAGCCCAGTCAGACATAATTGATTCAAATTTCTCCATATCAGCAAAATCTTGAATCTTCATGCTTAAACCACCTCTTTTTCAATTGTCACATGTATTGATTGAGTAAATTTTAACAAATAAGACCTCTAAAGTCAATGAATATGAGTAATTATCAACATTTTTATGTACTGGCTCTGTATTAATGATGGAACAATCTCATTCCTGTAAAGCACATAGCCATTCCTCGCTTATTGGCTGTTTCTATAACCTGATTATCTCTTACAGAACCACCAGGCTGTGCTACATACTTAACACCAGACTTATAAGCTCTTTCTATATTATCTCCGAATGGGAAGAATGCATCTGAACCGATTGTTACATCAGTATTGCCTGCAAGCCATTCCTTCTTTTCCTCTGTTGTAAATACAGATGGTTTCTCTGTGAATACTCTCTCCCAGTCATTGAGAATATCTTCATACTCATCACCAATATAAAGGTCAATTGCATTGTCTCTGTCAGCACGGCCTACGCCTTCCTTAAATGGAAGATTAAGGACCTTTGGATTCTGGCGGAGATACCAGTTATCAGCCTTCTGACCTGCAAGTCTTGTACAATGGATTCTTGACTGCTGTCCTGCTCCGATACCGATTGCCTGTCCATTCTTTACATAGCATACAGAATTAGACTGTGTATACTTAAGTGTTATAAGTGCAATAATCATATCAATCTTAGCAGACTCTGGAATATCCTTATTCTCTGTTACAACATTTGATAAAAGTTCCTTATCAATAACAAACTCATTTCTTCCCTGTTCAAATGTTACACCAAACACCTGCTTTCTCTCGATTGGTTCAGGCTTATACTCAGGGTCAATCTTAATGATATTGTAGTTACCCTTCTTCTTAGCCTTTAATATCTCAAATGCCTCCGGCTCATAGCCAGGTGCAACAATACCATCTGAAACCTCATGCTGGATAAGCTTTGCTGTAGCAACATCACATACATCTGATAATGATATGAAATCACCGAAAGATGACATTCTGTCTGCACCTCTTGCTCTTGCATATGCACATGCGATTGGGCTTAATTCTCCGATTGCTTCGTCAACCCAGTAAATCTTCTTCTCAACATCTGTAAGAGGAAGTCCTACTGCAGCACCTGCTGGAGATACATGCTTGAAAGATGTAGCTGCTGGAAGTCCTGTAGCTTTCTTTAACTCCTTAACAAGCTGGTATCCGTTAAATGCATCAAGAAAATTAATATATCCTGGTCTGCCGTTAAGAATCTCTACAGGAAGGTCACTTCCGTCTTCCATAAATATTCTTGAAGGCTTCTGATTAGGGTTGCATCCGTATTTTAACTGAAATTCGTTCATATTCTTTCTCCTTAATTATTTTACATTCTTGTTAATAATTCTTGTTTCGTATTCACCTGTAGCAATATCAATATATCTTACAAAAAGTGAAACCTTATTATCTGCATTAAGATTATCCCAGATCATCTGTGTGAATTCTTCAATATCGCCAGATATCTTAACCCAAGTAGGTTCTCCCTCATAGCTTGGAAGTGGATTGCCATCACCCATATATGTATGGATATAATGCCCCTCTCCTGCAAATGCTGCATCATATGTATATGTGTGTCTTTCACATATGTCAGGATTACCATTATGGCTCTTTAATATAGACATTGCATATGAATATTCATTATTCTCAATATGAAGCACACTTGAAATTCTTGGTGTATAGTTAGGTGCATCATGCTCATATTTTCTTACTCTTAAAGATTCTTCAAATGTTTTTCCTTCTGAAAGACCGTCATAAACCGTATCAGTCTGGTCTCCATTAGTAACAATAGTATTATTGCCAAGTACTCTTACAGGGGCATAGATAATAAGCTCTGGTGCAACTAAAAGTGTTGATGGGTCAAAAGCTTCTGTTCTGATACCCTCTCCGTCCTGTACAAATACACGGTTACGGCTGCTCTCGCTTCTTCCCATAATAAAGTAAGCTGAAACTGCCTTCTTACCATCCTCTGACATACCGGCAACAATTCCTCTGCCCGGATAAGCACATCCTGATAATTCCTCTGAAAGGTTCTTAATTGTCATAACTGACCTCCTGTTAAATGTGATGACTGCGTTCGCTATTCTTTTTCATGAGCAGTGCTCGTAACTCAAATGCCAGAATTTCATTCTGGCATTGTCGCGGTGCTCCTCGAGAATCCATATAAGTTTCGCATTATGTGCAAGCACAACTGTGAAACTTCCATGTCTTCTCTCATCGTTACTCGCACAAAAAAGCCGACCATCTGGGAACGCAGCTTATAGCTTAACGTTGCCCAGGCGGTCGGCTTTTCTTAATATAAACTGTACTCCCTGTGGGTTATCCCACAATGCTTTTTAGGCATCTTCCGCCAGTTGTACAGCGCTTATTAATAACATACAACAAAATATGTTAAATTGCAACACCATTCTTCTTAAGAAGTTCTCTTGCTGATTCAACTGAATCAACACCTGTTGCATTCTTAATTGGTGCAAATTCCTTTTCTCTTACTACCTCGAATGGCAGACAGCTGTCAAGCTCATGAATCATATCAAGAACAAGACCCTCAAATTTATATCCGTTAGGCTTTTCAGGCTTAACAAGATTACCATTCGCATCAATATATGGAATCTTCTTCTCAACAATATGTAATGGAAGATTCTTTCCAACAATTCTTTCAAGATCAGAAACTCTGAACAGATAGTTAAGAATAACACCGAAATTATATGCTGGATCGCCCTTTGCATTCTTAGCATCCATCATCTCTTTAGTAAGTTCATAATACTCAACAATGGAAGGCCTTCCATCTTCAAGACACATAACGCCAACCTTCTCATCAGGAGCTGCCTTTCTTACAACCTTAGAACCAACTGCACAGTGCTTTTCAATTGTAGCACCGATAAATACAGGGTCTGCAATTCTCTGAAGAACATTGTCAACAGCAAATACATTAAGCCACTCAATTCCGTTATTCTCAAGAACCTCTGTTAATCCAGCCTTCTTTAAAGAGATATACCAGCCACCATTACCATTAGGTGATGTAGCCATTCTTCCCTTATCTTCAAGATATATCTTACCATCATAATCAGTGGCTGCTGCCATCTCCTGCTTGAAGAAATGTACATATTCACTCTTATATCCGAAGAAGTCCTTCTCTTCAAAGAAAGAAACTGTAGCATCATTATTCTTCTCACTAGTCATAACGAATAAATGTATATATGTTCCTGTCTCTTTAACAACATCCATAAGATTATTAATAAGGCACTCGAATATATAAAGTTTCTTGTTAACACCTACATTATACATTCCCTTAGGATTATCCGAGCCAAGTCTTGTTCCCATTCCGCCTGCAAGAAGAATTGCTCCAACCTTTCCAGCCTTAATTGCCTCTACACCTGTATTCTTAAATGTATCATAGTCAGCTTCTATCTCATCAAGTTCCATTGCACCAAGAGGTGTAATTTCACCTTTCTTAACAAGCTCAGACTTATGTTCAATTGCCGATAAAACTTCCATATCAGTCTTATCAATCTGCTTAAGAAGTGCTGCCTTCTCATCATCTGATAATTCATCATAATATCTTAATATCTGTTCCTGACCATACTTAGAAAGCTTAAGCTTTGCTTCTTCTAAATTCACTTTAATTCCCTCACTTATCTAATAGCTTATTGTCTGACGACATCTTTATAATTCTAACATATTAATAGTTTCCAAGCAACTTAATAGATTCAGCTTCTTCTTCAATACCTCTTAATGCGTTCATAACTCTTGGATCATCAATGTTACCAGCAAAATCAACAAAGAACCGGAAATTCCATCTCTTTCCTTCAACATTCCCTTCAATAGGTCTTGATTCAATCTTATTCATATTAAGACCATTATATATAATATGGCTTAAAATACCAAATTAGAAAGTAGTATAAGTAGTAAAAAGGAGATTAATCTCATGGCAAGAGAAAAGTATGAA
>OKTN01000907.1_pt1 | contig 11148 bp, 13 predicted proteins | sample 1606451 | NCBI WGS metagenome assembly OKTN01 (sample SAMEA3879602, study PRJEB24766) | human gut metagenome | biome: human-associated habitat; feature: feces | place: USA | collected 1985/1987 | reverse complement strand
GATGCGCTGCACTTATTTCACCTCCGATCATTCCAGCTTCATCTCACCTGCGGCCGGTTCCTCCTGCCGGGGTGCGGTCAGCTCCATGAGCTTCTCCCGCGCCCAGTCCGGCAGGTATTTTTCGTCCAGCACACCGATGAAATCCTCCCGGTTCCATCTGGCTGTTTCTCCGTCCGAGAGGCAGGTGGCAAAGACTGCTCGACCACTGGAATGCGGCTCGCATCCAAAGCCGCTCCGAGCATACCAGAGTTGATCCGCCTGACTCCAGCAGGATTCCTTCAGCGTATCCGGCGACAGTACCAGCACCTTGCCGGTGAAGTCCTGCTCGGCGCGGTCACCGACGCAATGCTCCGCACCGAAGAGATTTAACGCCTGCACCGCCTTGCGGTAGAAACTGACGAAGCCATCCAGCACGGCGGGGTGGCTCCGAACAGTGATCGCGGCATTGTGACGCTCATCCTGCGGAATGTAGCGCCGCTCAGCCCACTGCTTATTGGCGGGGCTGAAGCGACCATCCCACTTGAGCTCATGCAGGGTATTGGCAAGCACCCATGCGGTGCGCTTGTAGCCGTATTCGTCCAGCACGGGTGTGGTACAGTCCTTGTCCAGATGCATTCCGTCGAAGCTCCGGCGGATGGCATCCTCGATGGCATCACGGCAGGCGATGTTCGCCTTGTGGCTCTCCCGCCAAAGGGAAAGCTCATTCCGTTCTCTGGCCTCAGCAGAGGAATAGGGATAGAGATAGGTTTTGTTCATTTGGATCTCTCGCCTCGTTTCTTCTTTGAATGCCTACGGTATCACTTATCGTAGATAACATCGTTCTCCATCAGCATATCCTCCAGTACGGACAGGCAGCAGCCGGACTTGCGCAGGGCCTCCAGCAGCTCGGCGGGAATATCGGAGAGGTCGTGGTCGTAAAATGTCTCGCACACGGTGATCACACCGGAGCCCTCGTCCACATGGCAGTCCAGCTTGGCGTCGGGCGCGATGTCCGCTTCCTCTCTGGCCCAATCGGGAACGGTGACGGCGGGGCGGATCAGCTCCTCGATGTCCGCGTCGCGGAAGGTGCAGTGCCCCTCGGTGCAGCCCTCGCAGCTGCCGCAAAGGTCCGTCAGCTCCCGCATCAGCTGACCGGCGCGGTCCGTCAGGGCGAGGATCGTGCGCACCATCTCCATGGCGGTCATCTCGCTTTTTGACAAAATGACCGCGCCCTTGGCGCCGGCCATTTCCAGCTTCCCCTCGTCCTCCAGCCCGCAGACGGTCAGAACGGCGGGAGGGATGGTGACGCTCTTGTTGTCGTTGTATTTTACAAATTTCATGCTGCTTCTCCTTTTATTGTCATGTTTTTAAGGGATGCTCCGGCTCATGGATCAGCTCGTAGCGGGTGTCGCCATCGCCGCCCAGCAGACTATCCATAGAGAGCTGCCAGCAGGCTTTGCGTGGGTCATAATTGGTGATGACGATCTCCTCATATTCGCTGCCTGCCGTCTGGGACATGCTGTTGGGACGGGAGGTGCGGAAGATATAGCAATCCTGATAGAGCTCGCAGATGTAGTCCTGGTAGTTGTAGGAAACGATGAAGTATCCTTCACAGGTGACCAGTACATCATGGAGCCGCTGATGATCCTCCGGGGGAAACTCCACCTCGTAGCAGCTCTCCGCCTTGTAGTAGGGCGGGTCACAGTAGATCACGGCGCCTGCCCGGTCGTACTGACGGATGACCTCCTCGAAGTCCTTATTCTCCACAATGACATTCGCCAGCCTGCGGGAGCATTCCCAGATCAGGTGAAAGAAACGGCGAATGTCGCAGGGCTTGCCGCCGAAGGACTTGGCGCCGCCGCTGAAGCTGTAGCGGATGAGCTTGAAGAAGTCCGCCGCGCGGCGGATGCTCCCGCGGGGCGCGCGCTCCAGCATAAGGGCGCGGATGACCTCGGCGTCGGGCGGCTTCAAGTAAACCTCCGTCAGATCCATCTCCTCCTGCAGGTAGTCGTCCGTGAACTCGCCCTTGGAGAAGAATTTATAGAGGACATTGAAGTCATCCCGCGTGTTCAGCGGCAGGAAGCCCAGCTCCGCCAGCAGTGCCATGGGACGGTTCTTCACGCAGCAGAACAGGTTGGTGAGATTGCCGTTGAAGTCGTTGTAGACTTCCATGCAGCCGCGCTGGATAGGGCGGCACATGGTCACCGTGCCGCTGCCGCCAAACACATCGATGAAGCGGGTGTAGCGGTCCGGCATCAGCTTATTGATGATCCACAGCAGCTTGCCCTTGCCGCCCACCCAGGGAATAAAGCTGTTCAAGAAGTGTCACCTCCCTCCAGCGGGAGGGAGAGCTGACCGGTGTCCTCATAGTCAGGCAGGGTGCGGGACAGGCCGCGCTCCGCAAATGCGATTTTCTTGATCCGGCTGCGGAGCTGCCGGATGGTGCGCCGCAGCTCCTCCTCGGTGGCGGCATAGTAGTAGCCGCCGTCAAAGCTGCAGATGGGGATGCCGTCGCCCCGCAGGGCGTTGATCTCCCGGCGCAGCTCGGAGCCGCGCATTCGGAAGGCACACTCCAGCTCCCGGCTGGTGACGGCGTTCGCCTCGCCCTTGTGGTAGAGTTCAAGATACTCTGCAAGGGCTTTGTTGATCGGCACAGTTCCTCCTTTCCGGGTCCGTTATCCCGGAGCAGGAGGTCAAATAAGCGCAAAAAAGAAGGGACCGCTTTTCCCCGTCCGGGAATACGGCCCCTTGGTGTAGTTCTTATCCGCGCAGCTGGCGTGGTTAAGATATGGTCAGCTACTGCATTTCCATGGTAAGATCCTGTTCCTCCGCAGGGTAGCACACATAATCACTGCCGATGAACACGCCGGGGTGCTCGTCCTCATAGCGGCAGCCCAGCGCGCCCAGATCCATGTACTCGTATAGCTCCTCCGGGACGGCAGTCTCATTGGCGAGGTAGTATCTGCCCAGCGCGGCGTAGCTGTTGACGCCCTTGAGGATCGTGTAATCACGCAGATGCTCCGGTGACTCCCTGAAAAACTCCGCAGCCTCCGCCTCACCCTTTTGCAGAGCCATGGCGGAGAGGATCGTCTTTTCGTCATCGATCAGAGCATCCGGTCTGCACCGGAATGCCTCCTGTGCTGCACAAGGCAGCGGCCGGTCGCCTTCATGTTGGATCTGTTTCCTGGTCATTGCATCGTCATCTCCTTTTCCTGTTTTTGCTGCATGGGTGAGAGCATTGGTTCATAGTCCTCCCGGTGCAGCAGGCCGTAGGATGTGAGGGCGGCGTTGTCCGCATGGATGACTGTCTCGCCGTAGTTGAAGAGGTTCACATACGGGATCAGCCGAACGGCTTCTTCACGGTTCATGATGAAGCAGAGCTGGTCTAACGCCGCCTCCTGCGGTGAGCTGATCCCCGGCGTGAGGATGTAATCGGCCAGATGCTCCGTTAGGAGCATCGCCGTTCCGATGTCCTGCACCTCGAACTGCTCCAGCAGAGCCTTCAGCTTTGGCACCTCGGATCTCGGAATGTCCCGCGCGGCCTTGGTGAAGGCATTCAATTCCTCCAGCTCCATGGGCAGGTCGGTGAAGTCCGCCGCATAGGGGATGATCCCGTCATAATCAATGACCATGACGCCCTCCCAGCCCTCCACGCCGAGCTGTTCCTGTGCGTCCAGCAGCTCCGCCTCTGCTGCGGGAAGATCCAGCGTCACCGTGCGGTCATCGCCAATATCGGGATGCAATCCGAGCGTGAGCCGGAAGAGGTATCCCGGCTTTTCCGGCAGCGTCTTTTGGACGGGCGGCGCGGTTGTCAGCTCGCCATCCTGCAGCACATACAGGCTGCCCACAAATACACCGTTTTCCCCATGACGCATCATTCTTCCGATACCGGCAAAGTCCAGCATCTTAAAGACAGCATCCGACACGCCATCCAGTTCGGGGATAAAATCGTTTTCTGCGTAAAACCGGCCAAGCTGGTCGTCATCCGCGGCATCCACCACATGATAGCAGTCGGTTTTTGCGCTGACCGCCAGATCCCGCAGATCCTGCAGCGTGATGACACCGCCGTTGGCGTTTACTTTTCTCTGCACCTCTATGGAGAACATCCCCTCAAAGGCGATCCCTTGTACCTCGTCCAATGCCGCAAGCTGTGCGGCAAGGTCGTTGAGCTCGTTGAGGCTGATATCTAATCCATCCAAGTGGGGCGAGAGATACTCAAAGGCAAAGTAGTCTTCGATCTCCATGTACAGGATATCGTCTGTCTGAAGCCGCACCTTTTCCATGGCGTCCCAAACCTCCCACGGGGAGGCGGGCAGCTCCAGCTTTGCATAGGCTGCGCTATACGGCGTATCGTTTTTAGCGAGATACACACGCAGTATTTTCTTACCCAAGGGTCATCCCTCCCATCTCCTGTTTCTGTTCATAGTAGGCAGGGTCTGCGCCGGGGACGCCCCAGCCGAACATGGAACCCGTTTTCATGGCTTTCTCCTGCGCAGGGGTAACGCCAAGCCGCTCGTTGTTATAGTCCGCTATCTCACGGTTATGCGCTGGATCGTTCGTGTTCCAATCGCTGGGGTAGTAGCCGCTCTCGCCGCGCTTGATACAGATGAGCTCACCGGTGCCGGGGAGGGTGGAGAAGCACAGCTCCGGCAGTCCATCCGCCAGCTTGGGGGCGAACAATTCCTGCTCCGTTTGGATGCTCCACTCGTCCGAGTTCCAAAAGTGGACATGCAATTCACCGCCGTCATCCACGGCAATCTCCCTCTGTTCAAACCCTTCGCACCAGCCGTCAGAAGCCTGTCCGGTGATAAACTCTTTCAAAGTATCCATTTCGGTGTCTGACAATTCCCCGGTGACACGGCATTCCGCCACGCCCCAGAGCTGCCGGTCACGCACCTCCACGGCGAAGACGGCAGAGTGGACCTTGCGATTGACACTGTCGCCCTCATCATACCAATGCATGATGCCGCGCTCGGTTTCCTCCGGCATCCGGCTTTTCACCAGTGCCGCCGTGATCTGATCCTGATAGCCGCGCAGCTCACGGCCCTCCAGCAATGTGCTGCTGTCATCGAGATCGCCGTACTCGTTCCGCTCGTAGAGATCGGCGGTCAGGGGCATATACAGCTTGAGGGTGGTCAGCTTGGGCGGCAGCACGGTGAAGCTGTCCTCGCCGGGGATGAGCGGCAGCGTGCGGCCATTGTCCCACTTCATAAAAATTTGCCCCTCATCATCCACGAAGTCTACTTCGCCCTCGGTGCCGGGAAGAATGGGATGATGGGGATCGTCCATAGCGTTCAGCCGGATGCGGGTGCCGGGGGGATACTGTTCCCTGAGAAAATTCACCATTTTTCTGTCCATCATCGTTTCCTCCATGTTTTGCTTTCTGTCGTAAAACTCCAGCTCGTAGATCACGCCGCGATCTTGCTTTCGGGCATCCTTCACCTTGACCGTCGTACCATCAAAGATGTAATTGCCGGCTTTCCCAAAATCGGTGTAGAAGCCCTTGCCGTGGTTGCAGGTGGAGAAGGGATGCTCCGGCTGATCCTTGATCTTGGAATAGAAGCCCACCGTCTGCACCGTGGTCACCACACGGGTCAGCCCCACCATATCCGCGTGATTGGCGTGGCTGACGGTCTTAAATTCCACACCGGGTCGAATGAACCGTTTCAGCTCGGCAAGGCTTTTGAAAGCGACCGGCTCTCGCTGCTTTTTTGAAGCGTCCATTACATTCCCCCAAAGGTCATGCCCTGCTCGGGTCGAGGCTCGTGATCCTCCTGCCGGCAAGGGGCTTCCTCGCCGTAGAAGTCGAAGATCATGTCATCCACCTGCTTGCGGACGCTGGGATCGTCGGTCAGCACCTCGTAACGGAAGCCTGTGGTGGGGCGATACGGAAGCTCCTCCCGCACGCACTCGAGGAAGGCTTCGGCATCGGCAAACTCCTGCGCGTCGCCATTGGCATAGGTGACGCGGCCCACCAGGGGCTTGTCCCGCGCCATGTTCTGCCGCTGGACATCCAGATCATAGGCCGTCAGATACCCGTTATAATCGCCCGGAGAGGGGTTGCACCGCAGGCAGTAGCGGTAATGCTCCGTTTCCACGATGTAACCGTAGTTCTGTGTCCAGCCGCCGCTGATTTTGCCACCGCGGGCATAACAGAAACGCTCCATAGCGAAGCGGCTTTTCAGCACACTCTCCCGCAGCGTGTCCACGACCTCTTGCAGCTCCGCTTTGAACACCGGGCTGTTCAGATCCTCCGGACCACGGGGCCACCAGGTATGCCAGAACTCATTGCCGCTGCGTCCGAAGTCCATGCGGACATGTCCAACGGTACCCAGCCGCTTATCTTCTTCGGGGTGCGGGGTATAAAATAAACCCGCCTCCTCCGGGCGGGCTGGTCGGATATGAAATTTCATGTTCTCCGCGGGATAGGGGAGCTGATGCGCCTCGCAGAACTCACGGAGCGTCATGTTGCCTTCATCGAGAAAACCGAGCTCATCCCGCACAACCAGCCGCCCGGACTTAGGCATCGCCAGCTTTTCCGGCATCAGCACCGAGCCTGCGTGGTTGACCACAACATTTTCTTCCATGTAGCACAGCTCGCCGGGATCATCGTCAGAGCCGCGAATGTCATAGCAGTACCAGCCCTGCGGCACGGTATCACGGGCGATGCGCCCGTTGGTGAACAGCGCGGGCTTATCAAATACTTCAAGGTGCTGGAATTTATCTGTTCTTGCGTTGACTTTCAAAATTTCATGCCTCCCATCTGCGGCGTGTACGATTCATCCCGCCAGTTGTTTTTACATCCTTCGAAACGGTTGACCAGTTCTGTGGCAGTAAGGGCTACAGTAGGCGGTTCTACCGTTTCTGAGAAGCAGTCCTCATCCAGCTCGAACCAGCAGTGATCCACCGCAGGATCATACCGGTCGAAGCGGCGTTCCGGCAGTCCTACTTGCCTTGGAATGAAGTATTCGCCCATTTCGCAGCTATCTTTGATGGTACGAGCCTGTTCCGTAGTCAGCGTACCGGCAAAGACGCATTTATTGTACATCTTGTAGTTATCGGCATCTCTGTACAGATATGAGATCTTGGTGTTCATAGGTATCACTCCCTTCTTTTGGGCAACGGCAAACATACTACACATCTGCCGCAAAGTCTACTGAAACATTTGCTGCCCCTGCGTCTGCTCCGGAAAGGGCGGGTCCAAGCGGCGCAGCAGGCCGAACTCTGTTTTTGTCACGCAGTCGTTTTCCATGCAGTCCTGACCGTATTTCTCAAAATCCATGTAGCCGTCCATCTCGTAGATGGCTTCATCATCCAGCCCCAGTGTTTCCTGCAATCGCTGCTGCCCGTAACCGTAGGCTCCTTCCACGATGCGCTGGTAGTTGTCCAGATTTCGCAGGAGTTCACAGGCTCCGCGCAGCGTATCCGGCCGCTCGGCCTCCAGCACGGCGGCGTAGGTCAGAAGCATCCCGTCCTTCTGCCAGATGTCCTCCAAGGCTTCGGCAAAATCGTTGTAATCCTCCACGGCGGGGCAATCCGTATCGCGGATCAGCTCACCGATGTATGGCACCTTGAAGCGAATATCACAGAGCAGGGCGTCCGCGAAAACATCAATATCGAGGTAAGCCTTCACAGCGTCGAGGTATTCCTCGTCAGCAGGGAGGACGAGGGTGTAGTCCGGCTTTCCATCGACGCGCAGCGTCATGCGGAGCATTTCATCCCTGCTCTCATCCCGCCAAGGCTCTGCCGGCGAAAGATAGCTGCGGTCGATCCCCATATCCGGTGTCAGCAAACTGCGGGCGTTGGGGACAAAGGCACTGTACCGGGCATAGTTGTACCTCTGTGGGTCAACGAGGAACCCGTCTGTTCCCTCCGCATTGAGGATGAGCAGACAGTGTCTGGCAGCCTCATCGTGCCGGATGGCATTTTTGTTCTCTGCGATGAAATCGTAGTCAGCCAGCAGTGCGCGGCTGAACTGCTGGAACCGCGGGCTTGGCAGCTCAATGACCTTATCCACGGCACAGGGGTCTGCCTCGCACCCGGTCTGCTTACACTTCAGTTCAGCCTGAATGATCATCGTGAAAGCCCTCCCATCTCCATGTGGCTGCTCTGGCTTCCGTTCATCACTTCCTCCATGCTGATATAGCCCTTATAGGCGATGTAACCCCGGTCGGTGAACATTCCGTCCTCCTCATTCATGCGCTCCGTGCCGTACTTCTCATAGTCATAAAAAGCGTCGAGATTTTCGTCATACTCAAAGCGGCCGGACTGCTGGATCATGTATTTGCCGTACTCCTCCGGTGTGCTGGCACTGGGGGCAAAATCAAACAGGTCGAGATTTTCTGCCAAATGTTTTGCCTGTTCCGTGGTATGTGGTCTTGCCATAACAGCTGCCGCAGCATATTTCCTGATACTCATGTCGGAAAACTCATCCAGTGCCTGCACCAGTGCATTGAGTTCACTGATGTCAACATGATCCATGTCCAGCAGGTCAAGGACTTCGTGTGGGAGCCAGCTATCCTCCAAGCTCAGACGAATCTCCGATGGATCTGTGATGCCCCCGCGAAGGAGGGCGCGGTCGATTTCCTCCTGCACCATGGGAAGGAACAGCCATGTGATATGCTCCGTGTCCTCCGGTTCGGACTTAGCGGTCACCGCAACGGTGATGGCATTCGGCTCATAGTAATAGCAGGGGAAGAACCGGCCATCGTAGACCTGTTCCAGCTTCATGCCGTTGTCGTAGACCACGCCGTAGGGAGTGATTTTGCCGCTGCCGTTTTCGATGAGCCGCCGCGCAGTTTCCTCGCCATCCAGTTTGTTCAGCTCATCCACACTTGCGCTGCCGCCGTGCAGGTTCATGTAGTGGTCGCGGCCGATGGCGGCGAGGTCGGAAAAGTCGGTGATGACCGTGGCCTGCTGGCAGCAGAAGGTCAGGTTGATGAAATCCTTCAGTTCGAAAAGTTCCAGCTTGTGTGCCATTGCCTGAAACTGTGCGGCCTCGCCGGTGTCGAAGCTTTCCAGCCGCTTGGCGAGATAGTTCAGCTCCTCCACATTGACCGTGAGCATTTCCGCTCGTTTCAGGACAGTGTAGAAACTGTCGATCTTCTCCACCTTGCAGTCCGTCTTGACCGCGTCGCCGATCTCCAATGCCTCCAACAGCTCCATGCAGTGTGCGTACTGGTCATGTGGGATGGGGAATGGGATGGTCGCCACGCCGTATTCCGGGTGGTTGGGATTACCGAGAACCGCTTGAATCATCATGTTTCATTCACTCCTTTTTCCAAATTCAAAACCGCATCTCCGTATTTGGCCATCAGTAGTGCGCCAGTGATCAGGTGGAACGACTCATCTGTGACCAGTTCCGGAGACGCAAGGTCCGCAAGAGTAATATTGCAGCAACCGATTGCAATGGCCTTCGCCGCCTGATAGACGCTGTATAACTCCGGCTCGATCCCTCCGAGACGGACGCTTTGAAAGTCAAAACCGTCGTTCCCGCATTTCCAGACCATCCTGCGCCAAAGGCTCTCGTATGCCGTGAGCAGGAAGAGGGCCGCTTTGTTCCGGTCAGACAGACGCCAGCAGCGTTCCCGCCAGTATGTCCATCTTCGCCGGTGGGCATTGGACAGGAAGAATTGAGGGTTTCTTTCTCTGAGTTGCTGATGCATCCGTTTTCGGAACTGCGGCCCCATAGAGGGTGCGAAGCAGTCCCGCACGAACTCATTCAGCTCCAGTACACCTGCCTCGATCCGTTCATCCAGGCAGGTACATTCACATAGACGGCACGGATGCTTGCGGACATAGTTCTGGCAGTATTCGCACGCCACATCTTTGGGCGTGTAATGAAATGGGCTGCGGTATATCCCACCGCCTCTGGGTTTTTGACCGGGCTGAGACATCATCAACTGCTCCAACGCCTGCAGCGGCGTGTCTCGCATGAAATAGTACGGCATAAGCGAACTCCTCTCTGAAATGAAAAAAGACCGGAATCTTATTGCTAAGACTCCGGCCCGTACCGTTTGATATTACATTGTCTGTTCCTGCGCGATTTGTTCCAAGGCGTCTTCCTGCTGCCGGATTCGCTCGTCCAGATCCGGCACACACTCCTCAATCTGCTGCTGAACACTGCGGATCATTTTTTCCTGCTCTCCCGTGAGTTCGAAGAAATCTCCGTCTACAGAGTCCGCACAGCAGCGATAAATCTCGGTCATCTGCTCTGGGGTGAAAAGCTGTTCCTTTTGAATCAGCCCGGAACGGATGGCAAAGTCCTGTTTGGCTCCTGCATAGTTCTCCATGAAATAGTGCCCATGACATACGCCTGTGTGCCCATAGGCCCAATCCCATGTGACGAAGTGAACTCCGTGTTTGCTCTGAACTCCAGCCAGCACAGTGCCATTGAAATCCGCCAGCACCTTGTAGCCGTCCTCCAGGCCGTCGGCTTTCAAAAAGGGCGCTGTTTCCATCTGCCGCATATATTCCGCTGTGTTTCTGACGATCTCATACACCATGTCCTTGGCGGCGACCCGTTCCGGTTCATTAATGTCCTCATTTCGGTAGGTGATGCCGCCGTTCTCGGTCACCTCGCACAGCGGCGCACCGTCAAGCAGGACACGAAGCTTGCCGGTATCAGTTTTGCCCGTCTGAAATCCTTCTCGGGCAAGGACGATTGCCGTTTCTCTGAGGTAACGGTCCTTTTCTTCTGTGCTGATGCTCATGTAACTCCTCCCGTGCATAAAAAATAAGGCCGGAGCATGATTGCTCCGGCCTTCAAATACAGGCGCTGCGACCAGCGCCCTTTTTAAAATGAAAAAGGGCGCCGCTTTCTCAGTCCGTCAAGACCAACAAAACGGCGCCCGAATCTTTGTAATTCTTTTTTAAGAAAAACACCGCTGCCAGTCAGAAAAAACGCCGTTCAAAAAGGGCACTGGCTGAATGCATCTGCCTGAAAAGGGAAACCGCCCGGTTCAAATCAGGGCAGACGCTCTGAAACAGCGATTTGCATCTATGGTTTGAAAGAAAGAATCCGGGCCCGAAAAAGCCCGGAAACGGTTGATGCGCCTGGCTTTTCGCCAGATGCATCTATGCCGGTAATTCTTTATGTGATTGCCCACAGGTTTTGTTGTCCGCACTCCCGCATATCGCAAGGAAGGGAATGTGTGCAAGGGAAACCTT
>OKTN01000890.1_pt1 | contig 11360 bp, 4 predicted proteins | sample 1606451 | NCBI WGS metagenome assembly OKTN01 (sample SAMEA3879602, study PRJEB24766) | human gut metagenome | biome: human-associated habitat; feature: feces | place: USA | collected 1985/1987 | reverse complement strand
GAAAAATAAATGGATTAAAAAACGGAAAATTTTAGAGCAAAATAAGTGCAATATATACATTTTGCACAAAAAACATGTTGAAATATTGCTGTAATTAACAAATGGTTAAAAAATCAAGCCAAAATTATATGTAAAAACAATATAAGAAACAAAAAAAGCGGTAGCAAAACACATTACATAAATGTATTATGATAGCAAAAGCGGAAAACTACCGCGAAAGACACAGTCGTGTGCAAATATATTTAAGGAGGATAATTATGAAGTTTATGAAAAAGCGTAAGATCAGAAGAATTGCATCATTATTCATGGCAGTTCTTATGGTTGCAGCTCTCATGCCAGGCAGTATTACTAATACTAAAGCCGATGATAAGACCGCTGAATCTGGGGTCGTAGTAGACGCTGGTACATGGGAGAATAACGAAAGAACAACAACCTGGGATTTTTCAAAATACTCAGGAAGCAGTTCACTTACTTTAGCAGAAGGTGATGAGGTTGGCAGAATAAAGGTTGCTGCCGGTAAAGCATATGTTAAGACTGGTGGAGCAGGATTATCAGCTCAGAAAACAAAGGATGCTGTTATTGCTGTTCCTGTTGACCCAACAGCAACATCAGCTACACTTACTTTAAAGTTTTCTAGTAACAACAATAACAGATATGTTTATGTTGGTGACAAGAGTGGAGAGAATGCAGTCATCTGTCTGAATACAGCAGGTAGAGAGGAACTTCCTAATGCAGTTAATATCAATGGTGATAAAGAAGCTACTGTAACAGTTTCATCAGCAGCTTTTGAGGATGGTTATATTTTACTTACACCAGATACACTTGCAAGCGGTGATTCAGGTGAGATGAAGATTAAGAATTTAAAATTAGTAGAATCAAAAGATAACGGAGACAGAACATGGAACTTCAGAAAAGGTTCTGAATTAATGGGTTCTAACGGAAAGCTCATTCAGGGAACTACAGGTGAAGTTAATGGCTTAGTTATTGATGCTACAACTGGTAAGTTTGATTCTACAAGAAGTGACTGGGCACAGTTTAACACAGGAGCTGTTGTTAAGATTCCGGTTAAGGGTTCATGTGAAATCACAATTGGATCATATAAAGAGAAGCAGGCTACAATTGAAGGAACAGAAGTCGGCACTACAGAATTCAAGTATCAATACTCAGGTGCAGCAGGATATGTAGATTTAGTTGCAACAGCTGATGGATATATTGGAAGCATTGAAGTAAAGCATATTGCAGAGCCAGAAGCTAATGTAGAAAACTTTACATTTGTTATGGACGAGCATGCTGTAGATGGTGTTGTTAAGACTGGTGAGTACAAGTTCGGAGACAGCACACTTACATTAGGTGGACAGACAGTAGGCGGAGTTATTACTCAGTATACAGTAAAGCCAGATAAGAAGGTTACAATTAATGGTGTTGAACATGATGCTTATACATCAGGTAAGAGACATGCTGATGCCAATAATATTCCTAATCTTCCAGGAGAGGGTGATGGATGTTTAGCTACATTTACACCAGCAGCTAAGGGTATGATGACAGTTTACTATAACTCAACTTCATTCCTCAGAGTACATACTTTCAATGCTGATGGAACTAAGGAAGGCTTTGTTGATTCAGAAACAGGATTAACATCATATTCATTTAAAGTTGTTCCTGGTAAGACATATGTTATGTCAACAACAGGAAAGACTAATAATATGTTCTATGCTGGATACAGCTATGTTGCAGATGAGAAGATTACAGTTCCAGTAACTGTAAATAATATTGATGCAACAATTGGTAGCGGATTAAGGTTATCATTAGTAGATGACCAGTTAGGTGGAGATGAGATATCTCTCAGCACAACAACAAAATCTCTTAAGCTTCTTAAGGGACACACATACAGAGTAAGCTCTAACGATGGCGGTGTTAAGCCACTTGTAGGTGATTCACAGACATTTACAGTAACAGGTGATGCAGTTACAATCACACTTAATAATGTTCCGGATGTTGAACTTACAGGTAAGATTGTAGGTACAGATTCATCTAATGTTACAAAGCTCGTATTTACTAATAATACTAGTGGAACAGTAAATGAAGCAACAATAACAGGAGATTCATACAAGGTTTCTGTAAAGCCTGGTGAATATACAACAAGCGTAGAGACTAAGGATGGATCAACAACATATGACAGAGCATCTGTTAAGGCTGGTGCTGAGAATGTTAATGATGTATATGTAGAGAAGGATGATCCAGCATCTAAGAGAGATTACAGCTATACAAGAGTTCCATCTCTTGCAACAGCAGGTAGTATTGCAGTAGAGAATGGAAAGCCTCACACAGTAGCAAGAGCTGATTCTTCACTTACAATTCCAGTAAAGGGAAAAGCTAAGGTTGCTATTTCTACTTACTATGCATTCAACTTTACAGTTAATGGAGAGAAGTACGATAGTACAGAAACTGATAAGGGCTATACATCAGTTGGTACAACATCTAAGACAGATACATTTGAGATAGTAGTTGAAGGTGATGCTGTTGTTAACTTTGGTGCAACAACATATATTACAGGAATTTCAGTTGTTCCTATGACAGAATTCAAGTCAGAGATTAATGTTCCTGGCGATTATGATACATTAAATGAAGCTTCAGATGCTATTCTTGGTATGCAGAACAGACCAGAAGGCGAAGCAGGCAGAGTAACTATTAACCTTACATCTGATGTATTTGAACAGGTAGTTATGGCTGCACCATATGTAACACTTAAGGGTAATGGACATACAATTTCATGGTATTATGGTGTTGGAACAAAGTATTATTCAATAGATCCAGCAACAGGTCTTTACAATAAGACACTTGCTATGGACAGATACTCATCTGAAGAAGGAAATGGAAGTCTCTGGGGTGGAGTATTCATTGTTAGAGGTAATAATTTTGTTGCAGAGAATACAACATTCTTGAATACATACAACTATTACTTAACAGAGGCTGAGAAGACAGATATTGCAGGTTCAAATCTTTCAGTAGATAGATTAGCAGAAGGCGCAGATGTATCAGATTACAAGTTTAAAGAGAGATCAAATGCTTTCTATATTGAGGCTGATAATATTGAAGTTTTCAACTGTTCAATTCTTTCATCACAGGATACACTTGGTAGAAATGGTTCAGCAAATTATGGATATCACGCATATTTCAACGGTTGTACAATCGGTGGTAATGTAGATTATATCTGTGGTGAGTTTGCAGCTGTATTTGATAACTGTAAGTTACAGTGGAAGACATATAAGAATGATGAGAATAATAATGCAAAGATTGGTTACATTGTTGCACCTAAGACAAGCCCATATGTATTCAGAAACTGTGAGGTTACAACAGATGGAGCACATGGTGATATAGCAGTATTAGGTAAGTATGGTAGAACATGGGGTGCTAACTCTAATGCATCATTTATTGAGTGTGAGACTAATGGATACATTGACTCAGAAGGCTGGGGAGAAATGTCTAATGGAGAGAAGGCTTCAGCAATCTTCAATGAGTACAATAACACAAACAAGGGTGAAGCATTTGTGACAACAGGCTGCACTAAGAGTACATTAGATGCTGTTGTTAATTATATTGATTCAGAAAATGTTTCTGCTGTTGATACAGTTCTTGGTACATGGAAGCCAGTTCATTACAAAGAAGTTATCTCTAAGGATGACGGTTCATCAAAGGGTGATGTAGCAGAAGGTGGAGAAACAGGAAAAGACAATAATGTTAATGGAACAACAGAGTCAACAGGTGAAACTGTAAAGACTGGAGATACAGCTCCAATTGCATTATATGTAGTATTAATGCTTTGTGCATTAGCAGGAATTGTATTTGTTATACATGAAGATAAGAAGAAAAAGAACACTATTGATTAATGCATAATATAAGCCGGATGTATAATAACAGAAGTTGTTATATATCTGGCTTTTCTGATATTTTTTGAATTACATATATGTTGGCAGTGCATTAAAAATTATACAATGTGCTATTTAAGTGTGAAAGTATATTGAGCTTGGGAGGATTAAGACATCATTCCTCTTGCTAATCAGCACTAAATGTTATAAAATAATTAAGATTATGTAGCAGCCGATGCAGTTCGATGTAGTCAGGCTGTTGCCTTTAGGAGGATTATATTATTATGGAAAAGACAATGGAGAAAATTGTTTCTTTAGCTAAGGCAAGAGGATTTGTTTACCCAGGTTCTGAAATCTATGGCGGATTAGCTAATACCTGGGATTATGGTAACCTTGGTGTTGAGTTAAAGAACAATGTTAAGAAGGCATGGTGGCAGAAGTTCGTACAGGAAAGCCCATACAATGTAGGAGTTGACTGTGCAATTCTTATGAACCCTCAGACTTGGGTAGCATCAGGTCATCTTGGTGGATTTTCTGATCCATTAATGGACTGCAAGGAATGTCATGAGAGATTCAGAGCAGATAAACTTATAGAAGACTGGGCAGACGAGAATTCATATGATCTCGGCGGTTCAGTTGATGGATGGACACAGGAGCAGATGAAGAATTTCATCGATGAGAAGAATATCTGCTGTCCTTCATGTGGAAAGCACAATTTCACAGATATAAGACAGTTTAACCTTATGTTTAAGACATTCCAGGGTGTAACTGAGGATGCCAAGAACACAGTATATTTAAGACCAGAGACAGCTCAGGGTATCTTTGTTAACTTCAAGAATGTTCAGAGAACATCAAGAAAGAAAGTACCTTTTGGTATTGGACAGATTGGTAAGTCATTCCGTAACGAGATTACACCAGGTAACTTCACATTCAGAACAAGAGAGTTCGAGCAGATGGAATTAGAGTTCTTCTGCAAGCCTGGAACAGATCTTGAGTGGTTCACATACTGGAGACAGTACTGCATCGACTGGCTTAAGGCATTAGGAATGAAGGAAGATGAGATGAGAGCAAGAGATCATTCACCAGAAGAACTCTGTTTCTACTCTAAGGGAACAACAGATATCGAATTCCTCTTCCCATTCGGATGGGGCGAGCTCTGGGGTATTGCAGACAGAACAGATTATGACCTTACTCAGCATCAGACAGTATCTGGTGAAGATATGTCATACTTTGATGATGAAGCTAAGGAGAAGTATATACCATATGTTATTGAGCCTTCACTTGGTGCGGATCGTGTAACATTAGCATTCCTTTGCTCAGCTTATGATGAGGAAGAGCTTGAAGGCGGAGATGTAAGAACGGTTCTTCATTTCCACCCAGCATTAGCACCAGTTAAGATAGGTGTTCTTCCACTTTCTAAGAAGTTAAATGAAGGTGCAGAAAAGGTGTATGCAGAACTTTCTAAGTATTACAATTGTGAGTTTGATGACAGAGGTAATATTGGAAAGAGATACAGAAGACAGGATGAGATTGGTACTCCATTCTGTATCACATATGATTTTGATTCAGAAGAAGATGGTGCTGTAACTGTAAGAGACAGAGATACAATGCAACAGGAAAGAATAAAGATAGCAGATCTTAAGGCGTATTTTGAAGATAAGTTCAGATTTTAATTAATAAAAGAACGGAATTTAAATCGATAATTAAAAGGAAAGAATTATGCTGTGTACTAAATGTGGTCAGGAATATGAGGGCAGTCAGTGTCCGAGATGTGATGGACCTGTTATATTAGTTAACAACAGTGATTATCTTGCCAGAAGAAAAGCATATGAGGAGAAGCAGGCTTTGAAAGAGAGGTCTGCTTCTTCTGATAAAAAAGAGGAATCACAGAGTGACTATGGACAGGCATTAGCAAAACGCGTGCAGGCAATAAAGAAGAAGAGCAGAAACAAGACAGAAAGTAAGAAGCAGAGCCAGAACAGAAGCAAAGCGGACAGCAGAAAGCAGAGCCAGAGTAAAGCAGGTGGCAGTAGAAATGATAATCAGGAAAAGCCACAGATAAGAATTGCACGACGTCAGATTAACAAAAGAATGAAAATGATAGCGGCAGCACTGATAGCAGTAGTGCTTATTGGTGTTGTAGCTTTTGGAATATACAAGCTTGCAACTAAGAAGAATTATGCTCTATATGTAAGCTACAACGGAAAGATATATGATATAGCAGGGCTGGACAGCAATTATGTATGTGATGAAAGTAATGCAATATTTGCGGCAGACAGTAAGACTTTCTATACAGCACAGTGGCCGGAACAGATAGATTCAGAGAAGAATATCTTAAGCGTTGCGAGTGACAATGGAAAGTATTTCGTTACGGTAACATATGATGAGTCCAACTCGTCTGGCAGATATTCAATGTACATATGGAGTAAGGACGAATGTGTTCTTGTGTCAGAAGATAATCTGCAGAAAGAGATTATGTATATCTCTGATGACGGTCTTGTTATATACACGAATATTAATATTATTAATGACGAGGGTTCTACTAATGGAACAAGCCTTGCCATGAGCAGAGTCAAAGAAGTTAAGAAACAGCCTGAGGCACAGACAACTCTTATAGAGGGTAATCTTAATAAGGCATATGTGTATGAGTCAAAGCACCTGATAGTATGTCTTACTAATGCAGGCTCATTGTATACATATGATTATGAGAAAAAAGAAAAGCCGGTTTCAGTTGCAGATGCAGTTATGCAGTTATGGCCTGTGTCAGAGAACATGCCAGGTGTGTATACAGCGAATGCAGACAGCCTTAACACAAGAAAAGATGTGGATACATTGCTGTATTCTAAGAGTGATGGAGTATATTATTACTCATGTAAAGATGCATCTGCGTATAAGATAGACAAGAAGACAGACAATGATGCAGATTATGTATTTGATAGAGACAATTCGCTTATATACAGAATTTCAGGTACATCAATGACATCAGCACTTATCAGAGAAACTAAAGTGAGTGAGTATGTGGATGTTGATTCTATGACTAAGGAAAAGAATTACATATATAATTCATCAGATGGTCAGATAGTGTATGTTAATGCGAAAGGACAGCTTCGAGTAGTTGATAACAACAAGATTACAGACATTGCGTCAGATGTTAATGCAGGTTCATTATCTAAAGTGTATAATAAAAGTAAGGCTTTAACATATGTTTCAGGCGGCAGGCAGTACTATATGGATAACATTAAGAGCAAAGCTGTTGCAATTCTGGAATCAGATGCAGTTACAGATACAGAGGGAACATATTTTTACAAGAACCGAATCTATGCGTATGATGCTGATAATATTCTTTATTCTAATACACTGAAGGGAAATGATATCAGCAATATAGGCTACGTTGAAAGATTGTGGCTTGGAACAGAACTAAGATAATTGCAAATGTATTAAGACAGGTATAAGTTATGGATTTATTTGAATATATGCGTGAAAACAATAAGAATACAGAATCTCCATTGGCTATGAGATTAAGACCGGAAACACTCGATGAAATGGTAGGACAGTCTCATATAATCGGAAAGGACAAACTGCTTTACAGGGCAATTAAGGCAGATAAGCTTAGCTCAGTAATATTCTATGGTCCACCTGGAACAGGAAAGACAACTTTAGCTAGAATAATTGCTAATACAACAAGTGCAGAGTTTAATCAGGTTAATGCCACAGTTGCCGGAAAGAAGGATATGGAAGAGGTTGTTGCCAAGGCGAAAGACAATCTTGGAATGTATGGAAGAAAGACCATTCTTTTTGTAGACGAGATTCACCGCTTTAATAAGGGACAGCAGGATTATCTGCTTCCATTTGTTGAGGATGGAACAATAATTCTTATTGGTGCAACGACAGAGAATCCGTACTTTGAAGTAAATGGAGCTTTAATATCAAGGTCAATAATATTTGAATTAAAACCACTAGAGAAAGAAGATATCAAGACAATAATAAAGCGTGCTGTGTATGATGAGAAGAAGGGCATGGGAAGCTACAATGCAGCAATAGACGATGATGCACTGGAATTCCTTGCAGATATATCCAACGGAGATGCGAGAAATGCACTTAATGCCATTGAACTTGGAATACTCACAACAGACAGATCAGATGATGGAGTTATACATATAGATCTTGCAACAGCACAGGAATGTATCCAGAAGCGCTCAGTAAGATATGATAAAGAGGGCGACAACCACTACGATACAATATCAGCATTTATTAAGAGTATGAGAGGGTCTGATCCTGATGCAGTAAGCTATTATCTTGCCAAGATGCTGTATGCAGGTGAAGATATCAAATTCATTGCAAGACGAATAATGATATGTGCCAGTGAGGATGTCGGCAATGCTGATCCTAATGCACTGCAGGTTGCAGTGGCTGCGGCACAGGCTGTTGAGCGCATCGGAATGCCGGAAGCACGTATTATATTAAGTCAGGCGGCACTCTATGTTGCGACAGCACCTAAGAGTAATGCATGTTACATGGCAATTGATAAGGCACTTGATGTAGTTAAGAATTCAAAGACTGCACCGGTTCCTGTACATTTGCAGGATGCCCATTATAAGGGTAGTGCCAAGTTAGGACACGGTGTAGGATACTTATATGCACATGATTATCCTAATCATTACGTCAGACAGCAGTATCTTCCTGATGCTTATGTGAATGAGAAATTCTATGAGCCGGGAGATATGGGATATGAGAGGGATATTAAGAAACATTTGGATAAGATTAAGTCGGAGGCATAGTTTCCAATGAGGGATTACATAAACAGACTTTCAAGAGGCAGTTCAATTATCAAAGTACCAAAGCTGTCATGCAGTGAGGAACAGATTACCATGGATATTATGTGTAATACAGTTGCTACAGGCAGCTTCATATGTGATGCCACCGATAAGGTTTATGGAATGGTCTATGCTGACAATGAGAGGGTAAAGATTCTTTCAGAACAATTTGGTGGTACGCATATTATAACTGAATATCAGGTGGACGCTTCCGGACTTGAAGAAAATGATGAGATAGAGGGAACATTTACAGTAGTATGTAATGCCGGCGAGAAAAATATACCATTTGTATTCAGATGTATGAAAGAGAATCAGGATGATATAAGAAATCATGTTAAGACTGAAGCAGTTGTTCTGCACATTGATAACGAAGAGAATACAATTATACACAAAGATGAAGCAGAGCAGTTTGAATGTGTGCTTATAAAGAGTGGCACAGAAGAAACAGAGATTGATATATATGCAGATGCAGATTTTATTGAATTAGAGAAAGACAGCTTATCAGCTGATGATTTTGCAGGTGACAGGGCTGTAATTAAATATATAGTTAATCCACAGAAAATGCATGCAGGCAACAACTATGGATATATACATATAGTAAGTTATATGCAGCATTTAAAGATAAATGTGAGTGTTATATGTAAGAAGGCTGATGAATCGGAAGATTTTGAAGTTAGAACAGAAGAAAAACTTGCACGATATAAGCTTACAAAGCTTTATCTTGATTTCAGAATGAAGAAAATCAAAAAAGAAAAATGGATTGCTGAATCTATGCAGACGGTTGACCGAATAAGGGGAATTAAGGGGACAGATGTATTTTATGATATTGTGCAGATACAACTGCTTATAGCGTCCGGAAGAGAGGAAACAGCAACACAGATATATAATAATATCAAGAAAGATATAGTCGGAAGAATTGGTGAAAATGTAGAACTTTACTGCTATTTTCTGTATGTTTCGACACTTATTGTGCGTGAAGAGGAGTATACGGCTCAGGTTTTATCACAGGTTAAGAAGTTTTTTGAGAATGGCTATGATACATATAGAATATTATGGATACTTTTTTACCTGAGTACAGATTCAGATAATAAGAGTATAAGACTTGTAAGAATAAAGGATGTAATTAATTCAGGATGCATAAGCCCTGTTATGTATATTGAGGCTATGAACATTATTAATGCACAGCCTGTTTTACTACGGGTGCTTAATCAGTTTGAAATGCAGGTTATTAATTATGGATGCAGGAACGACATTATTAGCGAGAAGCTTGCAATGCAGATTGCAGATGTTGTGGCTAATGAGAAGAATATTAATATTAATACTCTTATTATACTAAAAAAGATATATGATAAATATGAGAAAGACGAGATACTGACAGTTCTTGTAACCCAGATGGTAAGAATGGGCATGACAGGAGAAAACTGCTTTGAGATATATGAAAAAGGGGTATTAAGAGGCTTAAAAATAACAAGATTATATGAGTTTTATATTGCCAGTATGCCTAAAGAGACAGACAGGCAGCTGCCAAAGATAGTGTTGATGTATTTTGCATATGACAATACTCTTACAGATGCAGATAAAGCATTTTTATATGCAAATGTGGTGACGGGCAGAGATTCGTACTATAAGAATATCTATGAAGGTTATGAAAGAAATATAGAGATATATGTGTATGAACAGCTTAAAGCCGGCAATATCAGTGACAATCTTGTTGTATTATACAAGGCACTTCTTAAGACACAGCTTGTGTGTGATGACACAGGCACATTTGTAAGTAAGATGCCATATATGTACAGAATGCAGTGCTTTAGTGATGTGGTAAGATATGTACATGTCAGATATCCGCAGTTTACAGAAGAAACAGTATATGAGCTTTCAGGGGAAACAGCATATATATGTATGTATGGAAGTGACTGCGAGATTACATTTGAATGTATTGACGGACAGATTAGAAAAGATACAATTGATTATGATATAGAAAAAGTGTTTGATATACAGCAGTATGCAGAGGTGTTTGAGGCTGCAGGTGATTATGGAAAGAACAATTCAGGAATAATTATGAGCAGAATCTGTGAAATGAGAAAGAATTCACAGTATACACAAGAAACACTTAAGCTGTACAAAACAATAAAAAAGGAACAGGGTATCAGTGAACAGTATAAACAGCAGGTTAATGCCTGGATGATTGATTATTACTATCATTATTATGAAGAAGATGATTTCTGGCATGAATACAATTATGTTGATACAGATAATCTGACGAAGAAGGATGCGGGAAAGCTGATAGAGATACTTATAGATTCATCAATGTATTCACAGGCATATGAGATAGCAGGTATATACGGTTGTTGTATGGCAAAAGCGGCAAAACTTCTTAAAATGACTGACTATATTCTTACAAATGTATCAGACGGACATAGTCAGATTATTGATGAGATTACTCAATATATATTCAGACACAACATTTATAATGAACCTGTTCTTTCTTATATGTGCGAATACTATAATGGGACTAATGATGAAATGTATGCGGTGTGGAAGTCAGCAGTTAATTATAATGTAAATGTATTGCATATGTCAGAAAGGATTCTTGCCCAGATGATGTATACAGGTGTGCATACTGGAAGATTTACAGAGGTGTTTGCTGATTATTATAGTAAGATTCCTGATATGCTTATAG
>OKTN01000875.1_pt1 | contig 11535 bp, 10 predicted proteins | sample 1606451 | NCBI WGS metagenome assembly OKTN01 (sample SAMEA3879602, study PRJEB24766) | human gut metagenome | biome: human-associated habitat; feature: feces | place: USA | collected 1985/1987 | reverse complement strand
CCCATCTGCCAACGCCTTTCTGTTATATTTTCCTGTTATTTCTGTCTTTCTTTTTCTGGATCTCTTTCCATTTCTGCTAAAAGACATAAAAATAGCAGTCATAAACATTCCTCCAATTCATAATGTCTGAAATGCCACCACTGCCATTGTCTTTTTCTACTATTCTGTTTTTGTAAAGCTATTCCTTACTGTCAGTCTGTTTTCCTGTTACTGCTATTTCATAACCATCTAAAAACTGTCTGCAAAATCCAGTGCTGCATCCATATCAGCTTCTTTCTCCCAGTCCAGATTATCTTCTGCGATCTCTCCATCCGTTTTCTCCATTGTTAGTATTCTGTCCGGCAGATTAATTTCTCCTACCGATTCTTTTACAAACGGTACAAGCATTTCCATCAGATTCTTCGCTATAGCCATCGGGACAGATTCTTTTACTCCATCCCGTACAGCTGTTTCTACTCTTTCCAGAAACGCATCTTCCTTTTCTCTGGTTTCCAGATACGGATCTGCTTCATTCCTGTACTCTCTGGAAAAATAATCATTCAAAGCAACTACAACAGCTCTGGTGTACGATTTATATTTTTCCCTGTCCATCGTCTGCAAATATTCCCATGCCTGCCTGTCCTGTTCATCACAAAGATTCAAACGGATATTTGTATTGATGATTTTCCGTTCTTTTCTCATACAAGCATCCCTCCGTTTCTCTGGATTTTCCTTACGGTCATTGCTTCATAACCTTTCGCTGTGGCACAGATGTCCCGTACAATCGTTACCCGGCTCTTGTCATATTCTCCAAAATTCTGGATCATACAACCGCCACCGCCGACCACATACAGATGCATCAGTTCTTGATTATATTCCCGTTCTCTCAGCTTATGGAAGATTTCTTTCGTATAATCTCCGGCAGCTTTACGAATGACTGTCAGATATTTTTCTCCAATATCTACTGTCCCGGTACGGATCACCTGCTCAATCACCAGATCGTCCACCACTGTTCCCAGTTCTTTCAACAAGGATTCCCTGACAGCAAGCACACACTGATGCGTTCCATATTTCTCTGTAAAGCATTTCTTCTCTAATGGACGGGAATTATTGATATACATGATATTCATAGTTCCATTTCCAATATCTACCAGCATATTGATGCCTTTGAAATCCTGTAAGCGGTAAAAGGCTGCTGCAAATCCCTGTGGGTAAATGTCAGCACCTGCAAACTCCACATGATACTCTTTATTGCGGAATATAAAATCCACGCTTTCATTCTGGAGGAGATATTTCTGGAAATCTTCTTTCTGTGTAGCTACCCAGGTAAGGGGAAGTCCGGCTGCAATGTGTACCTTTGCCTGATTCATTCCTTTCCCGTCCAGTTCCCTTGCGATAGCCGCCAGTGTCAGCACATAATAATCCTCGTCCTGCGTTTTCTCTGCACAGAACTCCTTGTGTTCCTCTCCGATCTGATAATACATGCCATTGTAAACAAGAAGATTATTCTGAAAGATTGGCTCCTTGTCATATCTGGCTACACCGGATGGAAAGCATCTGGTAGCTGTTTTCATGTTTCCATAACCATGATCAATCCCGATCACCATAACTGTTTCATTATTGTTGTTTTTCATCATTCGCATAATCATACCTCACACTTTCTTAATTTTTATTTTTTTACTTATTCCCAAATTCGGGAAAAACCTATATTTGCATCAGCTAAAACGTTGATACAGGAAAAAGGGCAGTCAGTGTAAAAAAAGCAAAATTTTATGTACTCTGGCAGCTATCTTTGTTATTTCTCCTGCTCCGGTAACATTTCTTTTTGCTTATTTTGCCCTAAATGCCCTTAATTCCCTGATTCATATTTAATTGTAACTGTTTATAATCTATATCTGTTTCTTCAAAAGGTATTCTTTTTTCTGGATCTACAGGACAAAAATCTTCTTCCTTAACTGCAATATCCTGATAATAAAACTCACCATTGTACTGCTTCAGAAGGAAACCTTTATCTGTCATATTCCTGAAAAAGTTGGATTTACCATGCCCCTGTCTGCCATTCTCTTTGCAGTATTCCTCATACATATGGAACACTTCACTTCGTTTCAGACGTTTTCCTTTGGCACGCACCAATGACTCATCAATAAAAGCACAGATACTATCTGACATCCGTTGCACTTCTCTTACACATTCTTTGCTGTGTTCGCTCTCCGTGAACTTTCCCTGTTCGTACAGATTTTTCAATGCAATTATCGCCATATGAATTGCATAATCGGATTCTGCCTGTACCTTTTCCTTTAAGTGCAGATCTTTTTCACCACTTTTTACTACCCGGTTCATATCAAGAATCAGTAGTCTACGGTAAAAAGCATCTGACTTATCCTCAAGATTCTGCGGCATTTCATTGGTAGAAAAAAGCAGCTTCGCATAAGAGTGGAAATGAATTGCATCCTGTCCTTTTTTCTCATAAATCAGTGTGTCCTCACCGACTGCTTTCTTTAATACATCTGTGTTCTCCATTGCTTTGCAGGGAATATCCGCACAGGCATTTAACAGCTTTCCATACATTCCAGTCGCATAGAATCGTTTATTTAAATCCTGTAAAGAAATACTGGACATATTGGTGATTCCAACTACATACTGGATCAGTGATACTGCCACAGACTTTCCAGTTCCACCATTTCCTTTCAGTGTAAGGAATTTCTGAAACTGCGTATCCTGTGTCATGCAGTATCCAAAATACTCCCAGAATGTCTGCTGTTCTTCTTTGTTTGGAAGAGACGATGCAAGATACTTTTTGATATTTTCTCCACCTTGTAACACCTGCTCACAATCCTCTGGATAATAGGGAAATGGAATCTGATTGATCGTCAGATAATCCGGATTGTGTTCCAGCATTTCACCCGTAACCGGATCATAATATCCATTTTTGAAATTGATCCACCGCACAGGTTGTTTATTTAGTTCATATGCCTCTCGGTGAACTTTTGGCTGTGTGATCAGTAGATTATAGATTCTTTTGATCACTCCACTCTGTACCTGGTCACGATAGATCAGCTTCTGGATACGGTATTTCATTCTTACCCCATCATGGTCTTCCAGGAAAACACCATGCTCATAATAATACGATGTGATTCCCACCACAAAAAACTGAACATTCTCCACCAGGTAATCTACAATCTCCATATCCCGGACACCTTTCACATTTCCTTTTGCATCAAATAAGTGAAAACGGCTCAGTTCCGGTTCTTCTTTCGGATCTCGCTCAAACCGAAGAATATACTGTTCCAGTAATTTCTCAACTTCTTTCTGATTATCCAGTTTGCCAAGATACTCTTTCTCTTTGAACAACTGCCAGCCTGCTTTTCCGTCGAGACCAGCGTCTTTGAAAAATGTCTGTAACTTATCATTCATCCACTTCACTGTACAGGCAGCCACATAATGATAGGCACTCTGACAGCTTCCAGTAAACTGAATAGACCTCATTTCCTCTATAAAAGAATCTGCACTGAAATAATATCCGTCATCTTCCTGCACCAGACAGATTGCCTGATATCCTGACATTACAATATTCAACGCTATATCCTGATTGTCCACCAGAAAGATATAGGTTTGTGCTGTCCCTTCTGGATTGGTTTCCATATAATGCTTCAAAAACTTCTTGTTCAAACTTATCACTTCCTTTCAGGCAAAGAAAAAGACGCAAGCCATATTTTATGACTCACGCCTTACTTCACTCACAATATTCTATTTTTATCAGTTACCTGCCAGATTGATTACTGGCTATCCTTATACATAAATCAATTCTTTCAGGATAATCTCTTCTGCAATCGCTCTGCGCTGATTGGCAGCTCTTACCCATGCCATCTGATCTTTTTCCTTATCCGGCAGTGGTTCTTTTTCTTCCAACTGTTTCAGAATCACTTTCTCCCGTTCCCTAGCTGCCTTGTCCACTTCCAGAAGGTGTTCTCCAATTGTATCCTGGAAAAGCATCACCTGATAGGTTGAATTTCGATGGTTCTTCAGATAATCTCTGCGTAAGAATCCATACTTGCCAAGTTGTTCCATCTGCTCACCGGATTTATAGGTGAGGTTCGGAATCAGGTATCCATTTACATTTGTATAAGTCAGTTTCATATCCCTATGACCTCTCTTTCGTTTAAACTGTTGTCTGTAACAGAACCAACTGTTCATGTTACGTCATTGCTACAAATCTTTCTTTCCATATCATTTTGAATCCAACCCGGGCAGATTTTCTTCAAAATCATGGTGAAAGTGCTTCGTTTCTGTGTTGGGAAAATGAACGGAAACACTTGATTTTACTGACTTTCTTCAATGTAACCTTATTATAACGTCCTCCCCCCATCCCACCTCTTCATTGGGATACTCCTCATACCCCGGCAATGGTCTGGCGCCTTTTCGGAGATAAGCTTTTACTTTTTCCCCATAGAGATAGGGATCGTTTCCATTTACAATCCCCCATTGCATTAACAATGCTGCGGATCCGCTGACAAAGGGTGTTGCAAAGGAAGTCCCTGTTACTGTTCTGTAACCACCACCGGGTACGGGGGCAACTATGTTCACTCCGGGTGCCACCAGATCAGGTTTCAGATATGGCAGCATTCTGCTGCCCCTTCCGGAAAAATCCGCATAGGAGTCAACCAGCGAATCATATGCTCCAACTGTAATAACCCGCCGGGCTGTGGCAGGTATGGTCAAAGTCCCATATGCCCTTGGTTCATAAAACCCAGTCCCTCTGTTCAGAGTATTTCCACCCGGCAGCCACAGGTAATATTCCCCTCCTCTGACCTTTTTTCCACTTAGGATGATTTTCCAGTCTCCACTGTCCACATAAGTTTTTCCAGGAAGGAAATCTATGTAGATTTCCTGTGTCAGATGATAGGGTCCAGGTTTGCCATAATAGATTAAAAGATCTGTATTTCCCAGTCTGTACCTCTGAGGACCAAGCTTTTCGTCTAAGGGGCCGATCCGGTTTCCGGATGGATTTTCAATATAAATACTCATTTCATCCTCATAGGATTTCCATAACTGCACATTTAATGTTGGTTCCCTGCTGCTCACAGATAATTCTATCTGTCTGGTCTGTCCCTGTTTCATGGTTCCGCCCTCATGCAGAGGCTGATTGCCGTTGTTCCCTGTACCTGTACAGATAGCCAGACGTCCTATGGAAGAAACCATATCTATATATGTTTCAAGGAGGGAATCTCCCTTGTGTGTTCATTATAACTAGGGGAAAATTACTGTAAAAAAATTTGCAGTCTTTACACTGCCTGTTTTTCTACCGGATAAGGCGACTGATACTTAAATACAATATCAATGCTCTTATCTCCATTCACAACAATTTTTTCAATCAATTCTGTCACAATTTCTCTTGTCACTTCGGATAATGTTCCATACTTGATAAATTTCTCTATCCAGTTTTCATAAGATTCTTCTGCCTCTCCAAAGCTGTCTTTCTCTTGTTCTGCCAACTGAATCTTCGCCCTGATATCTTTATCCTGCTTTTCATATTCTGCCTTATAGGAGAGATATTCTTCTTTATCCAGAACACCATCTACATAATTTTCGTAAGTTTTCTTTTTATACTTTTGGACAGCCGCAAGTTCTTTTTGTAACCGTTCAATCTGCTGGTCTGCTTCTGCACATCGTCTCTGCACCTCCTTCTTCCTATCTGCTACTTTTAATATTTCATCCTTATCACTTTCTTTCAGTGCCAGTTCCGCTTGTCTTTGGATTTCATTTTTTACAATAGAATCCAATACTTCTTTTTTAATGAAATGAGAATAACAAACTGTGTTTCCTTTTTTGTGATAGGTACCGCACTCATAACCGTCCCGACAAGTAACCCTCTGGAAATTATATCCGCAATCTCCACAAACAATAATTCCTGCGTATGGATTTACCTTTCTCACTTCGCTATTAAATCCCGGTGTCCGTGTTCTTTTCTTCATAAGTTCCTGTACCTGCTCAAAAGTATCTTTGCTAATAATTGCTTCGTGCATTCCTTCCACAATATACTGCTGTTCCTCTGGAATATATTGATACTTTTCCACTTTATAGGATATCTTTTCTGATTTATGCTGTACCATAGCCCCTGTATAAACTCTGTTTCGCAAAATTACATTGATCGTAGGATATGCCCAGCCCTTTGCACCCGCTTTTTCTAATGCATTGGCATATTTCAATCCCTGCACCTTTCTCTTATACTCTGACGGTGTCAGAATTCCTTCCTGATTCAGTTTCTTTGCAATACCATCCCTGGAATATCCTTCCAAACTCATATAAAAGATTCTCCGTACCACTTTAGCTGCTTCTTCATCTACAAGAAAATGATGCTTATCTGCCGGATCTTTTACATATCCATATGGGGCAAACCCAGACATAAACTGTCCCCGTTTCTTCTGGGCGGTCAATGCACCTCTGATTTTCTTAGATATATCACGACTATACATATCATTAAACAACGTCTTAAACTGTGCCAATTCTTCATTACTGTGATGAACAGAATCCACGCCATCCAAAATTGCAATATAACGCACACCCAAAGATGGAAAAACACGCTCAATATAGTTACTGGTTTCAATATGTTCACGCCCAAGCCGGGAAATATCTTTCGTAATAACGCCTTGAATTTTCCCTTTGTAGATATCCTCCATCATCCGCTGAAATTCCGGTCTATTCGCAAAATAAAGCCCCGAATAACCGTCATCAATATAAATATCTGCGATTTCCAGATCCTCTGATTTAGTCACATACTCACGAATCAGTTTCATCTGATTTTCAATACTCTCACTAACTTTATTCTCTCCATCATCCTTCGACAGACGACAATATACACCCATCTGATACATCATATCACCCCATCTTTCTCAAGTATTCTATCTGGTGAACTCTCTACTGAAGCAAACTTAAAATATATATCTATTTTCTGCTCTGGATATACATAAATTTTATCAACTAACTCCACAAGCGCTTCTCTGGTAAGCTGCTTTACCGTTATTCTTCTGCGATTAAAGTGCTCCAACCATATCTTTGTTTCATTGACCGCCGCCCGCTGCCTTTGCTCTTCATGGTTCAGTTCTGATAATTCTTTTTGATATTTCTGATTCTCTGTTTCATACATCTGTTTTAATTCCAGATATTCCTCTTTGGAAAGTACTTCATCCATAAACTGTTCATATGCTCGTTTCCGGTATTCCAGATTTCTTTCTATTTTTGCCTGCAATTTTGCAATTTTACCATCCAGTTCCGGCTGTTTCTGTCTGATCTGAGTTTCCAGATTCTTCATATCCATCTTCATCTGTTTCAATTGCTGGTTGATTGCAAATACAACCAGTTCATCCAGCTTTTCAAATGTAATATGATTCAGCTCACAGTAATTCTGCCCCTGCTTCTGATGAAAACCACACATATATCCGTCATAGTCTTTATGAGATGCCAGATAACGTTTTCGCATGGCTGTTTTACATTTCCCACAAAAGAGCAGTCCCACATATTTATGTGGTTCATTGTTTTTATCAAAATAGGAAACTCTGCGCCCCTTTCTTATTTGCTGAACCCTATCAAACTCTTCTTTAGAAATGATTGCCTCATGTGCATCCGGCACCAGCTCCATTTCTTCCAGGGGAATTGCCTTTTTGTATTTCAGCTTATAAGACGGTCTTTCATGTTTCCGAATCACAACCGCCCCAGTATAGACCGGATTCTTTAAAATTCCACTTACAGTAGACGATGTCCACAGACCTTTTCCCGAATCCCATACATAATTGGTTTTTAAAACTTCCTTTTTATATTTTGCGGGACAAGGGATTTCATCTTCATTCAAAGTCCTGCAAATAACCGTACAGCCAAATCCATTTTGATACATTCTGTAAATTCTTCGAACAACCTCGGCTGCATAAGGATCAATTTCCAGATGATTATGAATTGTTTTACTTTTCACATATCCAAAGGGGGGCTGTTTCGGAGTATATTCGCCCATACTTCTTTTGGTCTGAATCGTTGTCTTAATCTTTCTGGATGTATCTCTCAAATACATATCATTCAGCAAAGTTTTTATTTCTAACATTTCATCATAAGTTCCAACGGCTGAATCATAATTATCCAGAATCGAAACAATCCGAATCTGTTTCTCCGGGAAATATTTGCCTAGATAATAGTTGGTATCAATATGTTCTCTTCCAAGTCGAGATACGTCCTTAAAAATCACCATATTGATAACACCAAGCTCAATATCTGCCAGCATCCTCCGAAATTCAGTTCTTTCAAATTACTTCCAGAAGCCCCATCGTCTACATAAACTTTTTTCTCTGCAATATCTTTATTCTCTGCAATATAATCTCTTGCCATCTGAATCTGAGAGTGAATACTATTGCTGTATTCACCCTCTTTATTTTGCTCTTCAATGGAAATTCGGCAATAAATTCCTGCCTGATACATTCTATCCCTCTTTTCATCGGTCTTGCGTAGTCATTGTCTTTAATTGTCTTTATTTTACAACAAGAACTTAAGAAAATCAACCTGCAATTTTTCGTTCAGTAAGATTCTGAATGCACTGGATCAATGTCTTTTCCCCATTAAAATGCACTCGAATCTGATATCCTGCATGTTCATAGCTTACATTCTCTTTTTGGATTTCTTTTTTTGTATCCAGAACTTCTACAGAATCAAATAACGTATTCATGCTATATGCCTCCTTCAGCATACAGTTCTCTCTACATCCTATGCCGGCAGGATTGTACAAAAGTTCTGTATGAATTGAATTCGGCTTTCGAAAGCCTGATTACATTCTAAAATTATTCTGCACCAATCACATTGAATTGAAATTGACCGCAGATTGAGTTTTTAAGATTCATTTTCTTCCTATACAGTATCAATTCCTATTGTCCGGAACATTTGTTCGTGTTATAATAAAAAGACTTTAAGAATATAAAACACGAAAACCAAAGGAGGGATTTCTGTTGGAACGATGTGATTTTTCTTCTATTAGCACATGCCTAAAAAATCAAATCAGTGAAAGCAATCAGATGAACCAACCTGATTTTTTATACGAATTATTTGAAGATTTTATGAATGATCCGATAAATGAAGATTTTTCTATGGATAATGGTCTAATTTGCCGCTGGATAACCGGACAAGCAAAAATCAGTCCCAAAATAACCTCATATTATGCAAAACCCAGCAATCAGAAAAAACTGGCAACAACCATTCAGCGGAACTTACTTCCCTTAATGGCAGACTGCAACATGGTTATACAGGACATTTACACGTTATTCATACAGGACGATACGATTTCGGATACAAAAAAGCAGGAACTTGTATCTCTATATAAACCTTCTGATTCAAGGCTGTTGTTTTTAGCAAAAGTACTTTCTTTTGGTATGGAACGGCAATTTATTAAACGTGATACAAGAAATCAAAAACTGATTGCAGGAGGTGTTCTATCTCCGATTGTTCTGGATTACATTATGGACAGCGAAGTCCCAAAACCATGCCGTCATTTTCTAGGAAGAGAAGAAGAACTGGATGAACTCCATACTTTGTTTGAAGAGAACCGACATATATTTCTTTATGGAATTGCCGGAATTGGAAAAAGCGAGCTTGCTAAAGCCTATGCAAAGCAATACAGAAAACAGTACACCAATATTCTCTATATGGAATACACCGGTAATCTATATCAAGATATTGTAGACATGGATTTTATTGATGATCCACCAGAAATCAGTGAGCAGGAACGTTTTCAAAGACATAACCGTTTCTTACGCTCTTTGAAATCTGATACACTGCTGATCATAGACAATTTTAATGTCACATCCACACAGGACAGTTGCCTGTCAGTCGTATTAAAATACCGTTGCCGGGTTTTATTTACAACCAGAAGCCAACTGTCTGAATACTGTAGTTTTCAATTAAAAGAACTGAAAGATATACCCACTCTTTTTCAACTGACATCTGTATTTTATTCAGAAGCAGAGGAAAACCGGGCAATCGTAGAAAAAATCATAGAAACTGTACACTACCATACTTTTGCTGTCGAACTGGCAGCCAAACTTCTGGAAAATGGAATTTTAACTCCAGAGCAATTATTGATAAAACTTCAAGAGGAAAAGGCTTCTCTTCATAATGAAGATAAGATTAAAGTAATGAAAGATGGTCAGAGCAAAAAAGCCACCTATTACAACCATATCCATACCCTGTTTTCGTTATACTCCTTATCACGGAAACAGCAGGATATTATGTGCAATATGTGTTTTATGCCTTCATCTGGTATTTCTGCCCGTATATTTTCCAAATGGCTGGAGCTGCCTACTTTAAATGACGTGAATGATCTGATCGAGACAGGTTTTGTACAGTCAAGTCTCCGGCATACTATTTCTCTGCATCCAATGATTCAGGAAATTGCAGTTTCCGAGACCGCACCTTCTGTTACAAGCTGCCACACGTTATTGGATTCTCTGCAAAAAATATGTTTGATGCATGGCATTGAAGTTAGCTATTATAAAAAATTATTTCAAACAGTAGAAAACATCATGCTTTTCATTGAAAAGGACGATATTCCCCAATACCTGTTATTTTTAGAAGATGTTTTTCCATATATGGAGAAGTACCACTATCAAAAGGGTATGAAAAAAATCATCCAGGAACTACAGCATTTTATAAAAGCAAATACTTACGGGACTGCATCTGACCGTGCCTTACTATTGGATTATCAGGCAACTCTGGAACCCAAAACAGAAAAAGCGATAAAATTAGAAAAAGAAGCACTTGCTCAAATAAAAGAAACCACAAAAGAAAATGCCCACCTGGTTTCCAACCTCCATTCCAATCTTGGAGGGCTTTACCGAATCAACGGACAACTTGATCTCGCTAAAAGGCACATGAAAATGGGTATCTCTCTTTTACAACAATACCAGCTTCTTTATACTAATGACAGTATTCCTCAGATTAATAATTATGCTGTCCTCTTAATTGAAATACAAGAACCTGACCTTGCCCTGTCTGCTCTTCAGAAATTAGCACAGATTATCAAAGAATATAATTCAAACCACTGTTTGGATTATGCCCAGGTACAGGAATCCCTTGGAAGTATCTGCCTGATCACTGCAAATATTTCGCAAGCGAAAACCCATTTTAAAAAAGCCTTGAAAATTTATGAGGATATATGGGCAGACGAACCCGAATTGATTGAAGAAAAATATCAAGCAATTCAAGAATTGTATCCACAAGCTGGAATTGCTCTGGCAAAAAGTATTCTTCTCACCAAGCACTAACGGTTCCTACAAACACTTGTAAAATATATTGCCTCAATAATGTAAACGCCTAGTTTTGAGATACACTCCAAGACTAGGCGCTTGTCCATTTCCATTTTTTCTTAGACATGGAGCGTTTACATAAGGATCACTTTTCTTTTTTTGACACTTTTCGCTCCTCCTATCTCAAATTTTTTATAGTCTAGGTATATTGCCTTCATCAATGCCTGAGAACTTGTAAATATGCTCCTCTGCTTGTTCAATCTGCGATACATTACAATCATCT
>OKTN01000866.1_pt1 | contig 11586 bp, 8 predicted proteins | sample 1606451 | NCBI WGS metagenome assembly OKTN01 (sample SAMEA3879602, study PRJEB24766) | human gut metagenome | biome: human-associated habitat; feature: feces | place: USA | collected 1985/1987 | reverse complement strand
ATAGTAGGAGGGGAGTTTCGTCCGTGCCCGCGCAAGGTATTTGACCTGCGTGGCGACGAGTGCCGCATGCGGAATACGCTTGTCGAGGGCGATCGCCGCAGGGTCGCGGCCGATTTGTTCCTCGACGGTATGCCGCACTTCGGGAGTCAGCAGCAGTCGGTATTGTTCCGGAGTCATCATTCCGGGAGCGAAGATACCGATTTTTTCCGTTCGGCGCTCCATAGGAGTAGGGTTGCGAAGATGAAAAGTCCGTAAACACTCCAGCATTGGGTCGTCGTGAGCCGGATGTCGAGGGCGGCTGCCGGAAGTGCCGCTGCAGCTCGGATCAGTTCGTTCTGTGCCCGGGCTGCGAATCCTGCGACGACCGAGAAGAGCGGTGCGAGCGCCGTTCCCGGGATCACGAGCCAGAGCGTGCAGCTCCCGACCACGACGTAGGAGAGCAGGATGACGACGGGGTTGAGTGTCAGTCCGACGACCGAGATCTGGCCGAAGGTATGGGAGATAAGAGGTGCAGTCGCAGCGGACGCTGAAAATCCGATGGCGAGGGTTGCGGTCAGCATATCGATGCTTTTGCGGCGTGTTCGCAGGAGGCGGCAGAGGGGGAGTCCCCAGGCGATGATGCCGGCGACGGCGATGAACGAGAGTTGGAAGCTGATGTCGAACAGGTAATCGGGATGGAAGAGCAGCATGACGAAGGCTACGCCGGCGAGTGTGTTCATCCCGACGTATTCCGACGACGAGGCCAGGGCGAATTGCAGGACGGAGAACATCAGCGCGGCCCGGACGACGCTGGGCGGGAATCCCGTCGTGGCGGCATAGAGCCAGATGAGCAGGATGACCGCGATATTGCGCAGGATGTGTCCGTGCCGGAAGAGCGGCAGCCACCAGAGCAGCAGGTTGGCGAGCAGAAAGACGATGCCCACGTGCAATCCCGAGACGGCGAGCAGGTGCGAGGTCCCGCTGCGCGAGTAGGCCGCACGGAGTGCAGGGGAAAGCGAGCGTCGATCCCCGGCCGTCATAGCGTTGCAGAGGGCCTGTTCGTCGGGTGCTAGGGCCAGACGGTCGAGCCGTGCGACGGCCCGTTCGTGCAAGAACAGGGAGAGGTGCTTCGGGGAAAGCTCCCGGTGCAGGGTGTCGCGCAGCAGCAGGCTTGAGCGGTTCAGGTAGAGGGTGCCGACGTATCCCCGGCGGGTCATCAGCCGTCCGTAGTCGCCGTGACGGGCGGTGAAAGGGTAGATTTTGCCGCGTACGACGGCTCGGTCGCCGGGATTCAGTGCGGTCGAAGAGTCGCATCGCACCACGAGGTTTCCGGCGGCGGGGAGCCATTCTCCGGTTGCGGAGTTCCGCCGGGCGCGGATCGTTGTGCCGGAGGCCGTTTTGCCTTCCCGTTCGGAGAGGCGTTCCCGGACGATGATTTCGTATTCGCCCGGAGTGCCGGTCGGCGGAGCGGGAGTGTGTCTCAGTTCGGTGACGGTCATGCCGAAAAGCAGAATGGCTCCCAGGGTGGCGAGGTTTGCGCCCCGGTCGTCGGCGAGCAGTGCCAGGATACCGCAGACGAGGAATCCGCCTACTAACAACCACAGCGGCAGTACGTAGTGGTCGGCCAGCAGGATGCCGGCCGCGAGCGGCGGCAATGCGCGGAGCAGAGGCATGCGCCGGAGTTTCGACCGGAGGTTTTCGGACTTGAGTCGTAGCATAACGGAGCCGGATCGCGGGAAATGGACGGAGAACCGGGCTTTGACTTTGTGTTTTTTTCGTTTTCTGCGTTCGGTGGGACCTCGCGGGCAGTCGCGGGCCTCGTCGATCGGATATTTGCGGTTTGCCTCCTTTGGAGGCGGCGGAATATTCCCGCCTCTTCGTTGCATCCGCTTCGAGTGTCGGTTTTCGGATTCGGCGATTTTCCGATTCGTAAAGATAATTATTTTTCGGAAGAATAAGCCGTTCGGATGTATGGATAATACAAAACGACACGCATCATTCTATTTGATGCGTGTCGTTTTGTCGTGTCGGAGATCTTTTCGCCTGTTTAGAACGATGCGAATGTGTTCCAGTTCGAATTTTGCTCCGCTGCGGCCTGAATGTCGGCAGGCAGGTTGGCGAAGAAATCGAAGCCGGTGAGCCGTTCGATCTCGGCGACGGAAGTCGCATAGTTCGTGTAGCTATCGTTCGAGTACTCCCTGTGTTCCATCCAGAAACCGATCGTTATGGCCGACGTCACTTTGTTCGACGCGTCGCGCCGGACTTTCAACAACGCTTTGTAGTAATAGTTCGGTACGGGGCATCGTTTGCTGTCCGACTTCGGTGTGATCCAGGTGATCGCTTCGTGGTTGCCTGCGGTCTGGAGAATAGCGCCCGTCACCACATATACCGTGTCCGTAGTCGCAGCGATATTTCGGACGCCGCTTTCGAGCTGCTGCCAAATACCGCTGTGGTAGCTCCGAGATTGACCCCGTAGCTGCTCGACCAGACGTTGATCTGTTCGGATTCGGCCAGTCCGGGATTGCGCTGCCATTTGTCGGAACGTCCGTTTCCCATGTGTCCTTTTGCGAGCGGATAGGCTACCCAGTAAGCCGTGTAGGTCGATTTGTCGTAGTACATCGTGTAGTTGCGCTGCGATCCGGAGGCGGGATAAACCGTCTGCGTGATCGTCTCATCGGCTGTCGTGCGGGCCGGAAGCTCGTACCAGGCGGCATGATCCGTCCGTGCTCCTTCGGTGGTAAAGGTTGTCGAAGAACTCTGCGGCGTGGAGCCGTTGGTCGCCGTTACGACGCCGTAAACCGTGTACGTCGTTGCGGGCAGAAGATCGGAGAGGTTGGCGGTCGCTTCGTTTCCGACAACAGCGGCAACGACACTTCCCGTGTCGCTGCCGTTCGTTGCGGAATAGAAGAACTGCACCTCGGTTGCGTAAGCGGCGTCGGTCAGACTACTGGAAACCTTCGCTGTACTCGAAGTTATGTCGCTTACGTTCGGTGTGGCAATTCCCGGGGTAGGGTCTGGGGAAGGATTATCGCCTCCCCCTTCTCCCGAGTTTCAGTTGATCGTGATGGTTTTAATCATCAACGACTTGCCGCTCGATTCGGTGTTTAACGTAAGGACGATCTCGCCGGACAGCGGAGTTTCCGATTCGACGACATACTCCTGGTTATTCGTTTTTGCCAAGGAGATCGTTTCGCCGAGTGCTTGTCCACCGACGGTTGCATTCACGGTACTTAAGTTTGCCGTATTTGCCGACATAACCAACGTGATTTTTTTGATTCCTCCGGTATAATCGGACGTTTTTATGGTGACACCGCTGGGTTTCGACCAGGAAAGACCGCGTATCCCGCTATTGGTATCGAATGCAGTGGGCGCTTTGCTTGCAGTCCATGTCAGTCCGTTTACTGTTAAGCCGGCAGCGATCTTGTCTTTATCCGCGCTTTTGAAGGTGTAGGTCCAAGTTTCTCCGACACCGCCTTCCGGCTTGCTGTTCTGGGTAATGAGCAATGTCGCGTTGGCTGTACCCAGTGAAGTGGTAGCGGTAAGAACGATGCGTGCTGTACGAGGTGTTGCGACCGTATTCTCTGTGGCTGCGACTTCGAGGCGATTTTCGCCGCCGTTGTAATCACTTGTGGTGATCCAGTCCGGCTGTTCGGTTCCTTCAGTGCCGTCGTAAATAGCGACGGAAACGTCTTGCGTTTCGGCGTTCTTCAACGTAACGGGGATATAGTGAGTTTCCGTATCGTTATAAGACAGTGTCAGGGTCGTCTGATCCAACGTGATTTCAGGCAACTTGACGTATTCGGCAGGGATTAGGGTCAGATCTTTTGTCTGACTGCCGGTATAGAATCCAAAACCGAGAGCTGCTTGATCGTTTTTCGCCAAAATACGGGAAGGGGTCGCTGCCGATGCGATTTGGTAAGTGCCTTCGGACTTGTTCTTGGTAATTACCAGTTCATAAGGAGTCGTAGAGGTCGTAGCGCTGTTGCCGCTTTCCCAGGAGAGGTAGTTCTCGCCTTGACTGATCGTGTAGTTGTCACCCGATTTGGTAATTGTCCAAATGAGGGTTTCGTCCCCGGTTTTGTAGGGATTAGACGGCGTAATCACTACGGGAGCCAAACGGGAGCCTTCAGCTAAAGAACTCATTGCATAGGTTGTTTCGGATTGGGTCGCCGTGATGACGTAGTCGCCGCTCAATGTTTCGTTCTCCTCTTCCGTAGCGCCGGTCATATCGACCGCGAAAGTCGAACTGTCGCCCGCTGCGAAAGCCAGGGTCCGGCCCTCCTGAACGGTTACCGTCTTGGTGAAGATCTTCGATGCGGTGGTCACGGTAACGGTGAATGTTTCACCGGCAGCTACCTCGAACGGGAAGCAGGTGAAATAAGCCGTCATACCCGCTTCGCTATTGGCCGTGATGTTCATCTCCGAAGAGTAGTTCAACGTCACGTTATCGGCGAAATTGTTAATATAGCCATACTCCTTGATGGTACCTGCCGTCATATCGACATAGCTGCGGCCCGTGACTTTTTTGTCGGGAGCCGTAAATTTGACGCCGAGGACACTTTCCGCAGATGCGAGGTTCTTGACCGTCATCTTACCGATGGCGACGGCACGGCCGAAACTCATTTGCAGTTCGGTCGGCTGACTCTCCACAGAGATCGATTTGGCGATCAGCAGGTCCGCGTTCGAATCGAAACTCGTAGCGGTCGGCTGCTGGACTGTGGGAGTGATGACCTTCATGTTGGTGATGTCCGTATTGCTGGAGGTAACCCATGCCGAAGCGGGGTAAACCGCGTTGTAAACGAGCGGGGTGTTCTCGTTTGCGGGGAACGTTACGGCGAATTTTGCAATGTCGCCGCTTATCACGCCCTCTTGCGAGGTAGCAAATACGGTAGTGGAAGCTGCCGTTTCGAGTACTTGCAGGAATTCACCGGTCGCATTCCACGAAACTTTCCCCGTCAGGGGATCATACGTTGTACGGGAACCGGATGCCGATTCGAGTTCTGACGATGCGGAGACCGTCATGGTTACTTTGCGCCCGTTCGACGGGTCGGAAACCGTGTCGTCTTTGGAGCAGGCTGTGAACAGAGATGCACACACCGCAACAGCCAAGATGGATTTGAAAAAAGTTTTCATAGTCGTGCAATGTGTTTGTTAGTACTCTCCGTAATCGGTGTCATAGATGCTGCCGCCTGCTTCGCCCGATCCTCCATAGTCCAGGACGGTGCTGTTGGCAAAACCTTTTTCGATCGAGATGTTAAGGATCTCAATCGAAGGAGCGGAGTACGAAGTTCCCCCCCCCTTAACCGTAGATTTGTAGTGTCTTTCCATAGTAATAGAGGTATATGTTTGAGAGTTTTTACATCCTTTCCCGGTTAATGGGCTACCACAAATATAGACAATATTCGATTAAGGAACAAGAAAGAATCCAAAATTCATCGAATCTTCATATTTCGATGCGGATTATGCGCGAAAGCGTCCGAAATTTAATATAAATTGTCGAACATGCTCTGGCTCTTGTCGTACTTCAGGTCGGCAAGGGAGGCGGCTTTGACCCCGATGTTGAAGCTCCAGCTCTGGTAATGACCGAAGGGAATCCATGCGAACGACATCTGCCAACAGTGCAGGTCGCGTGTAATGGTGATGGAGGCCGGAGTAAGCTCTTTGGCCTGGAAGTCGTAACCACCCTGGAATGTCACGCCCATTTTTGGGAGAATCGTGACGCTGCCGTTGATACCGAGGGTCTGGGTGATGTTTTTCTGGTATCCTGTCGTGCCGTTGTTGGTCGGCGAAGAGGAGTAACTGATCGTATAGTTGAATCCCAGGTTCCAAGGTAGCGAGAAGTCGTAATAGGCCTGGGTCATGTATTGTCGTCGGAGCGCAGGGTTCATCTGCCCGTAAGGGTCGTAGAACGGATTGGCGTAGGCCGGATCGATCGGGGCGCTGTTGATGTCGTTGATCGCCGGGGTGGAGTTATCCTGCCGGGACTGGAACGTATAGCCGAACGAGGTGCTGGCCGATACTACGCGGCCGGGGAAAAAGAGCTTGTTGATACGCTGGCCCTGCGGTGTGACCCGGTAGGGATCGAGCGTGGCGCTGATGTTGATGCCGAAGTTCTGGAAGACCGTAGTACGCAGCGAAATGGGGATGTTCGAAAGCCCCATGGAGTCGGCCAGGAAGTTGTAGGATACCTGGCCGATGCGGAGTTCGTCGATCAGTTTGATCTTCTTCATGCCCGAGGTATCGCGCTTGCTGAGTACTTTCATTTCGAGCGTTTGCGAGAGTGAGGCGTTGATAGCCATGGACTGACCGGAGCTGGGCACGCCGAAGATGCTGCCTTCGAAGGGTGAGTAGGTCTTGAAATTACCCAGCGTATCGCTCTGCACGGTCTTCAGGTAGCCGTATTTCTGTTTTGAGAAGTCGGGGGCGTAGGAGAAGCTCACCGTCGGGGTGATCGTGTGGCGGATCGCCTGCACCTTGCGGGTTTTCTTCTTTGCTTCGTAGCGGCCATAAACGATCGTCGAAGCCTGCAGGCTGAAGTTGTAGTTGTACAGACGATAGAAGCCGTATTCCGGATCGAGCTTGTCGATGCGGTTCAGTACTGGGTTCCAGACCTGTTCCTGCTTCTTGAAATACCATTTTTCGGTGTAGTTGATCGTCGGCCCGAAGTTGATGTAGTTGAAGATATTGTACGTCGCCGAGATGGGAATGCTGTGCTCGAAGCCGTACTGCATGTTCTGGAGCGTCTCCTTGGTGAAGATTTCGGACTCCTTGGCGTTGGCCTTGTTGTTGAATTTGCCGGTATAGCGGAGCGAGATCTTCTCGTACCAGCGCTCCTTGCCCATCGCCTCCTTGCGTTTGAAGGGATAGAAGGTCGAGACGTTGAAGACAACGTTCGGCAGGGCGATCGAGAGCGTTCCGCTCTGCGAGTTCTGCGAAACGGACATATTGGCCGAAAGGGAGAACGGCGTGCCGAGCCAGCTTTTCGAGTAGGAGATCGTCGAACTGGTCTGCGTCTGGAGCGCCTGGTTCAGGTTGGTGGCCGAATAGCGGTTATAGCCGCTGGTACGGAAATCGACCGAGGCGGAGAAGGTCGAGCCCGGGTTGGCCTTGGGGTCCTGCGCATGCTGCCAGTAGAGTTGGAAGTTGTTCTGCTGGAGAAAGTCGGGTTCGCCCTTGTCGCCGACACGGACGTTCGAGTAGTTGAAATTCAGAGTGCCGTTATACTTGTAGCGCTTCATATAGCGCGACATGGCGGATGCCTCCCACGATCCGAGGGTGTAGATGCCGCCCCGGATGGCCAGGTCCATGTGCTGTCCGAGCGTGAAGTAGTAGCCCAGGTCGCGGATGTAGAATCCCTTGGTCGATTCCTCTCCGAAAGTCGGCATCAACAGACCCGACTTGGGGCCGGAACTGAGCGGAAAGAAACCTTCGGGGAGCAGCGGAAAGTAGATGGGAACGTCTTCCATGACCAGGTAGGCAGGACCCGTGACCACTTTCTTGCCGGGAATTACCTTCGCCTTGGTCATCGCCAGGTAGAAGTGGGGATGGTCCGTCTGGTCGCAGGTGGTGTATTTGCCGTCCTGGATGTGGATGGTGTTGTCGTCCATTTTCTTGACGTTGTTGCCGATCAGCCAGCCGTCGCCCTCCTGGGTCGCCACACCCTTGATTTTCGCCTTCTTGCTGTTGATGTTGTAGGTGATCGTGTCCATCGTATAGGGATTGGCGCTGCCTTCGGTGAAAGTCGGGTTGGTGACCGTCGGCTTGCCGTCGATCGTATCGCGTTTGCCATGGGCGTAGATGATCTTTTCGTCCATATTGACCCGCATGAAGTCTCCCTTGAGGTTCATGTTCTGGTAGTTGATGTCGCCCTGATTGTAGATATAGACCGTGCGGTTGAGTACGTCGTAGTAGAGCGAGTCCTGGTTTTTGCCGCTGATGATGTCGTCCAGGAAGGATTTTTTCCGGGTCGTATCGCGTCGGACTGTGTCCTGACGCAATGAGTCGCGCGACAGCGAATCGCCGGCAGCGAGGGCTGCACTGTCGGCGGGGGCGATCGGCGAGAGGGGTTGCGCTCCGAAGATCGAGTCGATCCTGACGTCGGAAAGCGAGTCTTGCTCTTCTTTCGCTCGTGTTTCGGGGGTCGGGGGGCGGTCGGCTTCTTGCTGAAGACGCCGAATCTCCCGGCGGGTTTCGCGGCGGGATTTTTGTACGTCTTGTGTCGGAGTGCTGTCGGACGGCGTTTGGCGTTCGGGTGCTGCGGGGTGCTGCACTCCGCCCGGCAGCGCCATGCCGAGCACCGGAAGCAGGAAGAGCAGCAGGAGCACTCCCGAGAAGATATATTTTGCCTTTAGCCTGTCCAAAATTCCAAAAAAAATCATACCTTTGCCGACAAGTCGGCAAAACCGCCCGAAAATGGCTCCGAAGGCCTCAATGCGGGGGTTTTAACATCCGGCAAATATAGGTAAAAAATTCAGAACCATTAAATTTTCAGCCACTTTTGCTATGCGGAAATCGCTTTTTCTTGTTGCCCTGTTTTTGATTGCGACACTCTCTTTCAACGGAGTTGCCGCGCAGAATATTGCACAGGGCGTGCGGGTCGTCGTAATCGATGCCGGGCACGGGGGGCCGAAGTTTCCGGGAGCTCATTACAGAGGCGTTTATGAGAAAGATCTCAACCTCCAGATCGCACTGAAGCTCGGGGCCTTGATCGAGAAGGAGTTGCCCCAGTTGAAAGTGGTTTATACCCGCAAGACGGACAAGCAGTTTTCCGAAAGTCTGACCCAGGATTTGCAGGCTCGGGCCGACATAGCCAACAAGGCGGGCGGCGATCTGTTCATTTCGATCCATACCAATGCTGCGGCATCGGCGTCGGCACGGGGAGTCGAGACCCTGATTATGGGCGAGAGTCCGCTGGAGAAGAACGCCAACGAGAGGGCCCTCTATTATAACAACCAGGAGGAGCTGCTCGATATGTCGAACGAGAAGACGGCGGCGATCGTCCGGGCTTATATCCAGAACCTGCAGTTCACCTATGGTGAATACAGCGAAGCGATGGCCCGTCTGGTGCAGAAACATTACGTCAAGTCCGGGCGGCACAATCGCGGTGTGAAGCGGCAGCCGCTCAAAGTGCTCTACGCTACCGATATGCCCGGTATCCTGACCGAGATAGGTTTCCTTTCCAATTCGGAGGAGTATGCTTATATGAATTCGGCGAAGGGGCAGGCTCAAATCGCACGTGCGCTGTGCGATGCGGTGAAGGATTACGTCGCTTTCGTTCGGGGTGCGCTGCTTGTCGATGACGATGCCATTTACGAACAGGCCGATGCCGATGTCGCAGAGCCGGCTTCGGCTGCCGCTTCGGACAAAGCGGATAAGGGTAGTGTCAAAACCGGGAAAGCCGAACAGGAGAAGACGTTTTATGCCGTGCAGTTGATCGCCAGCGCCAAGCGCGTGCCGCCCAAGGACCGGCAGTTCAAAAGTTACCGGGGAAAAGTCACGGAGTTCGTTACCGGCGGCCGGTTCAGGTATAAGTATTGTGTGGGGCGTTTCGATACCCGCAAGCAGGCCGAAGCCAAGTTGGCCGAGGTGCGCAGGGAGTTCCGCGATGCGTTCGTGGTGAGTTGTCGGGGCGACCGGATCGTACAGTAAATAAAACGAAAAAAACAGGTATATGAGAAGAGAAGTTAAGATCGGCATTTTTGCCGTGCTGATGATCGGCGCCCTCTGGGCGGGTATCCGCTTTCTGAAGGGGTTCGACATCTTCAGTCGCAACGCGGTCTATTATGCCGCTTACGACCAGGTCGATGGCGTGCAGAACGCTTCGCCGATTCTGATCCGGGGCGTGAAGGTGGGAGCCGTGACGGATATTTCGTTCGATCCTTCGATCGGTAACGAGGTCGTACTTCAACTGACGATCCAGCGGAAATACCGGATTCCGTCCAATTCCGAAGCCCGGATCTACAGCAACAGCATCATGGGCGCCAAAGCGATCGAAATCGCTCTGGGCGATGCCGGGACCTACCTGCAATCCGGGGACACCCTCTGTTCGAGCCGTAGCAAGGGCCTGATGGATATGGCGGGTTCGGAACTCGAATTTTTCAAGCAGAAGATGTCGCAGGTCGTGGGGGATTTGAGCCGCACGATGGATAACCTGAATCTGATTATGGAGCAGAACGCCGCGAATATCGAAGGTACGATGTCGCACCTGAATTCGATTACGGGCAGCGTAAACGGTATGTTGCTGTCGCAGCGTGCGAATCTGGAGAGCGCCGTAGCGAATTTGACCCGTTTTTCGGAGATGCTCGGCGAGAACTCTCCGCGTATGGACAGTATTATCCTGAATTTAAGCAATTTTACCGACCAAATACAGCGTGAGAATCTGGCCGGGGCGCTCGATTCGACTCTGATGAACCTCAATGCGATCTTGGCCCGTGTCAATGCCGGGGAGGGGACTGTCGGGCAGCTCGTCAGCGATCCCCGTCTGTACGAATCGCTCAACGAGGCGACTGCGAACTTGGCGTCGCTGCTGGCCAACTTGCAGGCCCATCCTGCTCGTTACGTCCATTTCTCGCTGTTCGGCCGCGATCCCGAAAAGGCCGACCGCAAGCAGCAGAAAAAAGAGGCGAAACATGCCCGGCGCGATTCGCTCAAGGCCCTGAAAGCGGCCCGATAGTTTCGAATGTTTTCTCTGTGCGATGATCTATCCGGCGAACTTTGAACAGAAAGTCGGTTTCGACCGGCTGCGTGAGCAGGTCGCGGCGCTGTGTACGATTCGCGGCGGCCGGGAAAGGTTGTGCGCCGAACAATTCAGCACTTCGCAGGCCGATGTCGAGCGGCGGCTGGCGCTGGCGGACGAGATGCGCCGTCTGCTGGAGATGGAACGGGACTTTCCGGACGACGAGTTCGTCGATGTCGATTATATCCTTTCCAAACTGAAGATCGAAGGCAGTTTCCTCGAAGTCGAGGAGGTCGTGTTGCTGCGCCGGGCGCTGGCTTCGGCGGGGGCGATCGCCGGTTTTATCCTGGGGCGCGGTGAGGAGCTATATCCCGAACTGCGGCTCCGCAGCCGGGGGATCGAGGCTTTCCCGGAGATCGTTCGGGCGATCGACGGTATCGTCGATCAGTACGGCAAGATCCGGGACGACGCTTCGCCGGAGTTGCAGCAGATCCGGCGGATGATCCGCGAGCGGGAGGGGCAGGCCGCCAAACGCCTGCAGCAGGTGTTGTCGAATGCCAAGAAAGCCGGTATCGTGGAGGCCGACGCGATGCTCTCGATCCGCGACGGCCGGGCGGTGATTCCGGTCGCAGCGGCCAATAAACGCAAGTTGCAGGGTTTCATCCACGACGAATCGGCCACGGGCAAGACCTTCTACGTCGAGCCGGTCGAGGTCGTCGAAATCAATAACGAACTCAAGGAGCTGGAGTACGCCGAGCGGCGCGAGATCGTGCGGATCCTCTCGGCCTTCACCGACTCGATTCGCCCCGAAGCGGATCGGATCGCGCTGATTGGCGACTATCTTTCGGATCTGGATATGATCCGTGCCAAAGCCCGCTGGGCCGTTGCCAACGGAGCGGTGAAGCCGATCGTTTCGACGGACGACCGGCTGG
>OKTN01000847.1_pt1 | contig 11899 bp, 9 predicted proteins | sample 1606451 | NCBI WGS metagenome assembly OKTN01 (sample SAMEA3879602, study PRJEB24766) | human gut metagenome | biome: human-associated habitat; feature: feces | place: USA | collected 1985/1987 | reverse complement strand
TGTCTCCGCCACGGACTTCTCCACGCAGTCGAACCCCCGCAGCCACGCCTCGAAATCGACGCCGCAGTAGCGCATCATGTCAATGTGGTCTTGGGAGATCCCCCGCTGGATGAGGTGGCGGATCATCATATCGGCGTTGATGTGCGCCACGCCGCAGTCGTTGTGCCCGATGACCATGACCTCCTCCACGCCCAGCTCCACGATACCCACCAGCAGGCTCCGCACCGCGCTGTCAAAGGGCCCGGTGATCATGCCGCCGGCATTCTTGATGAGCTTCACGTCGCCGTTGCGTATGCCCAACGCCGCCGGCAGCAGCTCCACCAGCCGCGTGTCCATGCAGGTGAGAATGGCGATTTTCTTGTCGGGGTACTTGCTGGTCTGGAACTTTTCATAGCCCTTGGAGCGGACAAACTCGCGGTTATATGCCAGCATTTCTTCGATCATGGCGGTTCTCCTTTTCGCGTTTTCTCTATCATACCGGATTTCCCTCCCTCACGCAACCGGAATCTTCCGCCATAGCCTCCCTCCACCCAAAAATCCCGTGTGACGTTCTCCGTCACACGGGACTTTTCTTTCACACCAGCTCCCGCGGCAGCCACCGTTTGCGCCACAGGAAGAATAAAAACAGTGAACCGTGGAAGCACAGCTCGATGCACATGGCGATCCACGCTCTCCGCAGCCCCCAGTGGGGCACCATCAGCAGCGTCAGCGTGATACGCACGCCCCACATACTGACAAAGTTCAGCACAGAGCTGAGCAGTGAGCTGCCCGCCCCCCGAAAAACACCGGCTGTCACAATGGACGCGCCGAACAGCGGCTCGGCAAACACCACGATCCGCAGCACCTGCGTGCCCAGCAGCACCACCTGCCGATCGGGACTCAGCATCCCGATGATCCACGGAGCCAGCGCGTACATCAGCGCGGAGGCCACCAGCCCAATGGCAGCGGAGGCGTCCCGCCCCACAGGATCAAGCGGGATGTTTCCCGTCCCGCCGCCCCTTGACGGCGGCTGCCGCCTCCCCTATAATGGTGCCACCCCCCTCCCCCGTCTCTGGGAGAAGAAAGGACGTACACCATGAAAAAAGCTCTGATCGTTGTGGATATGCAAAAGGATTTTGTGGACGGCTCGCTGGGCACCCCTGCGGCGCAGTCCATCGTCCCCGCGGTGGCGGAGAAGATCCGCGCCTTCCGGGGCGACGCCCTGCTGGTCACGCTGGACACCCACGGCGCGGACTACCTGCAAACGCTGGAGGGCAAAAAGCTCCCCATCCCCCACTGCATCAAGGGCACCCCCGGTCACGCCCTGCACAGCGAGATACAGGCGGTGCTGTCCGGAAAGCCCCACACCCTCGTGGAGAAAAACACCTTCGGCTCCTTTGATGTGGCGCGGCTCCTTGCGGAGCGCTTCCCCGGCGAAACGCCGGAGATCGAGCTGGTGGGGCTCTGCACGGACATCTGCGTTCTCTCCAATGCGCTGCTCCTCCGCGCCGCCTTCCCGAACGCCCCCATCACCGTGGACGCCCGCTGCTGCGCCGGCGTAACGGAGGACGCCCACCGCGCCGCCCTCACCGCCATGCAAAGCTGCCAGATCGACATTCTCTCCCCGTGATTACAAAAAAAGACACGCCTCGGGTAACTGTTCATAAAACAGGTTTTACGAAATAAGAATTATGGCAGTTGCCATGCAAGGGTTGCTGACAAAAAGGGTATGCACATCAAAGTGCATACCCTTTTGCCGTTTATGGGAGAGTTGCGGGTTTCTTCTTGCGTGTAGACTAATTAAGGGTAAAATCGAAAGAAATAGGGGTTGCGTATTACCTATACTCTGATTCTTGCTTAGAACGCAGAAAAGCTGCCGTTTTCGACCTTTATCGCGACATAAACTTAAGCGCAATCTTCTACGACATACATCTCACAGCGTCCATCAGCACAACAGAAGAAATGCTTATGGTCGCTGCACCATCCGATGCGACTGTGATTTGCTTCGATAACAGTCTTACCATCATAAGTGATAAGACCTTCTTTGTAGCTGTCCTTTTCACCAACTCTGACAGTGAGATATGGATCCTTGCGCCCATGGATTTCATGGTAGATAGCAGGAATGATGATGTTGCCATCGTAGTCTTTCATGCCTTGTTTGCCGTTTTCTACGAAGCAAATTCTCTGCTGTTCATGGTAGAAGCCATTCCAAGGGACATCATAGATGCAGGGAAGGATCTCGTTGCCCTCCTTATCAATCAAACCATGTCTGGCGCCATCCTTATCGCGTATAACCACTTCATACAGATCATGCCAGGTATAGATCGAGGAATATATGGATTTGAAACGCTCTTTGCCAGATGGGTCAATGATCTTTTCAATCGTCCGGCCGAGTTCTTCATCGAAGACCTCGACTTCCATATCGCCGTTGTCGCGGAAGGTGACATCAAGGAATTGGGGCTCAAACAGGACTTTCTTTTGTGCCAGATCATAGATGCCCATGGGGAGACCATCGCCCGTTGCATCCGGATCTTCAGCGTAAAACAGGATTCTGTCCTTCCAGGTTTCATAAGAGAAGCCTTCAAAGGTTGGTTCTGCGAGCCAGTTACCCTTGCAATCAACGACACCCCAGTGACCGTCTTTCCAGCCACCATAATGGACCATGAACATATCGGAGCGATCGAAGAAGTGCTTGATTTCATCGAAGATGAAGGGGATAACCTCGTTACCGTCCTTGTCGATGGCACCCCAGAGCTCCTCTTCCGTCCAGTAACGGCCCTGATTATACTTGTTGTCCCATTTAGGGTCGATAGTCCATTTGCCCTTTGCAACGATAGCAATACCATTTTCAAAGTCAGTAGCATAGATATACTGGGGCGGAATAACCTCCTCGCCGGACTCATTTACAAAGCCCCAAGTACCTGCAATTTGATCATAATCCGAATGATAAGCCAAATCCATGAAGCGCAGCTTGAGCGTAGATACGCGGCACATTCCTTCGGAATAATCGCCGACTTCTTGATAATTATCCTGTCGAATTCTGCCACCAATCTCAAGCTCACAGCCATTTGGATCAACACAAAGCCACTTATCTCCAAGCTGTACTTTTGCTTTGCCTTCTCTGAAATTATCTGCTTGATCATACTTCATAGGAACGACAAACTTCATGTCCTTGTCAACGAAGCCATATCCATGGCCGTTGATAGCAACGCGAGCAAGATCTTCTTGGAAACTGTCGATGATATCGAAGGTCAGGCTGGTCAGTCGTTTTCCCTCAATAGAAGCAAACACGGACTTGCCGTACCAGTTGAATGCCTGGCCGCTGATTAAGACCTTCAATAGACCGGTTTCTCCGTCTTCGTACAGAGAGTTTACATTCCACTTCCAGATTTTCCGGATCTGGTGCTTTTCATCGGCATACACGATCTCATCTGTCAACTCCGGCTCGGAGTACGGCACACTCTCCATGTAGCATCGAGTTCCCGCGATTAGAAACTCATTTTTGAACACAATTGCCGGGCCACATTCGGGATAGCCTTTATATCTGCTTTCGTGCCGAGGAATTACAGAGACGGATGCCCAGATGTTATCGGTAAACACATGACCGCGATAGGAAAGAACCTCCTCGTGCTCAGACTCCGTCGGAATAGGAAGTACATACTTTTTGAACTCGCCGTTGTCGAAAAAGAGCTTTACGGCGAATCGTTCTGTGGGAACGGGGGCAAGCGGGACGGCGTTTATGAGTTTGGGAATATATGCGAACAGATCATCTGGTTCTCGTTGCTCGGTTTTAATAAACTCTGCCACCTTCCGATCACCACCGTCAAAGGGGTGACGGACCATGCTATGCATGCGGTCGGTGGCACGGAAGGAGCTCCAACTGAAGAAGCCAAGACCTTCAATGTAGGGGACAGAGCTGTAAACTACATCGTTATAACGGACATAGCCCAACTTCATATCACCGTATTCCCGATGCATCGTCCGCAGCGTCCCATAGAAGGCGCTGTTCATAAATGCACCGGAGTATTTGGGATCTCCTTCAATGGACGGATTATCATCTGTGATAATGCAGTCATAGATGTCCGTATCTTCACGGTTGAAGGCGTACATGAACTGCCAGGTTTGATCCATCATCTCTTTGCGAGGATAGTATTCAAACAGATACGAGCCGTTGACTTCTTTAAGATGCCAAAACTCCGGGCTGTGAGTATCACTTCCGCAGTAGTTTCTTACACGATATTTGATCTCAGCTCCGGCCATGTAGCGATCGACATTGAGGTAGAGGATCAGGATGATGCTGTTTTCGGCAAAGGGTTCTTTGGCAAGCTTGCTGCAGGAATCACCGTCCAGCTGAGAAGTTTTCTTTTGGCCGTAGGCATACATGAAAATCGTGTAAATATAGCCTTTTCTATTGCACCGGTAACCGATGCAATCATCAAAGATCTGCGACTCCAGTACGCTATAGCCCTGCTCGGGCAGCCACTGTTTGGCATATTCATCTGCTTTGCGCCAAATATAAATCCCATCAGCCGTATCTACAGTCTTATCCCACTTTTGACCTGCAAATGAGCTTCTTATTTCGTTGACATGCCGATCATGTGTGGTCAGTGGCACTACTGTAGAAGGAAGGTCATCGGGAGAATCGGGTCCCAATTCTTCGCCATAAAAGGTTTCATTGAAGTTGCTTGTGTCTCGAGACAGCCATATGCTTCTGAACTTCTCGTAGAGGTCTATCATACAGGCAACAACAGCAACAGGATAATCAGAGCCATACTGATACAAGAGCAGGCCGTACCGGCAGGGATGCATTCCGGCTTGATTGTCCAAATCAGCAAGGGTTAGGCCATTTGCCAGGACAGATTCCAGTTCTATGACCTTGTAAGTATAAGCACAGGTTTCATCAATGTTCTTATGGACGGACTCCACATTTGACAGGATTTCAGATGCCCCCGAAAAGGAGTTGTTTGCATACTGGGAAGCATAGTCACAGTCCGCTGCCATCAAAGGACGCAGTGCATCGATTTCGCCATCAGCGAATGCTTTTCCCAGTATGTCCATCATAGTATACTGATCCATACTTACACCTCCTAAAATCCGTAGATATCCATCATGTCGTTGGGGCCAAGCACCAAATCAGACCACTCTCGGATATCTTTGATCTGTGTTCTGTATTTATCCCGCTCTTTCCAGAAAGATGCGCCTCGGCTATTGAGCTTCCACATCATGTAATTGCCCTTTCCTTGCCGACCGATTAGCTCATCAAACAATTCATCAAAACTATCCGCAGCAAGGATTCGCCATGCCTCATCAAGGAGATCATTCCACTCTTTATGGCTGAAATGATACTCGCCGTACTCATCGAACCAGCTCCCAGTGGCAAGCGAAATGCTCCAATCAAGTATAAGAAAATCTTCAACATAGACATGAAGGCAAGAATCGCCTTTGCCGCTTGAAGATAGTGTCATATATGGGGTATCGGTATATGCGGCTCCTTTTCTCCCGAAGAACAACATATGACTTTCCGCCTCAAACCCGGTAACCTCATCATCGTGAAGGTCCTCCCAGTTGAACAAAGCGTCTTTTAGTTCAGAAAAGCTGATTTTAACCCACTCGTTGCTTACATCAACACACGCAACCTCGCAGTAATCAATGTCCGGGCTGATCTGCAGACCCAATCCATTTCTCAAACGAAGTGTTACATTTGAAACAAGCTCTCTCTGATAAGGAGGCTCATTAAAAGCGCAGAAAAACATCGGATCCTTGTCTGTTATCCGTGTGTTGACTTCGACTGAAACAATCTCCTGGCCGACACAAGGGGAGAAAAGAATATCTGCTTCCACATTAGGTTGATTTGTTCCGGCCTTGATCCACCAAGGAATACAGTTCATGCTCATCCGGAATTCCGGATCCTGCGGAGTATCGACTTCAAAGACATCTCCATCCTCGAACTCAATCAGAAAGGGTTCGTCAATTTGAGCATATCGGCTAAACTGCATGGTGGGATCAATCGTTGAATAATTGGATTTGCGCTGGCGCGCTTCTTCTGGCAGGTGCTCGACCTGTCGATAAGCTGCTTCTTCAACCCAGTCACGGGTATGGAAATCGCTCAAGCCAATCAAACGCATGCGCTTAATTTTACGGCCGCGCAAAGCAAAGCTGTCGATCCGTTCACGGATTTCTTTTGGTGACACCATGGTAGGAGCAGACCACTCTCTTGCAGAAAAGGTGTAATCCTTAAAGTTGTCCCTGCCTTTGCTGTAAATTGTGTTTGAGATCATACGAGCACCTCCTCATGATAGAATTATATCGCCGTTATTGTACCATAAAACGGACTGCAGATTATATATTACCCCTCTGAGGACATTCGCCTTCAGAGGGGTAATGCATTAGAACATTTTCATCTGCTTAGAATCGTCCTCGTCTTCAGATGCACTGAGTGATTTCTTCGTAGCGGATGTCTTCTTAGGTGCTGTAGCTTTCTTTTTGGCCTCAATTTCTTTCTTTTTTGCAAAGAAATACTTATTTACTTGGCTACGAGCGGCCTTTGTAGGAATTAGAGCAGCCATCTTTTCCAGCCTAAGATCGCTCTCGCGCATCTTCTGATAATGCCGTGAATCCTCGGAACACACCCAACGAGGCTCGTTTTTCATTGCGAACACATAGGGTGCTCCACACTTGCAACGAAGAATGCCATCCAGCGGATATTGCTGAGCAACATTTCTGGAATAATCGCCGGCAACGCACTGCCAGTAGATACCGCCTTCATCGCTTTCTTTCACGATCATTTCATCGCCGCAGATGGGGCACTTCTGTTCGTATGTGTTTTCTATTGCGTTGCAGATGTGCTCGATATCGAAAAGCTTTTCATATTCGGCAGTCAGCTCACGATCAGCATGCCGCTGCATAACCTCGCCGGTCAAACCGGTAAAACTTAGTGCATTCAACGAGCCGATCCAAACCGCATTGCTGTCAACAAAAATCAGTTTTTCGTGCATGCCCTTCTTATGAAGAACACTCACGCCGATATCGCGTAATTTTTTCTCACACTTTTGGTACTGCGCAAGTTCGGATTTGCCACGATCAGATAGAGCCTTTGTAACAACAATGATCTGCTTTCCGGCGCGGACGGCATCAGAGAAGGCCGGCAGAAGTGTGCTTAGGCGTGCTTCCGTCATAAAAGCTGAGTACACAATCAGGCGCTTTTTGAAGGAATGGATATCAGCCATGAAGTAGTCATTGAAGACATCTTCTCGGCAAACGATGTGTTTCCCTGTAAGGTTTCCATCAAAAGCAAAATCGGGTTGCCGTGCGAACACAATTTCAGGAAGCAAAGTCTTGGCATCCACTTTGACAAGCCTATCCTTTTTGATGAGCTTGTCCAGCAGCTCCGACAGAGCGTTATTCTTGGCTCGTTTTTGGCAATATGCAAAATTGCCGACGATATACAGCTTGAACTTAGCTCTCGTGACAGCCACATTGAACATCTTGCGCAGATCTTCATTGACTTCCTTATCCGTCATAAACAGATTTGCCTTCCAATGCGGTTCATCGATCACTAGGTCAAATATTACGATATCGGCCTCGCTGCCTTGGAAACTGTGAATCGTTCCGGCTCTAATGAAATTGAGGTTTTCTTTAAAACCTCGATTGTGATACTCCAGTTCTACAAGTTGATTGATCCTTGCAACATGGGGTTTATACGGAGCGACGATCAGCACAGAAGCCTCTTTTTCCGGTTCGGCAGTAGCAGGATCGAGTTCCTTGAGTTTGTTTTCCAAGAACTTGAATGCAAGATCCACAGAAACGGCTGCTGAGAAACAATTCAGCCGGCTATGGCTCTTTCCTTGAGGCACACCGGTAACCCAAGCATGGAGACTCTCTGTGTCTATCAGGTGAACATTTCTCTTGGTTCTTTTGCCAGAATACCAACTATAGAATTTCTCGCGATCCTTGACTCTGAAATCGTTGTTATCATCCGAAAGAAGGCCACCGTATGCTCCGTAATACATGTTTGCGATGTCTGCAATATCAGACTCCATGCGGAACTGATTATTGAGCATAACGAAATTTTCAGGACAGGTTTCCTTGTTCCGAGCCCGCTCCTGCATCCCGCTATGGTAGAAGATATCCTTACCCAACCATTTTTGAGCCATAGGGGTATCTGCCATAACAATAGGCGGTAACTGCAGGAAGTCACCGACAATTACAATGCTGCTTTCAGCGAGGTAGCTGGCACACCAAAGTGCAGGAATAGAAGCCATGGAGGCCTCGTCCAAGATTACTGTGTCAAACTTTCTCTCTCGCAGAGTTTCACTCAAATAAGACTTCGCAAGTGTGGCACCAACAATCTTGGCGCTCATAATTGCCTGCTTTTCGAGCTCCTGCATTTTCTCTTTCAGCTCATTGAGCTGCCGGAAGATTTCGACCAACTGCTGATCCGCATCTTCTTTTTCTTTTATGATGGCATCCATATCAACAGAAGCCATCTCAGCTTTTACAGATGCAAACAGCTTGGAAAGCTCATTAAAGAGGGGAGAGATTCCTTCAGAAGTCGGCTTGTACAGGAAGGTAATACAAAAAGAGATCTCTTTTTCAAGTTGCTCAGAACAAGCGTTATTCTCCTTATCCCGCAGCTTCGTAAGGCGGCAACATGCTGTGCCAACAAAACCCGATCCGGCAAGGGCCTTGCAGGAGTACCAATTCTCAAAATCGGGTAATTGGTGTCATTATCCTGATTGGATTTGGAGTATGTTTTGTCGGCTTTTTCGATGGCACCGTCAACTGCCGTATTGGTATGAGACACAACCAATACGGATCTATCATGCTTATATAATTCATCGATAATCTGCCCAATTACGGTGGTTTTACCAGTACCAGGAGGTCCCCAGATGTATGTAATGTCGCTTGAAAGCGCAGATACGATAGCATTGTTTTGGCTTTGGGTGTTGCCGGTATTCAGTGCCAAGTCGTCATACTCGAATATCTTCTTTACAGGATAAACGCCGCAGTCAGAAGACAGCATACGTTTTCCTGCAGGATTTTCTTTTTCGGCATTCTCTTCGATACACTTGATCAGCCGCTCCATCAGAACTGTAGCGCCATTTTCAAGTCTGGCCTTGCCGATTGTGTCAGGCAGAGTCGTTTTTGTAGAGATGACAATGGAGTTCTCTTCGTAGCTTATAACGGTAACATCAAATTGATCCTTACCGATTACCAGCTTACAGGGCGTATCTGCCGGAAAAGAGGGGACATATTCAACATTAAAGCGATACCAGAGGTCGGCACCATGGCTTTCGATTTGGCGCCCGCCAAAGAGTAGCGTGGAAGACTGACCGCTTTTTTTGATCTTATCAATTTCTTCTTCAAGCGCATCCCGGAACTCTGATAGAATTCCTTTTAATTCCACTCGGTCAGGAACATGTTGCCTATCCTGAGCATACATCATGTCTTTCACTTCCTTGCTACATAAACTGCTTTAAAAGTTGATGCAGAAATCATCCTGTACAAAAATCATTCCTCAACTTCTATTGGATTCCGATATTTCTTCGGTGTGTACTTTTCTTTGTTCCGCTCTTTTGCCATCCAGTAGGCATCCTGCAAAGCGCGCATTACGGCATCCTTATCATTCTCGGACAATTCACCACCGGCAAAGAGCGCAGACACATCGGCAACCAATTTTTCGGCATCTTTTGCACCTTTGTAGCCGTAGCTCTGTTGTGCCTGAAGAACAAATTCTTCGTCTTCGGAAAGCAGGAAGTTTATCTCGCATCCAAGTGCAGTGGCAAGTTTGGCGTAAACCTCGCGCTGTTTGGGATAGCGTCCGTCCACCTCATAATTGCGGATCGTCCGCAGGGACAGACCACACATTTTACCCAGTTCCGTCTGGGACAGCTTCTTTTCATTTCGCAGCAGTCTTACCTTTTCTCCAAACTTCATATTGAAAACCTCGCCCGGAAAATAATTTGCCTATCATTTGCCCAATTCTATTGATAGAGGTATATTACTTGCTTATAATATAATTAGGCAAATATCTTACCTATATTATAGGCAGCTTTGAGCCTTTTGTCAACGGGTCTTGGGAAATTAGCAGAATAGCAGGCACAGCCAGTGTATGTACACTTGCAAAAATCCTCGTGCCGGCATTCCGAATGGCTTGCTATATAGCAAGCACATCCGGTGTTGCCACACTCGAAGATTTTTCCTCATTGGGATATCCCAAACCCTTAGTCTTTCAAGCGAAAAGGAAGGTGGAAATGGAAGAAAAGAAACGCAACATCCGCATCGACCAAGACGGCACTCGCCATGCTCCTGTTCCTATGTGGCAGGAGTTGCCGCAGATTACGATAAGGAGAGCGACAAGCAAGCGGGAATTCCCCGATTTGTGTGGATCGGTGAGAGGAGTGAGGCTTAACCATGATCGGTGCTGCCGCTTTTGGAGTGGCTGTGCGTTCAAACGCTATGTGACGCAGTGGAACTCATGTCCTCTTTTCCTGTGACATGAACGCCTCTGCGTCCGGAGGAGTACGTTGGCAACACCTTGTTTCAACCTTAATAAAGAAAGCCGGCGCAGGAAATTCCTGCGCCGGCTTCTGCATCAGCCACCCTTGTGCCACAATGTGTACTTGTGAAAATGTAGCCTCGGGCGTCTCTTTTTTACGCTCAATAGTTTTCCTCGCGGACCTCGAAGTAGCTCCGGGGGTGGTTGCAGGTGGGACACACCTCCGGCGCGCTGGTGCCGATGACGATGTGGCCGCAGTTTCGACACTCCCACACCTTCACCTCACTCTTGGCAAACACCTCCGCCATCTCCACATTGTGCAGTAGGGCGCGGTAGCGCTCCTCGTGGTGCTTCTCGATGGCGGCCACCAGGCGGAAGCGGTGGGCCAGCTCGGTAAAGCCTTCGGCCTCGGCGGTCTTGGCGAAGTCCTCGTACATGTCCGTCCATTCGTAGTTCTCGCCCTCGGCGGCGGACTGCAGATTCTCGGCGGTATCACCGATACCCTCCAGCTCCTTGAACCAGAGCTTGGCGTGCTCCTTCTCGTTCTCCGCCGTTTTGAGGAACAGGGCCGCGATCTGCTCGTAGCCCTCCTTCCTGGCCTTGGAGGCGAAGAAAGTGTATTTGTTGCGGGCCTCGGATTCGCCGGCAAAGGCCGCCAGCAGATTTTTCTCGGTCTGAGTACCTGCGTATTTCGTCTGTTTCATGGTCGTACTCTCCTCTCAGCCTTATGGTTTCTTGCAGACAGTATATGCATTTTGCGGGATTTTTTCAGTGATAAATGCCACAGTTTCCGCTTTTTCCATGGTGGGCGGTAAAAAATGGCGGCGCGGCGGATGTGCATATTCACTTGGTGCCGCGCGGATACTACCTTTGTAAATTTTGCTTTGACTGGAGGAAATTATAGATGAAAGCAACAGGGATCGTGCGCCGGATCGACGATCTGGGACGCGTTGTCATCCCCAAGGAGATCCGCCGCACCATGCGTATCCGCGAGGGCGACCCGTTGGAGATCTACACCACACGGGACGGCGAGGTCATCTTCAAGAAATACTCCCTCATCGGCGGACTGGAGGATTTCGCCGCGCAGTTCTGCGACACGTTGAGCCGCAGCACTGACTTCACCGCTGCTGTTACCGACCGCGACGCGGTCATCGCCGTGGCAGGCGCCGGAAAGCGGGAGCTGCTGGGCAAGCCCGTCTCCGATCAGCTGGAAAAGCTCATGACCGAGCGCAGCGTCTATCATTTCGGTGGGATGGGCGCCATGCCGCCGGTGTGTCAGGACAACGCCAATTTTACCGCCGCCGTGGCCGCCCCCGTCCTCTGCGAGGGCGATGTGCTGGGTGCGGTGCTGTTCGTCACCGATCAGGGCCGTCTGGCCGGTGATACCGAGTGCAAGCTGGCTCAGACCGTGGCCGCTTTTCT
>OKTN01000840.1_pt1 | contig 11977 bp, 7 predicted proteins | sample 1606451 | NCBI WGS metagenome assembly OKTN01 (sample SAMEA3879602, study PRJEB24766) | human gut metagenome | biome: human-associated habitat; feature: feces | place: USA | collected 1985/1987 | reverse complement strand
TCGGAAACGGAAAGGCTGTGTCCCTTAAAATCTTTGGGGTGGTCGATATTGAAACGGGTATAAATATCTTCAAGGGAAGTCCCCGGCGTAAGCTCTGCGGAATAGACAAGCTCATAGTTCGCCTTATCAACCACATTTCCCGTCGCCTGCAGGCGGTCGTATGGCTCAAAGCGCAAGTCCCGCGTTTCGTCGCCATGCTTTAGCTGATAAATGGAAAAGGTGCCTTTGTCCTGTTCGGCGGTCTTAGCGGTTTCCTGTGCCTTTGCGTAAAGCTCCTTGACCTGTCCCTCGGTCAGTTCGCCGCTTTTGAGTTGCCCCATAAGCTCGCGGCATTTCTGGGGCGTTCCTGTGAAAAGTACTGCGCCCATTTTTGCCCGCCCGTTTTCCTGCGTTACATAGGCTTGCAGCAGATAGGCGTTCTCTTTCCTGTCGCTGTAAGGATTGCGGCGCACCCGGTAAACTGTTTCCGGGATAAAGGCTGCTTTTTCCTGTGCGGAGGCTTCCTGTTTCGGCTGCTCCGGCGCGGCGTTTTCCTCTTTGTCCGGCTGCTCCTGTCCGGCGGTCTGCTCCTTATCCTGCGCCTTTGAAAGCTCCGCTAATGTTTCGTCAATGGAATTGATAATCTCGGCGGCTGCGCTGCGGATTGTTTCAAGGGAGCTTTTCAGTTCGGAAAGCTCGCGGCCGCTGCTCCACCCGGCAACATACCCAAAGGAATAGTCCGACGTATCAAGCCCGTAATGTTGGCAGACCGCATAGGCGACGCTTTCCGCCTGTACCTCGCGGGTGCGGCGGTCGGGGCGTTCCGGCATGGCAAGGGCGGTATCATGCAGCGTGGCGTGGGCGATTTCATGGATTGCGGTCTTGATATTCTGCAATTCGTCCATGCCCTCGTTGATGAAGATACGCTTTTCCTCATAATTGCAGCGTCCTTTTACGCCGCCGCTTAGTGCTTCAAATCCCATAGCAAACGGGGAAGTCTTTTCAAGGGCAGCGAAAAAATCCTTGTATTGTTCCACGTTGCCCGTAAGCTCATAGGTAAGGGCAGGAAGTTCTTTTCCCTCGGTCTGTGAAATATCAAAGACAGATACTACACGAAAAGCGGGTATCTTGATTTCTTTTTCTTCGGTAACAGGTTTTCCGTCCTTATCGAAAACAGGCTTTTGGGTGTCCGGGTCGATTTTTTCCACCTGCTTCTTGACGGTAAACGGGGACGGTGCAAGTATCTTGATAGCTTTTTCTCCGGGCTTTACATGGCGGTCAAATTCCTTTTCCCATTGTTTATAGCCTTTCACAAGATTGCCGCCCTGCATGGCGATAAGGATTGTATTGTTAAGGCTGTAATCATGGAATTTTGACATGGTACGCAGATAATCGGCGTAACGGTCGCTTTCATACAGTCCTAAAATTCCCTGTTCCAGTCGGTCGGTAATCTCTTTCATTTTATCGGCGGGCTTTTCAGAAGATAGGATAATCGGGAGAACCGGGGGCTGCTCTGTGGCGGCGGTTTGTATGGCTGCGGAAGCGTCAAGGTCTGCCTGTTCCTTTTCCTGTACTGGCGGCTGCGGCGTTACCCGGTATTCCTCCGGCACGTCGCGCCCGTCGTACCACTGTGTAAAGGTGTTGCGGTTATTGTAGATATAGCCCTGCTCGGTAAAGCTGCCCCCGTCATTGATAGCAGCGTCCCGCCCGTATTCCTCATACATGAAATATTTTTTTGCTTCTTCGGGCAGCTCCAACTCGTCCAGTTCTTCAATCAGATAATGCCCGTAATCTTCCTCACTCTGTACGGACGGGTAAAGCCAGTAACAATCAAGGTTTTGTGCAAGGTTGATAATATCCTGCAAGTCCCTTGTATGGTCGCCGTATTCCATAGCTGCAACAAATTTTTCCCGGTCGTCGTCAAACTGCATTTTCAAAAGTTCGCTCAAATAGTTCAGTTCGTCAAGGCTTTCAAGCTCGGTCAATTTTCCTGCCAGTCCTGCAATAGAGGACTGGTATTCTGTGATATGCAGCTCCCCGTAGTTTTTGCCGTCTATCCCGATACGGTCAAAGACTTCTTTCAAATGCTCGGCAGTCGTGGGGAATGATACCCATTCGCCCGCAGGTCTGCCCTCGGTGTACTTTCCAAGATTAGAAAGATACCCGCTTAAAATAGTTTCTACCATGCGTTCGCTCCTTTCGTTTTCAATCATACGGTGCATAAGTTCGTAGTCCTCCATGCTCATGCTCCCGTCAAAAATATAGGGGTCGGGTTCTTCGCCGTCCCGGTAGGCTTTTTCAGAGAAAGGAAGCCCCGCAGCGTGGGCGGCGGCTCTTGCTTCCTCGATAAGCTCCGGCGGCAGCCTGTCGTCGTGGGCTTCGATAAATTCCCCGATATTGCTATATCCGTTTTCGTAGTGGCGGCGCACCCCGGCGGTCAGCTCGTCAAGGTTCATATCCTCGCCAAGATAGCCGGAATAATAGCCGTTTACCACAACGGCGGCAGGGTCAGCCTGTTTGATTTCTTCCATGCGGCTTCTGTCCTCCGGGTAAATGTAGTCGCTCATTTCAAGGTGGAAATATTCGGCGTTCCAAGAACGTCCCGTTTTCCAAAACGCCACCCAAGCGATACCGTCCCTTAATTCTTCTTGATAGTCCTTTACGGTGTCCCGTAAACTTGCCATGTGTAACCTCCTTTCTTCGGTTTCAGAGGGTAAAACCCTCCATAAAACAGAGGGTTTGGGAAACTTCCCAACAAGCAAAAATCCCCGCCGTTCTCGGTAGAGAAAGCAGGGATTTTACGGAAAAGGGTACTCTTTTCCTATGCTTGCTATTCAGTTATTTCTTCTTCGACAGTTCAATGCGGTAGTTGACATATTTCCCGCCTGTATCAGCCAATACGATAGTTCCGTCGTAGGTTTTGCCCGTCTTTGGGGAATAGAGCTTTTTCACATTTACTTTGCCGGATTGTAAGAGTGCAGCGGCAATTTTGGGGGTAAAGGTTACTTTTCGTTCTTCAAAGAAACGGTCATTTTTCCACATGGTAAAGCTACATTCCTTATTGCTGCAATAGTAGTTTTTCTTTCCCTCATAGACAGGAGAACCGCAGCGGGGGCAGCTTCCCAACGCTTCCCGTTCCGGCTTGAACATCTGCGCTTTATCATCAGAAAGAAACGGATAGGTCTTTACCAGTTCCCGCGCCATATCCTCGATACCCTCCATAAATGCGGCGGGGTCTGCCTTGCCTTTGGCAATCTGCGTCAGATTGTTTTCCCATTCTGCGGTAAGCTGCGGGCTTGTCAAGGTGTCCGGCAGGACACACACAAGATTGATACCGTCCTTTGTGGGAAGTAGCTGCTTGCCTTTTCGCTCCACAAAGCCGCCCTTTACCAGTTTTTCAATGACGGCGGCGCGGGTGGCGGGAGTTCCAAGCCCTTTGCGTTCTGCGTCCGGGTCGGTGTCCTCACTTCCGGCGCGCTCCATAGCAGAGAGCAGCGACGCTTCGTTGTGAGGTTTTGGCGGTGTTGTGTCATGCTCCGTTACCTTTGCCGTCGGATTTTCAAAGGTCTGTCCCTCGGTAAATGGCGGCAGGGTCTTTTCTGTGTCACTGTCTGCGTCGTCCGTTTCGGGCTTGTTCTTTAAGGCTGCCCTGTATCTTCGGTCAATCTCTTTCCACCCGTCGGACAGCACCGTTTTTCCCCTTGCGATAAAAGACTGTCCGGCACATTCAAAAACTGCTGTAACCGCTTCAAAGGTATGCGGTGCAGCGGTCGCCATGAGCAGACGCGCCCCGGCAAGGGTAAGGATATTGCGCTCGCTTTCCGGCAGCGCGGTAAGGTCAGCCTTTGCAAGCTCCATAGTGGGAATGATTGCGTGGTGGTCTGATACCTTTTTGCTGTTCAGAACGCGGGAAACTTCCGGCGTAAAGGAAATGCCCGCCATAAAGGGCAGCTTCCCGCATAGCAGCGCGATAATGCCCGTCGCTGTTTCTCCCATGTCATCGGTCAGAAATGCGCTGTCCGTTCTCGGATAGGTCAAGAGCTTCTTTTCATAGAGGGTCTGTGCAAGGTCAAGGGTCTGCTTTGCCGTGTACCCGTAAATACGGTTTGTTTCCCGCTGTAAACTGGTAAGGTCAAAGAGCTTCGGCGGGGCAATGGTTTTCTTTTCTTTCACAAGGGAAGTACAGACAGCCGCCGACGCTTCGCAGGCTGCTTTCAGTTTGCCCGCTTCATCAGCGGCGCAGATCTTCGCGCTTGCCGCTTCTGCGCCGGGGAGCATAAGGCGCACATGATAGTAGGTTTCTTTCTTGAAGTTTGTAATGGCAGCGTCCCGGTCTACAAGCATTTTTAAGGTCGGGGTCTGCACACGTCCCACGTTCAAGGTCTTTCCATACAGGCAGGAGAAAAGGCGGGTCGCATTGATACCGATAAGCCAGTCAGCCTTTGCCCTGCATAGTGCGGAATGATAGAGGGTGTCATACCCGCGCCCGTCCTTCAGATGTTCAAAGCCGCTTCGAATTGCGTCCGTTTCCATAGAGGAAATCCAAAGACGGGTAAAGGGTTTCTTGCAGCCCGCTTGATGATAGACAAAGCGGAAAATCAATTCTCCCTCGCGCCCCGCGTCGCAGGCGTTCACGACTTCCGAAACGTCGGCGCGGTGCATGAGGTCTTTCAAGATTTTGAATTGTTTTCCCTTGTCGGCGGCTACGCTGTACTGCCATTCCTGCGGCAGAATGGGTAAGCTGTCATAGCTCCATTTTCTGTACTGCTCCCCATAGGCGGCAGCTTCGGAAAGCTGTACCAAATGCCCGATACACCAAGAAATGATGTACTTGTCATTTTCGATATATCCGTCTTTCTTACCCGTAACGCCAAGGGCGGCGGCAACCGCCGCCCCGACGCTGGGTTTCTCACAAATCACAAGTTTCATTCTTCCTCGTCCTCCTGTTCGGTGTCTGCGATGTCAGTTTCTTCCTCCGGCTCGTCCTCGTCGTATTCGTCAAAATCGAACTCGTCAAGGTCGGTGCTGCCTTTTACGTTCTGCTTCGGTTTCATAAACTTAACGTAGTAGAGGGCTGCACCGCCGCCAAGAAGTCCCACAACAAGGAAAATCAAAAGCCCGCCCATGCCGTTTTGGGGCTGCTCCTGCCCGGTGGGTTCCTCCGGCGCGGCTTCCTTGCCTGTGCAGCTATCCATGTTGACAGAGCAGACGGGGCAGGCGGTGTTTACTTCGCCCGCCTTGCATTTCTCGGTACAGTTGCAGACAGCCGGGGGCTGCTCGGTCTGTTCCTCCCCGATAATCGCCATAAGGTCGCTTTCGTCTACTTGATTTAAGAAGTGGACGGAATTTTCCCCCTCGGCTGCCCGGTCAACGATAATGTAAAAATAGTTGCCGCCTTTGCTTTTCACGACGATAAACTGCTTATCCTCGGCAGCGTCCCCGTCGATGTCGTCCACAAGGGTCATGTTGCCCTCCGGGGTAAGGGGCTGCGGTTCGGTTTCCACGATTACGCCGCTGTCGTCGGTTTCCTCCGTCGGGGTCTGCGCGTAGGCAGTAACAGAAAAGCCGCCCACAAGGACAAGGGCGGCGCAAAGTGCGGTAAGGCTTGCAAGGATTTTATTCTTCATCTGCATTGTCCTCCTGTTCCTCATAGTCTGCGGGGATAGGGGCAATGCCCGGAATACCGTTGCCGGAAAGCATAGCGGTAAGCTCCTGCGGGGTCAGGCGCATGGAGCGCACGAGCTGAACGATTTGCAGATTTTCCGCTTCGGTTTTCTGTGCTTCCAGTCCGCGCAGCTTGTTCTGATACTCCGTGATTTTCTCACGGGTCTTTTGGATTTCCTTTTCAATTCTTTCGATTTTACTCATAGCCATAATGATTTTTCTCCTTTCGATTTTCAAATGTGTTTGTTGTATGTCAGTTCCAGTTCATCAGCCCGTACCCTTTGATACAGGCATAGTCAAGGGGATAGCTCTTAATCTTGCAGGCGTCGCCGGAATTGCCCTCAACGGTATAGACGCGGCTTTCGTCCCTGCCGATAACAAGCCCAACATGGTCTGCGCTGCCGTCTAAGTCCCAGTCAAAAAAGATAGCGTCGCCGGGGGCAATGTTTTCATAGCCCCGCGCTCCCCATTGTCCGTGAGAGGTAAACCACGGAATACCCTGCGACTGGCAGGCGGCAAAGCGCGGTTCGGAAAGCCCCATTTGCCCGTAGCACCAGGACACAAAACAGGCGCACCATTCCACGCGGGAGTTGAAGCCGTACCAGCTCCAATACGGATAGCCGCCCACATTTCCGACTTGCTGCTTTGCAAGGTCAACGATAGCGGTATTACCGGGGCGCGTTCCGTTTACAAAGTCCACGCCGCTTAAATCCTCGGACGCGGAAGTGTCGGGAGAGCCGCCGCCAAAGATAAGGGGCTTGTTCCCGCTTGTCTGCAAGTACACCCGGTACATTTCCAGTTGTTCCGGGGTCAGATTATTTTCCGCAATGGTGGATAGCGGGGTGTTCGTCAGCTTGACGTTTAAGATGTAATACTCATAAGGCACTTGTACCGTGTAGGTGTCCGTATGCTCGTTGCCGTCCTCGTCTGTCCATGTGTCGGTGCGTTCTTCCTCCCGGTAGCGTATTTCCACTTCCTCGGTCAGCGTCAGCTTGTATTGCTGATTGAAAATCCGTTGTAATTCGCTCTGTACCTCGGCGCGGGTGTAGCTTTGGTATTTTGCGGTCAGATAGGACGCTAATTCGTGGGGGTTATGCCCGATATTTGCAAGGTCATAGCGGTACTCGTCATAGCCGGGGTGGGTGCTTTCGATAGCGTCAATCTCGTTTTGCAGCCCGCTTTCCAGTCCGGCATAGGCATTTTCCACTTCCACAAGGTCGCTGTCCTCGGACGTATAAGACGTTCCAAGCACGCCGTTTAACGTGCCGGAAAACATTGCACCACAAGAGGACAGCCCGGACAGAAGCATAATGAAAAGCAGCAGCGCCCCGACAGCGATTGCCACGCCCGCCGGGTGTCTTGCCACAAACGCCGCTGTCTGCTTCGTTTTCTCGGCGGCTTTGGCTGCCGCTTTGCGGGTGCGTTCCGCTGCGCCCTTGATACCCTTTGCAGTATTGCGGGCTTCCTTTGCATACTGCTTTTTAATCTGCTGTTTCTGCCAAAAACGGGAAATAGGGTTACTGGTTAGCTGTGGGTTCTCATGCAGGGTCTTATGATACTGAAAATCCACGTTTGCCTTGAAAGCAGCTTTTTCAGCCTTTGCCGCTTCCCGGTAGGGTTTCAGCTTGTGGCTGCGGTAGCCCTGCTTGATTTTCCTTACCCCGTACTTTGCGCCGCGCTCGGCGGCTTCCTCGCTCTTATGTGCGCCCTCCACGCCGGAATTATCCTTTTCGACAGAATGGATTTTGTTGTGTACCAAAATCCCGGCTTCCTGTGCGGGGCGGGATAAGGGGCTGTGTTTGTCCTTAAATCCGGGCGGCTTGTCCTTTTCCTCAAAGTGCAGGCGGGTCTTGCCTTTCCCGGTGGCTTCGTCAAAGGTGCGCTCTTTCGTAAGTTTCTTTTCTTTGGGGATAGCTGCCTTTGCCTTATCCAGTCGGTCAGCGGCTTTGTCGGATTTCTTGATATACTTTTCAAGCTCCGGGGCAGCGCGTTCCTCGTCGGTAAATTGCAGCCGGGAAGATTTCGTCCCGGCGGTAGCTTCTGCCTGTGCCTTTCGTACCGCTTTTTTAGACGCTTTGCGGGTATGGGCGGCGTCGATATGCTCCATGACGCGTTCCGTTTTGCCCGTGTCTGCTTTGGGGGCAGCTCCCGGCACATGGGGCAAGGGAGAAGTCGGGGAAGCTGCACCTTGTAGCTGCGCTGCGTCCTGTGCTGCCTGTTGCTCCGGGGATTTCTGAAAATCCGCGTCCTGCGTCCGCTTGCTGATACGTTCCGTGTCTCCCGTGGTCTGATTTTCTGCGATAGCCCCGTCGCGGGTCATTTTCTGCGTGATTTTATCACGGGGCTTTAATGGGTCTTTCAAGTGTTACCACCTCCAATCCGCGCCCCTGCAAGGGCGCAATACTCGGCGTTCAGTTCAATGCCGATATAGCGGCGGTCAAGGCTTTTCGCTGCAAGTCCTGTGGTGCCGCTTCCAAAAAACGGGTCAAGGACAACGCCGCCTGCCGGACAGCCCGCCAGTATGCACGTTTCCGCGAGTTTCGGGGGATAAGCGGCAAAATGCCCGCCCTTATACGGTACGGTATTGATAAGCCAAACGTCCCGCTTGTTCCTTGTGGTCGGCATAAGGGCGTCGTCATAATAGCCGCCGCTGCGGGGCTGATTGATACCCTGCACCTTGCCCTGTCCCGGTACTTCCTCGGCGTATTTGTGTCCTGCGCTGCGCCCCTGCCGGTACCGCGCTGCCGTTCCCGGCGCGATCGGCTCCGCAATGGCGGCAGCGTCATAGTAGTATTTCTTTGATTTCGTCAGTAAAAAGATATGCTCATAGCAGCGGCTCGGTCGGTCGCGGCAGCTTTCCGGCATGGGATTTTCTTTCAGCCAGATAATATCACTCCGCAGATACCACCCGTCAGCGCGCAGGGCAAAAGCTAAAAGCCACGGAATACCGATTAAGTCCTTTTGCTTGCAGCCCGCTTTCATGCCTGTGCCGCAGTAGGTATCTGCGATATTCAGCCAAAACGTCCCGTCGTCTTTCAGTACCCGGCGCAGTTCCCGGAATACTTCTACAAGCCTGTCAATGTACTGCTCCGGCGTGTCCTCCCGTCCAATCTGCATATCAAGCCCGTAGTCCCTTAGTCCATAGTAAGGCGGGCTTGTGACGCAGCAGTTCACGCTTTCGCTCGGCAGCTCCCGCAGGGCATAGAGGGCTTCACGGTTGATGATTACGTCCGTTTTCATGGCTTGCTCACTTCCTCCGGCTTTGTCGTAAGCAGACGGTAAAGCTCGGTGTCCGTCGGGAAGCGGTCAATGAACGGCAGCACCACATTCCCGTAAAAGATAAGCCCCTCGCCCGCTTCGGTATGGGTAACGTATTTCATCTGCTGCGGGGAAATGTTGAGCTGCTTTGCAAGGATAGCCCGGTCGCCCTGTGCCTGATTGAGCATGAGGACAAAATCAGAGTTTTCAAAAATATTCTCGACTTCGCGGCTGCTTAAAAGGTCTTTGACGTTCTGCGTGATAGCGGTCGGTATGCCGCCCCATTTACGAAAACGCTTCCAAATCTCCACGGAATAGGCTGCGGTCTGTTCCTCTTTCAAAAGCAAATGAAACTCGTCCATATAGTAACGGGTCGCCTTTTTCTCGGCGCGGTTTACGGTAACGCGGTTCCACACCTGGTCTTGCACAATGAGCATACCTAATTTTTTGAGCTGCTTTCCAAGCTGCTTAATATCAAAGCAGACAAGGCGGTTTGAAAGCTCCACGTTGGTACGGTGGTTAAAGACGTTCAGAGAGCCGGAAACATAAAGCTCCAATGCCGCCGCAATGCGGGCAGCTTCCGGCTCCGGCTGTTTCAGCAGTTCGTTGTAGAGGTCGCCCAAAATCGGCATTTTTGCCGGGTCGGGGTCTGCAAGGAAAGGTCGGTACACATTCCTAACGGCGCGGTCAATGACGGTCTTTTCCACTGGCTGCAAGCCCTCTTTGCCGCCGATAACAAGCTCGCAGAGGGAAAGGATAAAGTCGGATTTCAAGGCAAGCGGGTTGTCGTCCTCGGAGTAGTTGAGGTTAATATCCATAGGGTTCACATACTGGGGCTTGCCGTCCATGCCTTTTCCGGCAGGCGACAGGCGTATCACTTGCCCGCCCAAACGCTGCACAAGGGAAAAATATTCTGCTTCCGGGTCGCAGATAATAATATCGTCGTCAGTAATGAGAAAGGCGTTTGTCATTTCCCGTTTTGCCGCAAAGGATTTACCGCTTCCCGGTGTTCCGAGGATAAGCCCGTTGGGATTTTTCAGTTGCTTGCGGTCGCAGAGTATCATGTTGTTTGACAGCGCATTTAAGCCGTAGTAAAGGGCTGCGCCCCGCTGAAAAAGCTCCTGTGTGATGAACGGGATAAAAATAGCGGTGCTGCTGGTCGTTAATCCTCTTTGAATGGGGATAAGGTTCTCTCCAAGAGGGATAGAGGACATAAAGCCCGCTTCCTGCAAATAGTCAAGGCGGGTCAGAGCGCAGTTGTTTTTCTGTGCAAAGCCCGCCGTAGCAAATACGTCATTATCCAGCTTCCGTTTTGTGTCTGCCATGTTTACCACAAGGAACGTCAGCAGAAACATTCTTTCATTTCTGCTCTGTAAATCCTGCAACAGGTTCTTTGCTTCGCTGCCGAAAGTAGCAAGGTCGGACGGAATTATATCCATGTCATACCCGCTGCGTACCGCTTTTTTCTGTTCCTCAATCTTCATCTTGTCGAGGTCGGTTATCTTGCGCTTAATGGTCTTGATTGCTTCGCTCTGGTCGATACTACGGATATGCAGATTGACGATTATCCCGTTTTCAAGGTCGAGAATGTCCGAAAGCATACGGTCATTCAGCTCCGGCGCAAGGATTTCAAGGAAACTAACCGCACCGAGCTTACGCCCCATGCGGAATGTGCGCCCGTCGCCAAAACGGAACGAGGACGGGGCGATAAAGTCCTTTGTAGAAAGCCCCGACGGTACAAGCCAGTCCCAAGAGAAGCGGAACGGCTCGCCCTCCGGGTGGAAAATCCCATGCAGTACATTCAAGCGTTCCTGTCCGTTCATGGGGCGGGCTGTTACGCCAAGCACCTTAAAATTATTGAGTACGTCGGTTTCGATACGGGAAAGGCGGGCTTTTGCGGCTGCGAGATTGTCCGCTTCAATGGAAAAGGTAATGTACTTGCACTTTTCCAGTCCGTTGTTGCCTTTTTCAAGCTGATTTTTCAGCATATCCGCGTACTCCCTGCGGATAGAGTTAAAAGCGTCGTCCTGCGCCGGAATTTCGATAGCCGCCTGTGCCTTTTCCTTTCTTGCGCCCTGATTGATGAAAGAGAGCTGCACCGATACGGAAGCGTCAAAGTAGTTGAGAAAATCGCACCAGTTTTCAAAAATGGCGGTCTTATCGTCTGCCTGTGCAAGCTGATAGTTAATATCTTCAAAGACAAGGCTTTTACTATATTTCTTTTCCGTTACCCTGCAAATCCCGTCCGGGTACATCTGCAAGTAGGGAATGGTCTGCTGTGCGGTGTGGGGCTTCCCGTCGCCCTTTGCCGCCTGTATCACGGCGGCGATTTCTTTCTTTTCTGCGCGGGTCAGCTTACGCTTCACGGGATTTTTTTCCGCGCGGCTTTGTGTTTTTCGTTCTGCCATTGACAATAGCCGATACCTCCTTTTCCAGTTTTCGTTGTTTTTCTATGAGGGCATAGAAATTTTCTGTCTGATAGGGACGTTCCTTTGGTCGGATAAACTTTGTCTGAATGACGTTCTTTATCACGACTTCAAGGGGCTGCCCGTGTTTTTCATACATTGCCAAGAGGAAGCAGGGAAGCATAACGACAATCATTGCAAATGCCGCCATGCTTGTTCCCGCGCTGTCTTTGAGCAAAAAGAAAAGCGGTAGTCCCATAGCGAGGGCTGCCGCAAAACAAATGATTTGCCGCTTTGTCAGATTAAAAGCGACTTTCGTTTTGATTTTTGATAAGTCTTTGGGTACGGGTACATACGCCAAGTGAAAACCTCCTTTCGGTCTTAATGGGCATTAAAGATTGACTTCGCAAGTGCGCCTGTTTTGAATAGGGAGAAGCACAAAATCACGGTGTAGGCTGCAAGGGAGAAAATCGCGCTGTGCAGGTTGTCCGCTACAATCATGCTGCCAACCAAAACCGCATAAATGCCGACGCATATCATTATGAGGAAGCCTTGAAAACCGAGGGCGAACAGGGCTTTTAAGTAGTTGTTGCCTATCTGCCCCCACTCTCTGTTGGTCATAGTTGCAAACGGGATAGGCGATACCGAACAGTAAAGGTAAATTTCTATCA
>OKTN01000832.1_pt1 | contig 12029 bp, 10 predicted proteins | sample 1606451 | NCBI WGS metagenome assembly OKTN01 (sample SAMEA3879602, study PRJEB24766) | human gut metagenome | biome: human-associated habitat; feature: feces | place: USA | collected 1985/1987 | reverse complement strand
ACCCGTACGTCAGTTTAGCAAACTGGTGGTTTCAGCCACTCACCCAAACTTCCTTCTTTTCAGAAGCGTTATCTCTCAAACGCGGTGCAAAGATAAGGGGATAAATTGAATTATGCAAACATTTTGCTCTTTTTTTAGATATATTTTTTTGATGGAAGTAATAAGATGCTGATAGTGAAGTGCTAATGGATGGAATTAATTTTTCTCCCAAAAATCCAAACATTCTTTAGCCACCTTATTGGGCAATGGTATTTTTTGATATATTCAATGCTGTCGGCGGATAATTGAGAAATTTGGGTTAGCTAATAAACTATCTAGTTTATTATAAATGTCATTTTCTTCAGGGTATACGTTGATGATAGGATGAAGTCTGTCTTTGCCTAATAAGTTGTAATGTTCCTCTTCTGCACCTCCTACAACTATAATTCCTTTGCTCATGGCATATAATGCATTTTAATCCCAGGGGATAAGAATAAAGTTGATCTAACATTATATCGCACCCGTCCATAAAATATTCACATTCGTCATACGGGGTGAAAACGGTTTGTTGTTTGATTTCGCATGCAGATGGATGTCTGTAATATAATTTATAGAGGGAGCTATAAAGCCTCAACATCTCCAGTGGAGTCGCGGGGGTGGAAGCCCACCCTTCTCTACTTCTACCATAGAGGACGTAAGTAGATGAAAAGTGAAAACGGATTAGAATGAAAATTTCTAATCCATTTTCGCTTTTGGAGGTTCCTGGCGGATTCGAACCGCCGTACACGGTTTTGCAGACCGCTGACTAAGCCACTCATCCAAGGAACCTTGTCGTTAGCAATCTTTGTTTCTCGATTGCGGTTGCAAAGGTACGACATTTTTTTTAATCTGCAAATATTCTGCTATTTTTTTCTCACTTTTTCTGCATTTTTTTCGCAACCGTACTTTGGCTTGTTCTGCATAGACTTCATGGCGCAGTCCGAACTACAGCATTCACACGGATTGCTATTGTTCTTTATGCGCTTGAAATACTGAAAGATACGTATGCTTATCCATATGGTGCAGAGGCATACAATTGCAATAACTATAATTTGTTGTAATTCCATGCTTGATAAACAAATAATTTTAGGTTTAGGTTTATTAAACGATAAGACTTCCTATTTGAAATACAGTAAATGCAACAAGCCAAGCCAATCCAGTGGTGTATCCTGCTGTGAATATGGCCCATTTCCAACTGCCGGATTCTTGCTTGATTGCTGCGAAAGTGGCAATACAGGGGAAGTAAATCAATACAAACAGCATGTAAGCTAATGCAACCAGTGGAGTAATGGGGATGCGGTTAGAAAGATTCACATTTTCCACATCTCCTTCATTTGTGTATAATACTCCTAGTGTGCTTACTACCAGTTCTTTAGCACCCACACCTGAAATAAGTCCGATTCCTAACTTCCAGTCAAATCCTAGCGGTTTGATAACAGGCTCTATGGCTTTGCCTATTTGTCCGATATATGAATTTTCTTGTTGCTCAGCCACGCTTTCGTAAGCATCATGTTGTGGATAATACCCTAGAAACCAGATAATAATTGAGGCAATCATGATAATGCCTCCCATCTTTTTCAGATATTGTGCTCCTTTTTCCCATGTATGGCGCATGATACTTTTAGAGGTAGGCATACGATAGGGGGGGAGTTCCATCACAAATGGAGAATCTTCTCCTTTCACCAGAAATTTACTGAAAATACGGGCCATTATTACTGCCAATAAAATGCCTGCTGTGTAGATGCAAAGTAGCATAAAGCTGGCGCAGTTAGGGAAAAAAGCACCTATCATAACTAAATATATGGGAAGACGAGCACTACAGGACATTAAAGGATTCACCAACATGGTGATTAGTCTGGACTTTCGGTCTTCTATAGTACGTGTTGCCATTATGGCAGGTACATTACAGCCGAATCCCATAATCAGTGGAATAAAGGACTTGCCATGCAGTCCCATCCGATGCATTATTTTATCCATGATAAATGCAGCGCGTGCCATATACCCCGAATCTTCCAATATAGAAATAAAAAAGTATAATATGAGGATATTCGGCAGGAAAACGATAACACCGCCCACTCCACCGATAATACCATCTATCAGTAAGTCTTTCAAAGGACCTTCAGCCATATTGTTCCGTATCAGGTTGCCCAACTGGTCTACTAGCCATTCAATACCTTGCATAGGGTAGTCACCCAAAACAAAGGTTCCCTCAAACATGATGTAAAGGAACAGGAAAAAAATAGGATATCCCCAAATGCGATGTGTCACAATACTGTCTATCACGCGGGTTGTTTGTTCTTTTTCCAAATGATTGTCGGTGAATGTTTCCTTCAAAGCTCCGGTAATAAAACCATATTTAGCATCCGTAATAGCTTGCTCGCTGTCTTCGTTCATCACTTTACGGATACGTAAGGTTTCCTTGTTGCGTATCGCTATAATTTCTTTGCCATTAGGCAGTGTAGAGATGAAATTTTCTATTTCCTTATCGTTTTCCAGTAATTTGATAGATAGGAAGCGGGTGGAGTATTTATGGCGTATGTCTTCGTTTTGACTGATTGCTTTTTTTACTTCTTCGATACTGCGCTCCAGTTCAGGACCGTGGTTAATGTGAATATGGCGCATATATCCGCGTGGGCGGGCATCTTCCTCTTCTTTGTGGCTTCCGAATTCGTGGTCGGGTACATAGGTTTTGTGCCAGTCTCTCAGATCTTCCAGAATTTCAGAACGTATTTCGCCCTTTTGTGACAGGAAATCCCCGCCTTCGTAAATACCGATGATAACATGGAACAGTTGGTCTATGCCTTCACCCCGCCGGCAGACAGTAGGTATCATAGGCACTCCGATCAATTGGCTTAACTTGATGTAATCCAGTTTGTTGCCGCTGCTTTCCAGTTCGTCATACATATTCAGTGCGATGACCATACGCACATTCATGTCAATCAATTGGGTGGTAAGATAGAAATTACGTTCCAGGTTGGAAGAGTCTGCCACATTGATGATTACATCCGGAGTTTCTTCAATGATATGTTTGCGTACATAAAGTTCTTCCGGAGTATAGGCTGAAAGAGAATAGGTTCCGGGTAAATCTACAATACGGAAATGATAACCTTGGAAGTCGAAAAAACCTTCTTTGGCATCTACTGTCACACCACTGTAGTTTCCTACATGTTCATGGGCGCCGGATGCAATATTGAATAGCGAAGTCTTTCCACAATTAGGATTACCTACTAAGGCTACATTGATTGTACGGCGTTTGCCTTTTGCCAGTGCCACCAGTTCTGATTCGGACACGGGTACATCTTCTGTTATGGAACCATGGTAAGGGTTTTGCATCGTGCGTGCTTCCTGCTCGCTTACCACCTCAATCATATCTGCCTCTTGTCTTCGGAGAGAGATCTCGTAACCTAGTAGTCTGTATTTTATAGGGTCTTTCAAAGGGGCGTTCAAGATTACCTCTACGGTTTTTCCTTTAATAAAACCCATTTCAACGATTCGCTTGCGGAAACCACCGTGACCTAACACCTTGACTATTACGCCTTTTTCTCCTGTTCTTAATTCGGATAAACGCATCTTGTTTTAAATTTTTCGCAAAGATAAGTTATTACTTAGAAGTATGCAAACTATTTAGATTGTTTTTAAATAAAGAACAGGCACTTTGTTTTTGTCTTGCAGAACCCTTATCTTTGTGTCATGTTTCATTGGAATATTCAGAAGTATATAGAGGAAAAACAACTTTTCACTTTGCATGATAAGGTGTTAGTGGCATTGAGTGGCGGAGCGGATTCGGTAGCTTTGTTGCGTGTCTTGCTTGTTTTAGGGTATCATTGTGAGGCTGCCCATTGTAACTTCCATCTTCGTGGTGAGGAGTCCGATAGAGATGAAAGGTTTGTCAATGAGTTGTGTAAAGGGCTGGGAGTGACTTTGCATGTTACTCATTTTGATACAGTCGCTTATGCTTCAAGGCATCATGTTTCTATTGAGATGGCAGCTCGCGAAATGCGCTATGATTGGTTCGAACAACTGCGTAAGGAGAGGGGGATGGCTGTTATTGCCGTAGCCCATCATCGGGACGATAGTGTGGAAACTTTTTTATTGAATTTGATACGTGGCGCGGGAATCAATGGCTTGAAAGGTATCAGTCCGCATAACGGCTGCATTGTACGGCCTTTGTTGGAGGTGAGCCGTCAGGATATTTTGGATTATTTGCGTTGTTTGCGTCAAGGTTATGTTACAGACAGTACCAATCTGCAAGATGAATATATGCGTAATAAAATCCGTCTGAATATTCTTCCGATGTTGCGTGAGCTGAATCCTTCTGTCAGTGAAAGTATAGCTGAAACATCCAGACGTCTGACTGATGTTTCTCTTATATATAATAAGGAAATAGAGGCGGGGAAAGAAAGGGTGATGGAAAAGTCCGGCCATATTCTTATTTCTCGTTTGATGGAAGAGAGTGCTCCGGCGGCTTTGCTGTTTGAGATTCTTCATCCGTTAGGTTTCAATTCCGTTCAGGTAGGAGATGTATTCCGCAGCTTGTCTGCCCAGTCGGGAAAAAGATTCGTTTCTGTCGGATGGGAGGTGCTGCGCGACAGGACGGAGCTGATTATTCGCAGGAGGAAGCCGGCGAATGAGGAAGTAGAGGAAAATGTGCCCCCATTCCGGCTTGCAATGGAAACGCAGGAAATAATGCCGGACTTTGTCATCCCCAGGAATAAGAATACGGCCTGTTTGGATGCGGATAAGGTGGTACTACCTCTCACGGTGCGTAAATGGCGGCAGGGGGATAAGTTTGTTCCTTTCGGAATGAAAGGGAAAAAGAAGGTCAGCGATTATCTGACAGATCGTAAGTTTTCTCTTTTCCAGAAAGAAAATCAGTATGTGGTTTGCTCAGCAGACCGGATTGTATGGCTGGTAGGAGAGCGTAGCGATGACCGTTTCCGGGTGACGGAAGATACGAAACGGGTACTGATTATACGGCAGTTGGAAGATAAGTAGAATTTTTTTCTTTCCTGCTTTTTCATGAATGACAGGGAATGTTTCCTGAAATCTTGTAGCAAAAATCCGCGAATCATGCAACAAGATTTCAGAAATCATGTAGCAAGATTCGCGGATTTCAGATGGAGCTTCCCGGTATTATTTGCAATACTTCTGTATCAGTCCGTCTACCACTTCATCGCCCAGTTCTTTTGCTTTGGCAAAATTTGCACAGGCTTCTTTGTTTTTCTTTAATTGTATCTGGCAGTATCCCAGCATACGATATGCGGCTGCGGCTTTCGGGTCTAAAGAGATAGCCTTTTCCAATGCTTCTATTGCTTCGTTATGTTGCCCTACACGTAGATGCACCGAACCTTTTTCCACCCACATGGCTACATCCTCAGGAGTCATTTCTACTGCTTTATTAATGTCGTTGATAGCTTGCTGATACATTTTACATTGTATTTCCGCCTGTTCGCGTTGCAGATAAAAGGCGGCTGTAACGCGTCCACCGATGGCATCATAAAAAGTATCATAATCTATTACCGCTTCACGGTATTTGCCTGTCTGGGCTTTTATCTCTGCCCGTTCATAGAAATAAGGAGCCGCTTCCGATGTATAAGGCTTGGTGAAACGTGCCACAGCACTATCCATCAAGGCAATAACCTCGTTCATATCTGTTCCTTCAATCAGTTGTTTGGTTTTGGCTGCCGAGTAAAATGTAGCGGCAGAGGCTATGGAAGACTGGTTCACTTTTTCATAAGCGGCGTATGCCTCAGGATATTTTTTCATAGCAAACAGAATGTCTCCCTCCAATTGTGTGTAAATGGGTTGGTTGTCGGCCTGCATGGCATCATGAATAATGGAGAGAGCTTTGTCGTAACTCCAGTCACCGTATGGTTTCTTGTCACCTAAAGAGATGGTGTACGAATAAATTAATTTAGCGATATTATATTGCGTTTCACTCTTGTTGGCTGTCACTTCCAGTGCTTTCTTCAGGTCGGCATCTGCCAAAGCGTTGTGTTCATCATCATTAAATCCCATATAAGTAGTGGCACGGCGTATATATCCGTCCGCGCTGTTGGGATATTGTTCCAGGAAATCGTTTAATGTGGTGATATATTCGTCCTGATTTTGTTGTGAAGATGCCATGAACAGGTACACCAGTGCTTGGTCTTCTGTTTCGGGCAGTCCTTTTTTGATGCCGATTTTATTCAGTGACATATCGTTCAAAGAAAGGGCGGTGATGCTCAGCGAGGCACCGTATGTAGCTCCGATGGCATAACTTTCCTTGGCTTCATCCGATGCGTTTTTTTGGATTAAACCTAATACTTCTCCATTGGCATTCATAATAGGGCAACTTACTGTTTTTTCGTTGGTTGTCATTGCCAGTGTATAGTAATATGCCTTGTCGCCGATGGTGTCTACTTTGGTGACGGTCCCTGTCTGGCAGGTTGCCGCTTTTTGAGTCGAGTAGGGTAGCAGATAGACTGTTTCACCTACCGATGCCGGCTGTGATGCCGATTTTAATGCTATGGTCTTTTTATCGGTTTCAGTATTAAATTTTACGATGTCATACATGGAGTTGGCTCCCAAGATACGCAATACAGGCAATTCTTTACTGTCCGCATTAATGATTACTGCACGTTCGGCTCCTTCAAACAGGGTATAATCGGATAATGCCGTTCCATTTTCATTGATATAGAATCCATTTCCTGTATTCTTGATTTTGTTATCTTTATCGTATGTAACGATGGAAAAAACGGCTTTTTTAGCTTTGCCGGCCCACTTTGGGGTTGCTTGTGCATAGCTTAGCTGGGCGGCTATGCCGCATGCCAGTATCAAAAGTACTTTCTTCATGATATAGTTAGTTGTTTGTTAACGATGATACGGTATTTATAAAGCGGATGCCGTTTTGTCTTCTGTGAAGCCGCGTTGCTTTACAGCTTCATAAATCAGAATACCTGCGGCAACCGATACGTTCAATGATTCTATTTTACCCATTAACGGTATTTTGATCCATTCATCGCACAGGGAAAGGTGTTCGTAGGGAACACCTGTGTCCTCGGCTCCCATAATGATACATACAGGATCTTTATAGTTTGCTTTGGTGTAATCATAATCACCTTTTTCCGTGGCTGCTACAATCTTGAATCCGCAGTCTTTCAGATACTTGATGGTATTAGTCAGATTTTGTTCGCGGCATACGGGAAGAGTGTGCAGAGCTCCTGCTGATGTTTTCATTGCGTCGGCATTGACACTGACACTGTTTTTCGAGGGAATAATAATGGCATCTGCACCGGCACATTCGCAGGTACGGGCAATGGCTCCGAAGTTACGTACATCGGTAATTCCATCGAGAAGAACAATGAATGGAACCTTCCCCTCCTCGAACAAAGAAGGGATTATATCTCCCAACCGCTGATACGACACCGCCGAGATAAAAGCGATCACTCCTTGATGATTTTTGCGGGTAATCCGGTTCAATCGTTCGACCGGTACACGCTGAACGAAAAATCCACGACCTTTTATCAAATCGAAAAGTTCTTTCGCCAAATCGCCTTGAAGGTCTTTCTTTATCAGAATCTTATCTATTTCCTTTCCGGCTTCCACTGCTTCTATTACAGCTCGGATGCCAAAAATCATTTCATTTTTTTCCATCTTTCAAGTCATTACGTTTCAATAATTCACAAGCATTATCCAAAGCCGCAGCTGTCAAAGAGGAACCACTCAGCATACGAGCGATTTCCTCGATCCTCTCTTTTTCCGATAACTTAATCAAATGAGTGGCTGTCGATGTTTCCGTATCACTTTTATAAACCCGATAATGCGTTTGTCCCAGAGAAGCGACCTGCGGCAGATGAGTGATACTGATCACCTGCATGCACTCGGCCATCTCTCTCATAATTCCGGCCATCTTATCGGCAATCTCTCCCGACACACCCGTATCGACCTCATCAAAAACAATCGAGGGTAATGCCATAGCATGAGCAATGAGAGCTTTTAACGAAAGCATCAATCTCGATATTTCTCCACCAGAAGCGACCTCGGATACCGATTGTAACGGTTGATTTTTATTGGCAGAAAACAAAAAACGAATAATATCACCTCCATTTTCGTCATATTGCTGACGAGGAGAAATTTCTATTTCGAACCGCAGATTCGGCATCCCCAAAGGTTTCACCCTTTCAGTTAACGTTCGGGATATTTGATCGGCAGCTTTTCTCCGTTCTGCCGAAAGTTTGCCAACAAGCTCACTCACCCTTCGCTCCCGCACCTCGATTTTTCTCCTTAGCTCCGACAGTTCCTCATCGAAATTTTCAATACGGGTCAACTTATCGGCAAAAGAATCTCTCAGAGCCAACAATTCAACGGCCGTACTCACCCTATGCTTCTGCTGCAAAGAGTAGTAAATATCCAGACGATTTTCAACCCAAGACAATCGGTCGGGATCTACACTCAGGCTATCTTGGGAATGATCGACCGACGAAGCAATATCTTTCAAATCGATATAATCCGATTCAATCCGTCCCACCAACTCATCGATTTCGGGGTATAACCGGGAGAGAGATTTCATTTTGGACAATGCTGCATTCAGGAGAGGAACAACACCAGTCTCTTCTTCATGCAAATATCCCTGAATAACCGCCAACTCGCCCTTTATTTCCTCGGCATGTTGCAACGTTTGCTGCTCTACCTCCAATTCTTCTTGCTCTCCTTCTTTCAATTGTGCCGCCTCTAACTGGAACAACTGATACCGCAAGTAATCTTCTTCTTCCCTACCCAATCGATTTTCATCTTGTAATCGAGCATATTCTCTCAATAATTCATGCCACGAACGATACTCCCGTTGATAATCGGACAATAAACTAAAATTTCCGGCCATCGTATCGACGACACGTAACTGAAAATGAGAATCGGCCAACAAAAGATTCTGATGCTGAGAATGTATATCGATAAGCTGTTCTCCTAATGATTTCAACTGAGTCACAGAAACCGGCGTATCATTGATAAAAGCCCTCGACTTGCCCGACGGAAGAATCTCTCTTCTCAAAATACACTCCTTAGCATCATAGTCCAGTTCGTTCTCTTCAAAAAAAGATTGCAGATGATACGACGATATATCGAAAAGACCTTCTATTACCGACTTTTCATCGGTACGTTTCAATGATTTCAAATCAGCACGCTGCCCCAATATCAACGACAATGCACCTAATATGATAGATTTACCGGCCCCCGTTTCACCTGTTATCACCGAAAAACCCGAGTTAAATTCAATATTGAGTTCATCGATAAGCGTATAATTGCGAATACTCAATTTCTTGATCATAGTAACTACACTTTATCTTTCTGTCTGACGTATTTTCTCGAGTATCGTATTCTCAGTAGGATAGATACCACTCAACGTTTCATATACCGATTCTTTTTCCGAAACCGGAGCTTTTGAATACACATTTACCAATTCATCGAGTTTCGCATCTTTAAATAAAGGAATGAGTACCGACATCGGTGCAGCTTCGTATACTTTCTGTAATTGCTGTATAGCATCGGTTATTTTTGCCCGTCCTTTATCTACACTCAAAGCCATTTCGTCCAAACCGCCTCGATGATAGTCATACCATAACTGTCGAAATCCGGCAGTGCCCTGCTCGATAAACGCCGATAATAAAGCATGGCGATTACGGGTATCTTCAAAAGCCTTCCACCCGGCTTCCATAGAAGATTGTCCAAGATTCACCACTTGATGCGCCAATTCGTAGAATGGAGTTCCCCCCATAGGCGAGAAACTGTCGAAATCGACTCCGAGAATCATGTAAACATAAAAATTGATAACAGCCGTGAGATTACTCTCTATACTTGTCTCGGAAAATACAAGCGGTTCGTATTGCTGATAATTGAACTCTACTTTGGTATCTTTGAAATTGATGAGTGTCGTCGTATAGGAACTGTTATATACCGGACGCCGCGATTGCACTTGCAACTCGCAGACAAACCGATTATCGGTATATTCCTTAACGGTAAAAAGCATGGAGCAATCTATCCGTTCGACCGGCGAAATTTGAGCCGTAGACCATTTTCTATCGTTAATATACTCGGTTATAGCTTCCTTTAAAGTCGTAAACACCTCTTTATTCGTGCCCTGTATCTGGTCACTATTCACCTCTACACGACAATTCAACTCCTGTGCAGCTGACAGGAAAGGAAGGAGGAGAAGTAAAAAATACAAGACATTTCTTTTCATATCATCTCTCTTATTCAAGACACTCAAATGGAAAAGTTTCTACCGTTTAACGATTCAACGATCCTCCGACACATAACGGCCGATAATATCCACAATATCAGCAGCGACCTCGATCTTGGGCTTACACGGAATCTCCACCGGTTCTCCCTGCTTGCCGATAACAGTTACTTTATTCGTATCACATTGGAATCCCGCACCCGCATCCCGCAACGAATTCAAAACGATAAAATCGAGATTCTTTTTCTCCATCTTCAAACGGGCATTCATTTCCTCGTCATTGGTTTCGAGAGCAAAACCCACCAAACACTGTCCGGGTCTTTTTCTTCGTCCCAACTCTGCCGCTATATCGGGATTCGGTCGAAGCCGAAGAATCCGGTCTTCCCCTGTTCGTTTCAATTTCACATCGCTTACCGTTTCAGGAGCATAATCGGCGACGGCCGCACACATGATCGCTATATCCGACCGGTCGTACTCGGATAGCACAGCCCGATACATTTCTTCGGCAGACTCGACATCGATACGGTCGATCGATGAATGGTTCGTTTTCAGACTCACCGGGCCAGCGACCAACATAACTTCGGCTCCTGCCTCGGCACAGGCTTCGGCAAGGGCAAATCCCATTTTCCCGGACGAGTAGTTACCGATAAAACGCACCGGATCGATTTTCTCGTAAGTAGGTCCCGCTGTAATCAAGACTTTTTTCCCGGAAAGCGGCTTAGAAGTTTCAAAAAAACGATCGAGTATTTCGACTATCTTCTCGGGTTCTTCCATACGTCCTTTGCCGGTAAGATGACTGGCTAACTCACCGGTAGCCGGTTCTATGATATGATTTCCATATGACCTCAACATATCCAAATTACGTTGTGTCGAAGCATGGGCATACATATCCAAATCCATAGCCGGAGCCACAAAAACGGGAGCTTTACAAGACAGATAAGTCGTAACAAGCATATTATCGGCTATCCCGTTGGCCATCTTACCGATTGTCGCAGCCGTGGCCGGTGCAATGAGCAAAGCATCTGCCCAAAGCCCCAAATCGACGTGGCTATGCCATTCGCCGGTATTGGCCGTAAAAAACTCACTAACCACAGGCTTGCCGCTCAGCGAAGACAAGGTAACCGGCGTAATGAATTCTTTCCCCGAGGGAGTCATTACCACTTGTACTTCGGCTCCCCGCTTTATCAGCAGACGCAGTAAATAGGCTGCTTTATACGCGGCTATACTACCCGTAATACCCAATATGATATGTTTTCCTTTCAACATCGTTGAAGCTCTATTTTTTACGCAATTTAGAAACGCCGGCGTGCGCGAGTATATATTTCAGTTATGACGTTTTTCGTATTCAACGGGAAATCGCCCTGCATCATCCAACTGTAATAACTCGGTTCTAATTGGAAAACTTCCTCGACGGAACGCCCTTTGTATTTCCCAAAATTAAATACAGCCACATCGTACTCATTAAGAATAATACGCCCTGCGAAATCTACATTTCTATTTTGAGTCGAAAACGATACCCACGAGTCTATATCGTTCGTGAGATACTTTCCTTCATACTCTTCTTTCATCTCCTCCGTATAACGGTCGAGCTGAGCCTTAAACACCTCATAAGTCGCCCGCGTATCGGCCAAAGCCGAATGGGCATCGACCAACGGCGCTCCACAATAGAATTTGTAAGCGGCTTTTAACGTGCGAGGCTCCATGATATGATAGATAGTTTGTACATCGACAAACTTCCTTTTCGATATATCGAGATTGACCCCGGCTCTCAACAACTCTTCTATAAGTAGAGGAACAT
>OKTN01000809.1_pt1 | contig 12399 bp, 11 predicted proteins | sample 1606451 | NCBI WGS metagenome assembly OKTN01 (sample SAMEA3879602, study PRJEB24766) | human gut metagenome | biome: human-associated habitat; feature: feces | place: USA | collected 1985/1987 | reverse complement strand
CGGCCATCCTCATCCTCGATCAAGTTTCCGTCGATTACAGGATATCCCGGATCAAACAAAGGAGCATCGGCCAATTCCTTAAATGGTCCGGTCGGCTTATCCGACACAGCTACGCCGATACGGAAATTTTCCTCCTCGTTGGTCGGATTCTTCCGCCAATCCGCACTGAAGAACATATAGAACTTCCCGTCACGCTCGTACACTTCCGGCGCCCAGAAATTAGCGATTGCCCAAGAATCGGGCGTATTGCCCCGATAAACCTGCCCTTCCGACTTCCAATGGATCAAATCATCGGAAGAATAGGCGCAAAAACCGTCTACAGCCCCGGCACCGGTACCATACATATAATAACGTCCGTCCGAGGCCAACAATACGTATGGATCGCCAAACTGGACCGACAAAGGATTACTGTACGTTAATTCCGGCTCTTCCGCAGCAGACTTCTTTCCCGTACAACCCGCATTCAAACACATAAGAACTCCCAGACAAAGGGATATTCCTATTTTCATACCACTTTTCATTTTTCTTATTTATTGGATTCTAAATTATACACTCCTTCCGCACAACGTTCCCCGTCGATGGCAGCGGATACGATTCCTCCCGCATACCCCGCTCCCTCACCGCAAGGGAAAAGACCTTTTACCGTGACGTGTTGATAGGTATCCCGATCACGGACGATACGAACCGGAGCGGATGTACGGGTCTCTACGCCGATCATGGTTGCCTCGTTGGTCAAGAAGCCTCTAGAGACCTTACCGAAATAACGGAAACCTTCCCGCAGGCGACTGGTCACGAATTCCGGCATCCAAAAATGCAACGGAGAGGCCAGCAGACCCGGCGTATACGAGGAAACCGGTAAATCGAAAGAGTTCTTCTTCCGCATGAAATCATCCATGCGCTGGGCGGGAGCCGTTTGCTTCATGCCTCCATTCAACCAACAGACCTCTTCCAGACGTTCCTGAAAGGCCATCAACGCTAATGGGGAGTCCGCATCCACCTTCTCGCCATTCCGAAGATAAAGCTCCTCCTGCCCTACCAGTTCGGAATAATCTTCCGGACGGATCTCTACCACCATCCCTGAGTTAGACCAGCGGGAACCCCGGTTAGAAGGCGACATTCCATTTACCACGACCTGCTTAGGTCCGCTCGCCGCAGGAACTACGAAACCTCCCGGACACATACAGAAGGAATAGACGCCCCGGTTATTCGCTTGCGTCACAAAACTATACTCTGCCGCAGGAAGATATTTCCCACGACCTTCTTTCCGATGATACTGGATTTGGTCGATCAATTCCTGAGGATGTTCCAGACGAACACCGACTGCGATCCCTTTCGCCTCGATCTGGATCTGGCGTTCGTATAAATAGTTATAGACATCACGGGCGGAATGGCCGGTAGCTAAGATAACAGGCCCGTAAAAGCTCTTTCCCGTATTCGTCTCGATGCCGATCACCTCGTTCTCTTTCATGATAAAAGCATCCATACGGGTCTCGAAATGTACCTCACCACCCGATTCGATAATACGATTCCTCATGCGCTCGATTACCCTCGGCAACTTGTCGGTCCCGATGTGAGGGTGGGCATCAGAAAGGATTGAAACCGATGCCCCGTGCTGACAAAAAATTTGAAGAATACGCTCGACACTTCCCCGCTTCTTACTGCGAGTATAGAGTTTACCGTCGGAAAACGCTCCGGCTCCCCCCTCTCCAAAACTATAATTCGACTCCGGGTCGACTCTCTGTTCCCGACTGATAAGAGCTATATCCTTGCGACGGTCATGCACGTTTTTTCCCCGTTCGACAACGACCGGACAAATACCTAACTCAATCAGACGCAATGCCGCAAAAAGCCCCGCTGGCCCTGCCCCCACGACAATCGCCCGAGGCTTACTCGAAACATCGCCATACTCGATACGGGGGAACTCGTCATCTTGCGGGAATTCGTCGATGTATACCCGCACTTTCAAATTCACCATGACCGTACGCTGACGGGCATCTATCGAGCGTTTCAATACCCTCACAGACTTTATCGACCGTATATCCATACTCTGCTCCCGAGCCACATATACTGCTATGCTTTGTTCCGAAGCTGCTTGTTCGGGCAGAATTCTTAACTGCAATTCTCGAATCATATTCTCTATATCCTATTTACCCGAAAAGTTGCCGAAAGGCCTCCTCTACTTTACGCACGGAAACTAATTCTATCGCCAATCGGGAAGTATCAAAGCCTTTCAGATTATTTTGCGGTATGAACATACGTTTAAAACCTAATTTTTCGGCTTCAAGAATGCGTTGCTCTACCCGATTGACCGGGCGTATCTCTCCCGAAAGCCCAACCTCGCCGGTCATACAGGTTCCTGCCTCAATCGCCATATCCATATTGGAAGAAAGTATCGCACTGATTACGGCCAAATCCATCGCGGGGTCATTGACTTTTATGCCTCCGGCTATATTGAGGAAAACATCTTTTTGTGCTAATTTGAACCCGACCCTCTTTTCCAAAACGGCAAGTAACATATTCATGCGCCGCAGGTCGAATCCTGTCGCCGATCGTTGCGGCGTACCGTAAGCAGCCGTACTGACCAACGCCTGTGTCTCAATGAGGAAAGGGCGTATGCCCTCTATCGTGACAGCAATGGCAACACCGCTCAAACCTTCGTGATTTTGAGTCAACAACATTTCCGACGGGTTGCTCACCTCACGTAACCCGTTTTGCCTCATCTCGTAAATACCCAATTCAGAAGTGCTTCCGAACCGATTTTTTATCGAGCGGAGAATACGGTATAGATAGTGTCTATCCCCCTCGAACTGCAATACTGTATCGACAATATGCTCCAACACCTTCGGCCCGGCAATACTGCCTTCTTTGTTAATGTGGCCTACGAGAAGAACCGGCGTATTGGTCTGTTTCGCAAATTTGAGTAACGAGGCGGCGCATTCCCTCACCTGTCCCACACTACCCGGTGAAGACTCCATCGCACTGGTAGCAATCGTCTGTATGGAGTCGATAACTACAATATCGGGAGTAACATTACGAATATGCACGAATATATCTTCGAGCGATGTCTCGCACACGATATAACAGTCGGGTGCGTTCCCTCCTATTCGCTCGGCTCTCAATTTCAATTGCCTTGCGCTTTCCTCCCCCGATACATATAATATCTTCTGTCCTTTTAGAGCAAGTACGGTTTGTAAAATCAACGTCGATTTACCGATACCGGGCTCACCGCCTATCAGCACCAATGATCCCCGCACAAGACCACCACCCAATACTCGGTTCAATTCGCCGTTTCCCAAATCGATTCGCGACTCTTCCGTAATCTGAATATCGTCTATCCGTTGCGGACGTACTTTACTCTGTTCCATCGTGCCGAACTCGCCCCGACCACCGGCCGCGGATTTCGTGCTCACGACCTCTTCCACATAGGTATTCCACTCGCCGCAAACGGGACAACGTCCTATCCACTTGGGCGACTCTGCCCCACAGTTATTGCAAAAGTAAACCGATTTTGTCTTTGCCATACTATTTATACTATTTGCCTCCTACGAAACTCAGCACATGTAATCGCTGCTGCAACCGCCACATTGAGCGACTCGGAAGTAGGCTGCCCAACCGGATAATTAGGAATATACAGCCGTTTCCCAATATAAGGTTCCAATTTGGCCGATATACCATTTCCCTCGTTCCCCATCACAATTACCCCCGATTTCGTCAAAGAGGTATGATAAATATCCTCCCCATCGAGAAATGTACCATACACGACCGACGAATCCACCTGAGAGAGAAAATCGGGTAACGACCTATAATAAACTTTTACCCGAGCTAATGCCCCCATAGTGGCTTGCACAACCTTAGGGTTATAAAGATCGGCGGTATCGGGAGAACAAACGATATGGCGAATACCGAACCAATCGGCCAAGCGAACGATAGTACCCAAATTGCCGGGATCTTGCACCGTATCCAAAGCCAACACCAACTCCTTTTTCAGAGTCTCGATATTTAAATGATATTCGGGTATGCGATATACAGCCAAAACATCGGGCGGCGTAACAAGCTGAGAGACTTTCGACATCTCTTGTTCATCGACTTCCTGTATCTTAGGCAACGATTTGTGAGCGTGCGAAACAATCCAAGACGGAGTAGCCAATATCAAATCACACTCGAAAACCGACAGTGTGTCTTCCACGAGTTTATTACCTTCGGCAATAAAACAGCCCTCCTCTCTCCGTCCTTTCTTTCGAGCTAACGATTGTATGCGTTTAATTTGATTTTTACTAAGCATTCTTATCCGGTAATTCGAAACTAAAACAAGATTTTTCTCCCGAGGTAACCCAAAGGCTCTCTTAGTTTCCCGCCCTCATAATCCATGCATTCGCAAAAAGAGGCTGCTCCTGTACCAAATGAGAATGGTATCGACGAGCTTCATCAAAATCATCGAACGATGCTACATAGAGTCGTGATTTACGTGCCGTCTCATAAATCTGTAAATCGGCAGAAACGCCCTGTCGGTGAAAACACTCGATTTGCTTCTCGGCCATCTGTTTTGACGGAAGCGAAGCCACTATAATATAGTAGGTATTTCTCGCTGTTTCGATATCGTGTACAGCGGTTTCCAAAACATTTTCTTCCCCGGCGGCAATCGTATCGGGCATTTCATCGATTCCCAAAACGGATTCAAAATCATTAACGACAGCTTCGTCGGTAACTCGGCAGACAATAATCCGGCATAATTGGCAGTGGTATCGGGTGTATTGATTGGCTTAGAAAGCATTAATAAAAACACAATTATTGCCGCTGCTACTGCTGCCGCACGCACCGTACGACGATGAAACGATATATATACACGGTCACGAACTTTTTCGGCTTCAACCGTCGGTATCTCCCTATCTTCCACATCTTCCTCACGAGGAGTTATTTCCAATGGGGTGAAACCGAAGCGGGGATTCTCGATAGAATTATTTTCCTGTGGCTGAAAACACACGTTACCATCGACTAAGACCAATCGTCCCAACCGCCCGAAACCATAATCGCCACCTTGCTCCAAGTGTTTATAAACAGATTCGACCTCTTCGGCAATAGCCTCAACAGCCTCGTCCCAAGAAATAAAACCGGCACGCATAACCGAACGAACCAATAACCCGGAATCTCCCGTCGCAACGGATTCAAATGCGACTTTTCTCACAGGTGGGAGAAACGATGTACCGCCCGATTGTATCTTCGCTTCGTCACAGAGAACTGTAAAACGACCCAAACCGGGTATAAAAACATCATCGTTATGCAACAATAAATACTCAATATGGCGTACCAATCCAATCATACAACAAAGGTATATATTTTCTTTTGCCGGTACAACAAAACGAATAAAAATCTCTCTTTATTCTTGTCCCTGAAAAATATAAAAAGGATTCTATTCCTCTTCCAATAAACGCTCGGCCTCTTTGGAATCATAACCAAGTTCCACGGCTCGTTTCAAATCGGCCTTCGCCGATTCTCTTTCATACCTTGCCAATTTGCCCAACGCCCTCAATACATATACTACCGGGTCATCGGGAGCCAACTCGATAGCCTTTTCTATATCTTTATCGGCTTTGGCATATTGTCCGGCGAACAAATAGGCTTCCGCCCGCCCTACATAGAGTATCTCCTTCTCGGGATTTACCCGAATTACCTGCGAATAGACCTCTATGGCTTCGGGATAATAACCCATCACTTTCAACAACGAAGCAAAACCTATGCGACCGTTGGCACTCGCCGGATTCAATTTCAAGATTCGTTCAAAATCGGCACGGCTCGAAATCGTATCTCCCCGCTCCAATGCAATCAAACCTCTATGATACAGCGCATCCTCGTCGGTATCGTCGATTAACAGTATCTGGCTATAATCCTGATAGGCACGGTCTATGCTGTCTATCTCTGAAAAAAGAGCCGCCCGATTCCGCAACAAAGTGACCGAGTGAGGTGTCATCAACAATCCGTTCGTATAACTCCGAAGTGCAGCTTCATAATTACCTGCATAACGTTGTACCGTACCCAAATTGGACATAAGCAACGAATTTTGCCCATTCGCGGGCTCGGTTCGCAACGCACTTACCAATGCCGACTCTGCTCCCGCCCAATCTTTCGCCTTGATGCAACTATCGGCCCTCTCTACCCATTGATAATAGGACTGTGACAATACATAAAAGGGTAACCCTACCACACAAACGAGAACCAAAAAATTTTTCATATCCCATATTTTATATAACAAAGGTACGGGTTTAGACGTTACATTCACATATTAGATATGCAAAAACGAATCAAAAGCAACAGACATTCTAAATTTTTCTGTTAATTTTGCAAATGATGAGTAATCATAAATTTATATATAGTATTTTTTTCAGCCATCAGATTATTCTCCTCTTAGGAATTGTCATTCTGTTTTCGGGATGCGCCAACGAAGATGAACCGGAGCAAGAACCTGTAAACCGTACGGTACTGATTTATATGTTGTCGAACAACAACTTAGGATCGACATACCGTTTCGATACGCAAAATATCAACGACATGTTACAAGTCGCTGCATCGGGAGGTCTAAATGGAGGAAATCTCATTATTTACCGCGACGGATACGATACAAATCCTCAGCTTATACAGATTAGGAAAAACGAATCTGGTTCGGCTGAAAAAGCGATTATAAAGGAATACCCGGACCGTAACTCGGCTACCACGGAAGTCATGCGTTCGGTAATCGACGAAACGAAAGAACTATTTCCAGCGAAAGAATACGGATTGATACTTTGGTCTCACAGCACCGGCTGGGCTCCGGGAAACTCCTCGTTAGCTCTTTCACCGGCTCGACGGTACGAATTGCCCACACGCTCTTTCGGGCAAGACGGCAAAAATTATATGGAAATAGACGAGCTGGCAGAAGCTATACCCGATAAACAATTCCACTTCATTCTCACGGACGTTTGTTTCATGGGTGGAATAGAATGTGCCTACCAATTACGAAACAAGACCGATTATTATATAGGATCGGCAGCCGAAGTTCTGGGAGCCGGAATGCCCTACTCGTTGACCATTCCAAAACTATTCGATTATCATCTCGATCTCAAAGATGTTTGCAATACAATCTATACTTATTACAATGCTCAAAACGGAGCATATCGCACATCTACCGTGGGATTGGCGGACTGCCATAGATTGGAAGCATTAGCCGATAGTATCCATGAAATTTTCGAGGCTCATCGAAACGATGCCATGCCCGATATTTCCAATATCCAACATTTCGATCGTCAACCGCCATATATTTGTTTCGACTTACAAGATTTTCTATCGCGAATCGCTACTCCCGATGAAAATACAGGGTTGGAGCAAGCCCTCTCCCAAGCTATACTCTACCATGCGGCAACCCCTTCGGTCATGGGAGATGTCTCCATTTACAAACATTGCGGCCTGAGCTGCTACATTTTAGGAACAGGAAACACGACCCTCGACCGATATTATACGACCCTCGATTGGTACAAACGAGTCTATCCCGACAATAATTAAACTCTTAATTCTATTCATAATGTCAATTTTCAATTCTTTACAATCCTTACTGGCTCAAACGCCAGAAGTTCCGGCTCCGGAAGAGATCGCCCAAACGTGGCAACAAAAATTATCGGCACTTTCGTCTCTATCGTTCCAGCAATTCATGGAACAAGCCATCAGTGCCATATTACACGGAGCGGTAAAAATAGCTATCGCACTGGCTGTATTTTTTATCGGGAAGTGGATTATCAACCGTATCTATCATTTTATTTCCAAAGCATTCATACGCCGTAACGTCGAACTGTCCCTGCGGACCTTTCTACTCAGCTTGATACGCATCATCTTGATGCTTATTCTCATCGTTATCGTGATAGGAATACTCGGCATCAACACCAGTTCGTTCTTAGCCATATTCGCCTCTGCCGGACTTGCCATCGGTATGGCTTTGAGCGGTACGCTTCAAAACTTCGCAGGAGGGGTCATGATACTTCTGTTCAAACCCTATAAAGTCGGAGATTTTATCGAAGCGCAAGGTTATTCGGGAACCGTAAAGGAGATACAGATATTCAATACCATACTCAATACACCGGATAACAAAACGATTATCATACCCAACGGCGGATTATCGACAGGCAGCCTGAACAACTATTCCAAAGAGGGACGCCGACGTGTCGACTGGAAAATAGGCATCGCATACGGCGACGATTTCGATACGGCTCGCAAAGCCATTCTCGAACTGCTTGCAGCAGACAAACGAGTATTCGATGAACCGGCTCCGTTTGTAGCTCTAAGCAGTCTAGCCGATAGTGCGATCGAAATAACCGTACGAGTATGGACAGCCTCCGAGAATTACTGGGGAGTATTCTTCGACTTTAACGAACAAGTCTACAAACAGTTTGACAAATACGGGCTGCACTTCCCTTATCCGCAAGTAGATGTACACATGATACAAGACAATCACTAATCATCGTATCGAACGAGAAAGGGGCGAATAAATTTTTGCCCCTTTCTCGTTTTCTTATAAAACACGAACCCACGTATATAATAGTTTACCGATTCTTTATATATCCGTATCGTAAAACAGAGAAACAATGATAAGAGATGTAAAGCCACAAGATGCCACAGCAATCACGAAAATTTATAACGAATATATCACAAACAGCATAATTTCATTCGAAACCGAACCTTTAACCGAAGAAGATATGCTGTCACGTATCGTGCAAATATCGTCGAAATATCCCTATCTTGTCTATGAAACAGGCGGCATAGTGGTCGGATACTGTTATGCCCATGCATGGAAAGAAAGAGCTGCTTACCGATATACAGCAGAAACAACCGTTTATTTATCTCCCGCATACACAGGCAGAGGCATAGGGACTCTACTCATGCAAAAATTAATCGAAGAGTGCCGTAACAAAAATTATCGAGCATTGATAGCTTGCATAACAGACGACAATATAGCCAGCAAGTCACTCCATATCAGACTCGGATTCAAACAAGTATCCCATTTCAAAAAAGTGGGACTAAAATTCGACCGATGGTTAGATGTCGTGGACTATGAATTATTACTAACGCCATAACACTATTTACACTCATTGTTTGAAGGAGGTTAAAAATTTGAAGATTTATAATTTTAATTCCTAAAAACGGCTCAACATTGAATGTCTTTTTATAACTTTACGGCAATAATAAGGTGTAAAAGGATTGTCTGTAAAAAATACATCTCCTTCTCACCGCGATAGCCTCATGAGGGTAAGGAATTTAAGGTAATCCTACCTCGTACACTTTTCCGGTTATATCGTCGAAAATATCTTTCTCGATTATATAATGGGGCATTAAGACAGATAAAAAATAAAAAACATATAAATGATAAGTAAATGGAATTACTTACCCCTTACATCAAACGAACAACAAATAGCCCGGACATTAGGGGACCGATATCCAAAGGTCCCTGCACTCTGTAAGCTACTCGCTCAACGAGGGGTTACTTCTGCCGCCGAAGCGGAGAAGTTTTTCAAGCCCCAGCTGTCCGATCTCCATGACCCGTTCTTAATGAGAGATATGGAAAAAGCTGTAGTTAGGCTTAATCGTGCATTAGGGAGTAAAGAAAAAATTATGATTTACGGAGACTACGACGTAGACGGGACGACTGCCGTATCTCTGGTATATAAGTTTTTACAAAACTATTATTCGGGACTCGACTACTATATCCCCGACCGTTATGAAGAGGGATACGGTATTTCCGACAAAAGTATCGACTATGCCGCCGAAAACGGTATTACGCTGTTCATCGCTCTCGACTGCGGTATCAAAGCCGTAGAAAAAATAGCTTACGCCAAAAGCAAAGGGATCGATTTTATCATCTGCGACCACCACATGCCCGATGACCAATTGCCTGATGCCGTAGCTATACTCAATCCCAAATTAGAAGGAGAAACCTATCCCTATAAACATTTGTCGGGGTGTGGCGTCGGTTACAAATTCATGCAAGGGTTTGCCATCAACAACGGTATCGACATAACTTCCGACCTGGAACCGCTGCTCGATCTCGTCGCCGTGAGCATAGCGTCAGACATCGTACCCATAACCGGGGAAAACCGAATCCTCGCCTATCACGGTCTTAAACGACTCAACTCCAATCCCAGCATGGGTTTAAGAGGTATATTGAAAGTATGCGGATTGAATAACAAAAATATTACAATCAGCGACATCGTATTCAAAATAGGGCCTCGTATCAATGCTTCGGGACGTATGCAATCGGGAAAAGAAGCGGTAGACCTGCTGGTCGCCAAAGACATGGCAGGAGCTTTGGAAAAAAGTCAAAATATCGACCAGTACAATGAGGATCGTAAAGAGCTCGATAAACGTATCACCGAAGAGGCGAGCAGAATATTGGAAGAACATATCGACATAAATCGAAGAAAATCGATTGTCATTTACAATAAAGACTGGCACAAAGGAATTATAGGTATCGTGGCCTCACGCCTGACGGAACTATATTATCGCCCGGCTGTCGTTCTCACCCTATCCGACGGACTGGCCACAGGGTCGGCTCGGTCGGTACAAGGATTCGATATTTATAAAGCCGTAGAATCTTGTCGAGACTTACTCGAAAATTTCGGAGGACACACCTATGCCGTGGGATTATCGATGAAAGAAGAACACATCAAGGAATTTACAGCTCGATTCGAGGAACACGTCGCCCGGCACATCTTACCAGACCAGATGGAACCGCAAATCGACATAGATACAGAAATCAATTTCAATGAAATCACACCCGATTTCTTTACTATGCTGAAACAATTTAATCCGTTCGGCCCGGGAAACCAAAAACCTATTTTCTGCACCCGGCGTGTAACCGATTACGGAACAAGCCGCCTTGTTGGAAAAAAGAACGAACACGTGAAATTGGAACTGGTAGATAGCAAATAGAAAAATATCATGAATGGAATCGCATTTAATATGAGTCAGCATTTCGAACATATCAAAGCCGGCAAACCATTCGATATTTGTTACACCATAGAGGAGAACACCCACAACAATGGTTCGATACAGTTATTTATCAAAGATATGCGCCCCTCGGAATAATACTATTTGACACAATATAACAGTAGGGAGAGATTTCTTGTAAATCTCTCCCTACTGTTTACCATTTACATTTTCAAAAATAAAATTACAAGACAAGATTGAATATAATCATATCTTTACCTTAACCGTCCTACCTGCATATTTAACAAGATAAATACCTCTTTCTTGTAACCGAATCTCCATACACTCGCCAGTTGCCGGCATAGTTGTTACCAATACTCCGTTTATATCATAAATCCAAACATACCCTTCGGTTATACCATCTATTATTATTCGGTCTTCTTTTCCCGATATTCTCACAGAATTTTGAATTTCTACAATCCCTGAAAAATCAGATTCTACAATCATTGGAAAATCTTTCCAAACATGTGCATTCCTATAAGCAGCCAATCGTCCTTTCGGAACATATAGTACACAATCCTTCTTATTTACATTATCAAAGCTACTAGAATCACAAACAGGTGGAACCTGTCCCAAACAATAGATTTGCACCAAAAACAAACAATTTTGGAAAGCACATTTATTAACTGAAATGATACTTTCAGGGAAAGTCACAGTTTCCACCCCCAAACAGCCTCCGAAAGCATTTTCTTCAATCGATGTCACTCTATACGTCTTTGAATAATCAACCACAGGTGGCCCAATAATCTCTCCACCCGGTCCAACAACAAAAATTCCATCTCCACCTTGAACTTCTTCGGGGATAACAATTTTCCCAATATACTCAGTCGTTCCCCTATCTACACCAACGGTCGCCTCAGACTCAGATGTAATTTTATGATAAATCTTCTCATGCTCAAAGTCATAAGCCTTTATGTTAAAAATAGTAGGGAAAAAGCAGCCGAATAATAAAATTCTCCGTATTTGATTCATCTTTCTAACTAAAAACACATATCATAATAACGGTCAAACTTTATTTTTATTATATATCGCTTTTTTTTAGATATTGCAACCCTCTTTACTTTATACTAATCAAGAAATAAAAAAATTCAAAAAACGCCCCTCTGACCTTGAACGAATCGATAACAATCAGATTTATTTCGCTATTTCTACGTCATAAAAGATAAAATTGTAATTTTGCGCCAAATCTGCAAAAGGAATGAACGAAATTATCCACGAAGTATTGCATAAATATTGGGGCTATTCCCAATTCCGTCCTATGCAGGAAGAGATCATCACCTCACTGCTCGACGGGCATGACACGTTGGGATTAATGCCGACAGGGGGAGGAAAATCCCTCACATTCCAAGTTCCCACCCTCAGCCGGGAAGGTATCTGTTTAGTAATTACTCCATTGGT
>OKTN01000796.1_pt1 | contig 12547 bp, 7 predicted proteins | sample 1606451 | NCBI WGS metagenome assembly OKTN01 (sample SAMEA3879602, study PRJEB24766) | human gut metagenome | biome: human-associated habitat; feature: feces | place: USA | collected 1985/1987 | reverse complement strand
GGGTCGCCCACCGAATCCTCAGGATTGGTATAGAGCTGCACCAGACCGTCGAGAATACGCTCGTTCTTCGGGAACTTCTTGATACCGGCGACCAGCGCATCCTTGGCTTTCAGGACATTGGCCTTGTCGGCGTCCTTCTGGCCGTAGTAGCAGTGGAAAAGGTAGTAGTAGATATTGCCTTCCTCGTCGTTATAACCCAGATCGAGCGCCTTGTTCAGGTAATCGGCACCGATGACGTACGATGCAGGGTTCGCAGCGCCGTCCACCGTGCGCAGATAACCCGCATAGTAGAGCAGCGCGGGTTCGGGATTGCCGTGAGCGTGGCTGGACTGGGCTTCGAAAGCCAGTGCATAGGCGTCGGCGGCATCGGCATAATTGCCGGTGTCGATGCCCGTATTGCCCACTTGCGAGCAGAAGTCGCTGATCTGCTTGAGCCCCTCCTTGACCTTATCGGCCGTCTTGGGGGCCATTTCATAAGCCTTGTTGTAGGCTTCGATAGCCTTGGCGGGAGCGTCTTCAATCACCCACTGCGTCTGGCTCCAAGTCGCGATCTTGCCGTCCTTGATATATGCCGTGAACCAAGGATAGACCCAAGCCTCGTAGGGAACATTGACGAGCGTCACCGATTCGGTCGAGGCGGGTTCGCCCACGGCCAGCTTGAGCATCGCGGCATCCATATTGACGAAAAGGCTCTTCGTCGGTTCGATAGCCGCTTCGTAGAAGGCTTTGCCGCGGTTGATCCACGTCGCAGCCTTGGCGCCCTTCTTCGCATCGGCGATGTCGGCGTCGCTCTTCTCGATCTTGGATACAAGCGCCGACTTGTTTACTTTCTGGGCCTGAACGGCAGTAACTGCTACGAGAGCCACCGCAAGGACCGTCAAAAATACTTTTTTCATAACAGATTGAATTTTAATGTTTTAAAGTCATTTCTTCATTACTCCTCCGCCGGACGGTCCGCTTCGGGAGTGGCGTCATTCCCGGTTGCAGCGACCTCTGCGGATTGTACTTCTTCGTCTTCATCGCCCGCTGCCGGTACGGCCATCACCGAAGCAATGGCGTCGCCCTCGCGCAGGTTGATGATACGCACGCCCTGCGTCGCGCGGCCCGCAAGGCGGATCTGCGACACTGCCGTACGTATGGTAAGTCCCGAACGGTTGATAATCATCAGGTCGTTGTCGTCCGTAACGGCCTGAATGGAGATAAGTTTGCCGGTTTTCTCCGTTACATTGATCGTCTTCACACCCTTGCCGCCGCGGTTGGTAATGCGGTATTCGTCCAGATCGGTACGCTTTCCGTAACCGTTCTCGCTGAGTACCAGCACGTCCTGCGAACTGTTGGGTTCGATGCAGATCATGCCGACCACCTCGTCGCCTTCGTCGAGCGAAATACCGCGCACACCGGCACCGACACGCCCGATCGGGCGCACCGTATTCTCGTTGAAGCGGATCGCCTTGCCTTCCCGGGCCGCGATCATCACCTCGGCACTGCCGCTGGTGAGCTTGGCCTCGATCAACTGGTCGCCCTCGCGGATCACGATGGCATTGACGCCGTTCTGACGGGGACGCGAGTACGCTTCCAGTTTGGTCTTCTTGATCGTGCCGTCCTTGGTACACATGATGATATAGTTGTTGTTCACGTATTCCGCATCGTCCAGACGCTTCACGTTGATATAGGCACGCACCTTGTCGTCCGGCTCGATCTGGATGACGTTCTGAATCGCCCGTCCTTTCGAGGAGCGCGTCCCTTCGGGAATCTCGTAAACCTTGAGCCAGTAGCAGCGGCCCTTCTCCGTGAAGAAGAGCATCGTATTGTGCATCGTGGCCATGTAGATATGCTCGATGAAATCCTCGTCGCGCGTCGCGCTGCCCTTGGCACCGACGCCGCCCCGGTTCTGGGTACGGTATTCGGCCAGCGGCGTACGCTTGATATAGCCCAAGTGCGAAATGGTGATGACCATCTCGTCGTCGGCGTAGAAATCCTCCGGGTTGAACTCTTCGGAAGCGTAAACGATCTCCGAGCGCCGTTCATCGCCATACTTGGCCTTCACCTCCAACAATTCGTCCTTGACGATCTTCATCTGCAATTCGCGGCTGCCCAGCACATCGTTGAAATAAGCGATCTGCGCCTCCAGCTCGTTGCGCTCGGCAACCAGCTTGTCGTGTTCGAGTCCCGTCAGAGCGCGTAGACGCATCTCGATAATGGCCGAAGCCTGTGCGTCGCTCAAACTGAAGCGCTCCATCATGGCCTGCTTGGCCAAGTCGGGGTTCTTGGCTGCCCGGATGATGTGGATGATCTCGTCGATGTTGTCCTGCGCGATGAGCAGACCCAACACGATATGCAGCCTCTTCTCGGCCTTGGCCAGATCGAAGCGCGTGCGCCGCACGATCACGTCGTGGCGGTGCTCGACGAAATGCCGCACCAGATCCAGCAGATTGAGCATCATCGGACGACCGTTCACCAGCGCGATGTTGTTCACCGCGAACGAGGTTTGCAGCGGCGTATTCTTATACAGCGTATTGAGCACCACGCTCGCCACGGCATCGTGTTTCAGGATGACGATGATACGCATGCCGTTCCGGTCGGACTCGTCGTTGATATAGGAAATGCCCTCGATCTTCTTTTCGTTGATAAGGTCGGCGATCTTCTTGATCATCTCCGCCTTGTTGACCATATAGGGAATTTCGGTGATGACGATGCACTCGCGGCCGCTGGCCGTATGCTCGATCTCCGTGCGGGCACGCATGACCACACGGCCCCGGCCTGTCAGCAACGCTTCCCGAACCCCTTCGTAGCCGTAAATAATTCCTCCGGTCGGGAAATCGGGGCCCTTGACGTACTTGAGCAGTTCCTCACATGCTATCTCCGGATTGTCCACGAAAGCACAGCAGGCATCGATCACCTCGCCCAGATTGTGCGGCGCCATATTGGTCGCCATACCGACGGCGATACCGCTCGCGCCGTTCACCAGCAACAGGGGGATCTTCGTCGGAAGCACCGTAGGTTCGGGGATCGTATCGTCGAAGTTGAGCGTCCAATCGATCGTATCCTTGTCGATATCGGCCATCACCTCATCGGTGATCTTCTGCATGCGGGCCTCGGTATAACGCATCGCCGCAGGCGAATCGCCGTCCATCGAACCGAAGTTACCCTGACCGTCCACCAGCGGGTAGCGCATCGACCAATCCTGGGCCATACGCACCATCGCTTCATAGACCGAACTGTCGCCGTGCGGGTGGAACTTACCCAGCACGTCGCCGACGATACGGGCGGATTTACGCGTGGGTTTGTCGGAGTAGAGGTTCAGTTCCGCACTCATATCGTAAAGAATACGACGGTGTACGGGCTTCAAACCGTCCCGCACGTCCGGCAGCGCACGCGATACGATAACGGACATCGAATAGTCGATGTAAGCGGACTTCATCTGCTCTTCGATATTGATGGGAATGATTTTTCCCTCCAATCCGGCATTCTTTTCTTCTTCTGTCAGCATGTTATTCTTTGAGTTTCTCTCTTCGTTTTCTCTGCCCGGCATGGCCCGAACGCATCCCGCGCCGCCCTTCGCCGGTCGAAAACATCGAACTTTACCCCTTATTTTCTACATTCGGACTACTTCTTCGCCCGATCGAAAACAGCGGGACTTGCGTTCTTTGTTCTCTTCGCTCGGTCCGACGAGTCTATTCGTCGGTTCCCGCTTATCGAAAACATCCGAAAATACATTCTATAAACACACAAAAATAGCATTTATTCGTCGAATAAGCAACTTTGGACCCAATAAAATCACCCGTTTCCGCAAGTTTTTTCACCGCACACACCATTTTCAGCCCTTTTCAGCCGTTTTGACAACATCAAAAAAATCCCCCGGCAAAGTGTCGGGGAATTTCAAAGCCGTTCGGACAAATTTTATACATCACGCCCTATTTACGACCGCCAGCACGATCGGGAAAAATACACTACCGGAAATCGATCCACTCGTACCCGGCGTAATTCTCCGCATCGAAAGTGCGGGGCGACGCCTCGTGAACGGTGACGGAACGGATGTCGATCCGAACCCGGTCGCCGTCGATTTCGTAGATCACTGCCGTCGGCAGCGAACGGGCCGTGTCCACTTCGACGTCGATCTGCCCGACGGCCGACTGGATACGCAGCGGAGTAAGCCGGATTACGGCCGTGCTTCCCTTCTCGCTCAAAAGCGAGGCGGCATATTCGCCGTCGATGAAATCGAACGCCCGGGTGGGATTATTGAGCAGATTATGGGACGTGAGATCCACACGGTCGATAACCACCTCTTTACGATCGGGGTCGATTTCGTAACGGAACTCCGCATCGCCGTAAACCTCCTGCCCATTGACATGCATATAGTAGTTGTCGCCGCTCACCTCGTAATAGCCCGGCACGACATCCCCGTCGGTATGCACCTCGAAGACTACGCTGTACCCCTCCAGCGCTCCGAGCGCAGCGGTCAGTTGCTTCAACACGGCCTGCGGCCGGTTATCGGCCTGGACAGAGAACACGGCAAACAGTGCCGCCAACAACAAAACAGATCGTTTCATAAGATATTTTTTCCGATTATACTCCGATAGACCGAACCGTCGTCATTCCGTCGATTTCCGCCCGAATACATCGGCCGAATCTGCAAATGTACTCCGAAACCGCTCCGACAACGGTCGAATTCAAAAATCCGAAAAACGACAATCGACATCACGAATGTTTCGACCATCCTTATTCAATATATTCAATGCGAAACCAATTTTAGTCCGACGATAGAACCGAACAAGGTAACGATAAAAATAATCCGGGCGAAACCCGCCGATTCGCCGAAGACGAAAATCCCCAGCAACACCGTACCGAGAGCTCCCACGCCGGTCCAAATAGCGTACGCGGTACCGATCGGGAGCGTCTGCACGGCTTTGGCCAGCAAACCCATACTCAACACTGTCGCCAGGACGAACCCTCCGATCCAAAGATAAAGCTCCGCACCCTGGGCCCCCTTGGTCTTCCCTAAACAGAAAGTCATGGCCACCTCGAAAACTCCCGCGATAAACAATACGATCCAATTCATCGTTTTCTCCCTCGTTTTTATTCCGAATTACCAATCCGAAGAGTGTTCCGCACCCCGCTTTCGTACGACAAGACAACGGCAATCCCTATTTCATAATACCCAAACACATTCAAGCCTCGTCCGGAGCGATCATCGCATCAAAATACTCCCAACTCCTGTAGGCGGGCCTCCAGCGAAGGCAGGTCGTGGAAGAGAATATCGCGCGGCTTGGCTCCCTCCTGACGGCCGACGATGCCGGCCCGCTCGAGCTGCATCATGATCCGACCGGCACGGTTGAAGCCCACCTCGTAATTGCGCTGGATCGAAGAGGTCGAAATCTGTCCCTGCGACACGGCTGCACGGGCAATGTCGGCGAACAGCGTGTCGTAGCGCACCGGAGCCCCGCTCTCGCTGCCCAGCGACGAGGATTCTCCGCCACTCGATTCCGGCACGTAATCGGGCAGCCGGTAGGCTTCGGAATATCCCTGCTGGCGGCCGATGAAATCCACGATCCGCTCCACTTCGCGGGTTTCGACCAGCGCACACTGGATACGGATCAGCTCCCCGTCCTTCGAGAAGAGCATGTCGCCCCGGCCGATAAGCTGGTTGGCGCCCGGCTGATCGATGATCGTGCGCGAGTCGATCATCTGCATCACGCGGAAGGCGATACGGGCCGGGAAATTGGCCTTGATACCGCCCGTGATGACCTTCACGTCGGGGCGCTGCGTGGCGATAATCAGGTGAATACCGATGGCACGGGCTTTCTGCGCCAGACGCATCACGGGACCTTCGACCTCGCGGGCCGTCATAATCAGGTCGGCGAACTCATCGACCACAACTACGATATAGGGCAGGTAGCGGTGTCCCTTTTCGGGATTGAGCCGCCGCGCCGTGAATTTATCGTTGTATTCGGCGATGTTGCGGGCTCCCGCCATCTTGCAAAGTTCCAGCCGGTTGTCCATCTCCGTACAGAGGGAGTTGAGCGTATAGACCGCCTTGCGGGGGTCGGTGACGATCGCTTCGTCCTCGGACTCCATCTTGGCCAGGAAGTGCTTCTCGATCTTGGAATAGAGCGAGAACTCGACCATCTTGGGATCGATCATCACGAACTTGAGCTGCGAGGGGTGTTTCTTGTAAAGCAGCGAGGTGATGATGGCATTCAGGCCGACCGACTTACCCTGACCCGTAGCACCAGCCACGAGCAGGTGGGGCATCTTCGCCAGGTCGAAGACATAGTTCTCGTTCTGGATCGTGCGACCGATCACCACCGGAAGTTCGGCTTTCGACTCCTGGAACCGCAGCGAACGCACGGCCGAATACATCGACACGACCTGCTTGTCGCGGTTCGGCACCTCGATACCGATGGTACCCTTGCCCGGAATCGGAGCGATGATGCGGATACCGAGCGCCTTGAGGCTCTGGGCGATATCGTTCTCCAATCCCTGTATCTTGGAGATCTTGACGCCCTGGGCCTGCACGATCTCATAGAGCGTCACCGTAGGTCCCACCGTAGCTTTGATCCGCTGGATCGGAATCCCGAAATCCTTGAGCGTCTGTTCGATCTTGGATTTGTTCTCGTAAATCTCCTCGTCGCTCACCTGCGAATCGGACGTATAATCCTCGAGCAGCGTCACGGGCGGACGCTGGTAGTTGTTCAGATCCTTCAACGGGTCGTAGAGACTGCTCTCGATGCTTTTCTCGTCCACGACCTTGGCCTCGCGTGCTTCAACGGTCACCACGACGCCTTCGGCCGGAATTTCCGGCTCCGCCGTAAGCGTGTATTCCGTAATTCCGTCCACGACCGGCGCAGGCTCCGATGCATACTGCGGCTGCTCGGACTCCCGGGGTGCGGTAAAGGCAGCGTCGGCTTCGCATCCCGAAAGATCGACCTCGGTAAATACATCGTCGCCCCCCACGATACGGGGTCCGGCAGGACGGGACGGAGCCGGCTCGACAACCGTCGCAGGAGCCTCTTCCGTAAGGGGAATTTCGAGGAAGGGACTCTCGTCCGGCTCATCGGAAACGGGAGCCGCAACCGGCGCAGGCCGCTGAATCGTCACCTCGGCCACTCCATCCGCAGCGGAAGTGCGGGCCGACGCATCGACGGGTGCAGGCACGGGTTCGGGCTGGGGCTGTTCGGATTCGGGTTTAGAATCGGGTTCAGGCTCGGCATCGGTCTTCTCCTCCCCGGATTTCGAACGATGGTCGGCGACATTCACGACCGACTGTTTGACCAGATCGACGATCTTGCCGCCCTTGTCCACCATTGCATTGCCTGCCGTATTGACCGTATTGATGAAGTTGCGGTTGATGAACACGCCCGTCAGAATCCAGGCGCCCAGCAACAGGATGATATTTCCCAGCACGCCGATCACGCTCGTCAGCCTCCGGGCGACCTCGACCCCGAAGGCACCGCCCCACCCGCTGCCGAAAACGGCCCACTTCTCGCCGAAGGCGAAGCCCAACGTAAGGGAACCCAGAATCAGAATCAACAAAGCTCCGAGCACCGAATGGTTGAAAAGCAGCGGACGCTGGCGGATGATCCGCACTCCGACCATCGTGACGATCAGGGGCAAAATGATACCGAACAGGCCGAACGAACGCCCCACCAGACGCTCGGCCAACCAAGCCCCGGCGTAACCGCAGGGATTCTCGATCGCATCCGACAGGTCTGCCAGGCGGGGATCCTCCTGTTCGACACCGGACACAAGGCTCATGTCGGCCCGCCAGTCGAAATAGTAAAACAGCACCGAAGCCGTCAGGAAAAGCCCCGCGAAAAGCAGCAGCAAGCCCAGTATCCAACGCATGCTGTCACGGTTGGAACGGGAGGTAGCCTGCGGGCTTTTTGCCGAACTGTTTTTCTTGGTAGCCATATCGTATATTTATCGAGCGAAGGTAGGGATTTTTTTCGGAAAGTTCAAATGCAGGATCGGTTTCGAAAGGGCCGCCCCCCCGATTCCGTTTCCGGACCGCAGCCGGTGCGGAGCCGCTAACCGAAAGCCTTGCATTCCAGCCGCGACCGGTACGCTTCATCCGCAAAGGTAAGGAATCCGTAATTCGCGGCGGCGCCTTTTTCGGCCCGCAGGTCGTACTGGTCGAGCAACTGCCCCACCCTGCGTCCTACGGCAGGCGAAGGATCGACCACGGCAACCCCGCGTTCACCGATCACCTGCCGGAAAACCGGGAGCAGGAACGGATAGTGCGTACAACCCAGCACGATCTGGTCGGCACCCTCGCGGATCATCGGCTCCAGCACGCGGCGCACGGCCTCCTCTGCTTCGGGCGACTGCTCGCGGTCTTCCTCGACCAGTTCGACGAACCCTTCGCCTACGGCGGTCAGCACCCGGATATTCTCCCCGTAACGGGCCGCCGTGCGGCGGAACAGATCGCCGTCCAGACTCCGGGCCGTAGCCAGCACCCCCACTACCCCACTGCGGGTATTCAGGCAGGCGGGCTTCACGGCGGGTTCCATCCCCACGATAGGCATCTGCCGATATTTGCGGCGCAGAAAATCGATGGCCGCAGCCGTAGCCGTATTGCAGGCGACGACGACCATTTTGCAACCGGCACCAACCAGCCGTCCGACCGCCTCGTCCGCCAGACGGCAGATCTCATCGGCCGGACGCGCACCATAGGGACAATTCTTACCGTCGCCCAGATAGACGAGCGACTCCTCCGGCAACTGGCGGCGGATCTCGCGCCAGACCGTCAGGCCGCCCAACCCCGAATCATATACGCCGACAGGCCGGTTATCCATTTCGTTCCTTCAGTTTTTCAGTGATAAATTCGAGGATTTCGTCGTCGCTCATCGCGCCGCCGTCGATCGTCAGCGCAGCCTGGCCGTAAAACGGCTCCCGCTCGGCCATGTTGCGCGACATGAATTCGACCAGCTCCCGGTCGTCGAGTCCCCTCAACTTGGGGCGCTTCCAACGTCCGTGAGGACTCAAACGCGCTGCGATCTGCTCCGCAGAACGGCGGATATAAACCGTCAGACCGGCTCCGTTCATACGGGCCATGTTGTCCGCCCAGACGGGAAGCCCGCCGCCCGTGGAAACCACCAGGTCGTCGCCCGAAGCGATCAGCTGTTCGAGCATCCCGCGCTCCGCCTTGCGGAAATACTCCTCACCGGCGTAATGGAAGATGTCGCACACGTCGGCACCCTCCTGTTTCTCGATCCGGTCGTCGGTATCGGCGAAGTCGTAACCCAGCCGCCGGGCGAGCCGACGGCCGATGGTGGTTTTTCCGCACCCCATGTATCCGACCAGAAAAACGATCATATCCTAACTCCTAAAATAAATTCAACTGCTCGGTATCGACGATCACCTCCTCCGTGTCGCCTTTCGGACGTTCGATTTCGAACTCGGCGTCCGTACCCTCGACGGTCATCGTTTCGGGCAGGTCGAAATCCCCCTCCGAATCATTCGGAGCATCCTCCCCGGACAGCTCCGGCCGCTCGGGTCGCTCCGGCTCCACGAAAGCGAGCGTCGCCACGTCGTAAGTCGTAAGACGCTTGCCCTTGGCCCGGTGGCTCTTCACGCCGACGAAACCGTCCACGTCGATCTCCTCCGCCGGACGCGAAGCCTGCGCCCCCTGGAAAGTCAGCACCAGCACAGCCCCCGGGCAGGACGTCACGGCCACCAGATCGGCATCTTCGTCCAGGAACGGCTGCATCTTTTCGCCCTGCTCGGCCGTAAAGCGCTTCAGATAGTAGTAATTCTGCGAGCGGTCGAAATAGGCCACCGCATAGACCGTATCGGGTGAATATTTCGACACGTGAACCGTATCGTCGGGAAAGTGCTGCGTAATGTCGAAATTCGTCGTGTAATAGACGTTCTTGGCCGTGCGGACAATGAGTTTGTCATCCCCCTGGAACTCACCGAGCAATACGCCCCGGCCGTCCGTATTGAGCCGGTGCACGTCTTCGTCGTACCAGATCTGCTGTCCTCCGAGGGTCGAAGTACCCCGCTCCTTGAGGACGATCTTATGGATGCCGTAACGCGAGAAGAGGTTGCCCTGGCTCTGCCGCCCCTTGATCGCCACGGTCGAGAAATCGAGATCGACGATCACCTTCTTCAAACGCGGACGCGGCTTGAAGTAAATCTTCAACACTTCGGCCTCACCGTTCGGATTGACAGACATATAGAGGATTTCACTCTTCGGGTCGCCTTTGGTGATGTTGTACTCCTTGTCGCGCGTGATACCCTTGATGGCGCAGCGCTTCATCAGGATCGGGCCGTTCTTGCCGTCGCGGTAGAGGACGTTGTAGATCGTCCGCTCGTCGTTGCGCTTGAACACCCCGATATAATAGATATTCTTGTCGAAAAAGGCTTTGTCGCTCACCTTCGTAATCACATAGCGGCCGTCTTTGGTGAACACGATCACGTCGTCGATGTCCGAACAGTCGCACACGAACTCGGAATCCTTCATCGACTTGCCGATACCGAAGAAGCCCTCCACACGATCGACGTACAGTTTGGCATTGGTGACAGCTACCTTCGTCGCTTCGATCGAGTCGAACTCGCGCAACTCGGTACGCCGCTCGCGGCCCTTGCCGTATTTGTCGCGGATACGTTCGTAATAAGCAATCGTATAGTCGGTCAGATGCGCCAGATGGTGCTGCGTCTGGGCGATATCCTCCTCGATCTGCCGGATCTCGTTGTCGGCCTTGTCGCTGTCGTAACGCGAAATACGGATGAACTTCAGCTCCGTCAGACGCTGGATGTCCTCGGTCGTGACCGCACGGCGCAGCACCTTGGTAAACGGTTCCAACCCCTTGCCGACGGCTGCGTAAGCCTCCTCGCGGGTTTTGCAGCCCTCGATGAGCTGATACAATTTATTAACGATGAAAATCCGCTCCAGAGAAGCCGCATGCCATGCTTCGTTGAGTTCGTTCAGGCGGATTTCAAGCTCCATTTTCAGCAGCTCGCGGGTATGCTCCGCCGAACGGCGCAGGATCTCGCTCACCCCCAGGAAATGGGGTTTGTCATCGCAGATCACGCAGGCATTCGGGGCGATCGACACTTCGCAGTCCGTAAAAGCGTAGAGCGCGTCGATGGTCTTGTCCGACGACTCGTCGGGCGCGACCTGCACGATGATTTCGACCTTCTCGGCCGTATTGTCGTCCACCTTGCGGATCTTGATCTTTCCCTTCTCGTTGGCCTTGACGATCGAATCCTTGATAGACTCGGTGGTCGTGGTGTAGGGAATCTCGGTGATGGCCAGCGTCCGCTTGTCGATCTTCGAAATGCGGGCACGCACCTTGACCGTACCGCCCCGCAGTCCGTCGTTGTAGCGGCTCACGTCGATCATGCCGCCCGTCGGGAAATCGGGGTACAGCACGAAATCCCTCCCCTGCAAATGCGCGATCGCCGCATTGATCAGCTCGATGAAGTTGTGCGGCAGAATCTTCGACGCCAGACCGACCGCGATACCGTCGGCACCCTGCGCCAGCAGCAGCGGGAATTTCACGGGAAGCGTCACCGGCTCCTCGTTACGGCCGTCGTAGGAGCGCATCCACTCGGTCGTCTTCTTGTTGAAAACCACGTCGAGGGCGAATTTCGACAGGCGGGCTTCGATGTAACGGCCCGCAGCGGCTTCGTCGCCGGTGAGGATGTTGCCCCAGTTGCCCTGACAGTCTATCAGCAGGTCCTTCTGTCCCAACTGCACCAGCGCATCCTTGATCGAAGCATCGCCGTGCGGGTGATACTGCATGGTCTGGCCCACGATATTGGCCACCTTGTTGTAACGACCGTCATCGACGGCTTTCATGGCGTGCAGAATACGTCGCTGCACCGGTTTGAGTCCGTCCTGCACGTGCGGAACGGCTCGTTCCAGGATGACATACGAAGCGTAATCGAGGAACCAGTTGCGGTACATACCCGTCAGCTTGCGCACGCCGCCCTCCTCGGAGAGCAACTTGCCGTATTTGCCCGTCGGAGCGGCGGACTCTTCGGCCCCGACACTCCCCGCAGCGTCATCCGCCGCCGCAGGAACCTCGCTGGGCAGATCGTCCCGTTCCGTCATATCTTCTCTTTGTTCGCTCATAGTCTATGTTCTGTTTTCGGTTTCGCACCGGCACCGCACAAGAAAACCGCACCGGCCGACAAGAAACGGCGGTTACCCGATCGCCAGGTCGCTCTCCACGATATCCTCCTCGATACGCAGATTGCCGATAATGAAGCCCTGCCGTTCGTAGGTATTCTTGCCCATGTAGAACTCCAGCATATCGTGGATCGGGTCGTCCTTCGTAAGCCGCACCTTATCCAGGCGGATATCCTGGCCGATGAACCCCCGGAACTCGTCGGGAGAAATCTCGCCCAGACCTTTGAATCGGGTGATTTCGGCGTTGGCGCCGCATCGTGCGACCGCCCGATTTTTCTCCTCCTCGCTGTAACAGTAATGCGTCTCCTTCTTGTTACGCACGCGGAACAACGGTGTCTGCAACACGTACAGGTGTCCGCCGCGGATCACGTCGGGAAAGAATTGCAGGAAGAAGGTCATCAGCAGCAA
>OKTN01000778.1_pt1 | contig 12796 bp, 10 predicted proteins | sample 1606451 | NCBI WGS metagenome assembly OKTN01 (sample SAMEA3879602, study PRJEB24766) | human gut metagenome | biome: human-associated habitat; feature: feces | place: USA | collected 1985/1987 | reverse complement strand
AGTCCATCTCCATCAACCGGCAGGATGTTTCCACCTCCATCAACACGCAGATGGATTCACTCATCCCGCCGAGCAAGATTTCCGGCTTGACGCAGGGTATGTTTGTCGGTTCGGTATCCGACAACTTCAACGAGCGTATCGAGCAGAAGATTTTCCATTGCGAGATTGTCGTGGATGCCGAGAAGGTGAAGCGCGAGGAGAAAGCCTACAAGAAAATCCCCGTCATTACCGACTTTACGGACGGGGACGGCAACGACCGCATGAAGGAAACGGTTCAGGCGAATTACAGGCGCATCAAGGAGGAAGTGAAGCAGATTGTTCAAGAGGAACTGGAACGTATCGCAAATGATGAAAACTTGAAACACCTGTTGCAGCAGAAATAACAGATTCCTTTATATATGAAAAAGGGGATGTGTCAAAACACCCAAAATATGAAAATTACCCCTGTCACAGATATCTGTAGCAAGGGTAATTTTGTTAAAAAGAGAGTTTTGACACCCTCTTTTTATTCTCAGATTTGAGATGCTTGTTGATGGTGGTAATGGCAAGCATCAGCAAATAATTTTTCAGTTCTGTATCGTCTTTAAGCAGTATGCTGTATTCTTCGGCAAACATTCTCAACAGTCTGGTTCTGAGTTTCGACATTTCTTCACCGAAAGGTATCTGTCGGTTTTCTTGCCAATACTCAATCACTACGGAAGATACCAGCCACTTGAACTCGGATTTCATCTCTTTGCCGAGTTTCTTGAAGCGGATTTGTTCGCTAATTGGCGGCTCGTTGTATGGCATTATGTCTGCCGGGTCATAAACGGATATACTGCCGATACCATAATCCATGATTATCGGTAAATCAGTTTTTACATCATTCTTATGTTTCTTCTTTTTAGCCATACCCGTTATTGTTGCAGGAAACCTTTACCTTTATCAGTAAGATAGTATTTCTGTTGCGGACTCTTGGAGCCTATGGGATAAAGTGAAAGGACCAAACCGGAATTTATTGCCGGATGGATATAGTTCTTTAAGAAATTCCTTTTATCTTTCATTCCCGTTTTCTCCATGATTTCTTTAGCAGAGAGAGTGTTGTTCCCAATAGCAGACAACAGTTTTCCTAACTGTGGGGTTACTGTGGGGTTACTATAGGGTTGCTGTGGGGTTGCTGTGGGGTCTTGTCCTACTGTAGTTCTTGTATAATGAAACACAATCCATACAGCATTGCCGTCGGTATGAAACTCCGGATCCGGAATACCGACACGGCGACATTCGTTTACCATAAGGGCTATGCCACGTCCCCAACTCTCCAATACTGCACTTTTGTACAGCACATTGGCTACTATCAGATTTTGTGGTTCGGAATTGTGGCCACCCAACAGTTTCTCAATGGTAATATCAGGCGGAAATGTTCCGCTGTTTTCAATCTCCACGCGGTCATCATAGATAGCAATCCCGACTGAACTGCCGGGGCGATGGTAAACACGATGTGCAAAAGCATTTATGCAACATTCTCTCAATGCCTTATATGGCACATTCAGTTCCTCTTCTCTGTACAAACCTTCAATTTTACCGGAAAGGGACAAATGCTTGAAGAAAAATGCCATTGCAGCATCCAGCAAGTTGAATATATTGCCTGTCACACGCTGATTATCTAAAAATTCATCTTTTGTCGTTCCTTTGAACCGGGCTAAACGGAGCAGACATTGGGGATAATGGTAGAAGTTTCGTCCGAATAGGACAACGGAAGCATTGTTCAGCTTTCCATCATTCAACAAGTCAAATTTTTCAAGGATGGTTCGGACATCCTCCTGCATAGAACCTTCCGGCAAACGTCCGCCTCTGATTCCTCCACGTACTGCGCCCAAGATTGCCGTTTCGTCAAGGTCGGATATTTTCAAGCTGGGATTTTGCATGGAATCCCAAGCATAGGTTCCGCCTCGCTGCATAACCAACAGGTTGTATATACCCTGCGGCATGGCAGATGTAACGCTCTCTATCCGTTGATAAGCCCTCCCCTTATAGGTGAACGGGCGCATATATCGTTGTTCTTCCGCTGATAAAGCTATAACACTTTTGTTCGTTCCCGGAATGTCTGTATAGGATATATCAATGGTCGCAAACGGCTCGATTCGTCTGATGGTTTCCGCAATATCGCGCTTCGTCTTGTCGCTCACTTCCTGACCGATAATCTTTCCCTTGTCGGTTACACCGAACAGCACCGTGCCGCCCGTACCGTTCAGGAAGGCACAAAGAGTTTCCATTCCACGCTCCAACTGCCCGGTAGTTTCTTTGAACTCAACTGTCCCGCCTTCGGCTCCGGCAATCAGTCCGTTCAATATTTCGAGGTTATCTATTTTCATCCGTCATTGATTAATACTTGCAAAGTTAATGATTTTAATCGGCTTTCCGGCAGATAATAGAGTGATTGTAAATGAAGAAGGATAAGAAACCGTATAATCCGGCCGCTTATCCTTTGTTTGGCATTCGTTTATCTCCTCATCCGCTCCAATTCATCGTCATGTCGCATCTTCGCGTTCAGTTTGTCCTGCATCTTTTCAAGGAAGTAGGTGCGACTGTCGCTTTTCCTGCGTTTGATGTCCGTATAGAAGCGGTAGCAGTCTTTGGACTCCACACCGAAAAAGGAATAGAGGACAGGGGCAAGCTCTTTCAGCGAAGCCTTGCCGCCATTGATGCAGCCGGTGGCGTAGAGGGCATAGATTAGCTCTACCAACTCGACGGCATTACCGGTCCATTGCAGGGCTGGGACTGTGGCTTTGGTTTCGGATGTGGATGTTAGTGGTGGCACGGAGGTAATTGCAGAAGCGGATACTATCTTCTGCATCTTTCGGATGAAGGATAACGCCTTGCGGATATACACAGTGACGACATTCTCCTCCGATACCGACAAGTTCTGTGGATGGTGCTGTAATTCGATTTCGGCAAAAGCCAACGCCACAATAATATGCTTGGCATCATTGCCGCCGTAGCACAGGTTTATTACTTCCTGCACGAATCCGCCGTATGCCGTTTCCGTGCTACCGTTGTCTTTTCCGTTTATCATGGCGAAAAACTGTGTTTCCGCCAGTATGAGATGGTTCATTATCTTTTCTGTTTTGAGGGTTTACACTTGTTTATCAGTGTGCGCACACTGATATATGGTGCAAATCATAGCCCTAAACACGAGAAAAGATTGTGAGAAAATTGTACTACATTGTTTTTCAGAAAGATAAAATTCAAAAATAATTTTATCCTTGATTGCATCCCTTGTGAAATGTGTTCAGATTCTGAACATGTGTTCACTTTCTGAGCACGGAAATCCCGCCAAGATGTTCATAATCTGAACATTTTATGCCCGTGGCTCTTTATGATAGGTAAGCCGGATTACTCCGTCCCTATAAGTTTTGTTCTCCATAAGCCGCCAGTCATTCATAGGTAGTGCTGACTTGAAAAAATGCGCTCCGTTTCCGTCGATGGTTGGAACAACGTATAGTATGATTTCATCTATCACGTTCATCCGTAACAGTCCGTTGGCATATTCGGTATTCCCGGCAGTTACTTCCAACAAATGGCAAATGCTTCCACCTTCCTCCCTCCATTCTTGAAGCACGGATACCGAATAGTCGGATGTCAGCTTATACAGGGCATTGGCACGTATTTCATCCATACCGTAATCTTCGGTTTGAAGCAACCGCTTCCGGGGATGCAGTTTCATCGGACAGCCATCTATTGAGATAACGGCAAGTAATTGTATTTTCGCCATAACGTATTTTCTTTCCTTTTTGGCGAGGCAAAAAAGTAGCGTGCAATTCACACTACTTTCAAGCGATGGCTCTGGTAAAGCCTTTACGGAGAGTACGTGAATGCACGCTATGCGTAAGCATAGCATAAGCATCACGCAATCGTCTCCGTAGTTTCAATTTACCAGATTTTCGCTCGAAACGCCTTGCGGTCTTATGTCTATATCATCGGCGAAAAGTTACCCGATCGCCTGCTATTTTCTGAAATACAATTGCAAAGTTAATCAATTATTGCCATTTACAGCCATACTCCGGTCAGTTTTCTTCATTCAATCCATACTCTACCAATTTATTATACAGCGTTGTCCTGCCGATACCCAGTATCTTTGCAGCCATTTTCTTGTTACCGGCTGCTTGTTTCAAAGCACGCAGGATACGTCCTCTTTCTTCATCCCCGCTCTTCAATGTAAAACAAGCGGAAGTAGCGGACGGTTCATTGTCAAGTTCCAAATCGGCTTCGGTTATCATATCGCCTTCTGATTGCAGGACTGCCGTCTGTATCTTCTGTTTCAACTCGCGCACGTTGCCCGGCCACGCATGGGCGAGCAGGGCATTACGGGCAGATGCGGCAAACCCTTTTACTTCACGTTCCAACTCACGGTTTGCCATTTCACGGAAGAACTCGGCCAATGGCATGATGTCTTCCGGGCAGTCGCGCAAGGGCGGCATGGTTATCACATACTCCTGCAAGCGATAGAGCAAATCCTGCCGGAACCGCTTTTCCGTTACGGCTTTCTGCAAATCCTCGTTGGTTGCAGCCACTATCCTCACGTTGGCTGTTTTGTCCTCCTTTGCACCGACGGGACGGTAACGGCGTTCCTGTATGGCGCGGAGCAGCATCTGTTGCATCTCCATTGTTAGGTTGCCCACTTCGTCAAGGAACAGCGTGCCGCCATCCGCTTCCAGAAAATACCCCGTCTTGTTTGCTTCGGCACCAGTAAACGCACCCTTGACGTGTCCGAAGAAGGCGGATTGTATCAATGACGGGGACAAGGCTCCGCAGTCCACTGCCACAAAAGGTTTATCGGCAAGTTTGCTTTGTTGGTGTATATGTTGTGCGATATGTTCCTTGCCCGTACCGTTCTCGCCCAGTATCAGCACGCTCATCCGGGTGGTGGCTACAAGGCGCACACGTTTCTTGATTTTCTGATAGGCTTCGCCCTGCCGGACGAATATCGGAATGTTCCATTGTAGTCGCTTTTCATGTTCTTTTTGCAGGGTGCGGATAAGCGGTATCAGTTTATCCTCCAACAACTGTTTCTGTATGTAATCCTTTGAGCCGAGCTTCATACTTTCCACTGCCGTATGCACCTCCCCGTAATTGGTCATAACGATAAACACCTGCTGTTTGTCGTTGGCACGCATCCACCGTAACAACTCTATGCTTTCACCGTCGGGGAGGCGTAGGTCGGCAACGACAATATCATCCACCTCTGACTTTGCCAATAGTTTCTTGGCAGTGGCAAGATTATATGCCGACATAGTATCGAAGCTGTCTTTCTTCAGCAGGTTGCAGACATAATCGTTATAGACGGGGTTGTCCTCAATCACAAATACTTTCATCCGACAACCTCCTTTCCTTTTGCGCAAGTTCTATGATAACTGTTCCCATACGAAGCATGGCATCCACGCATTTCCGCAATTCCATTTCGGAACATTCAGATTCTTGATGCAGCAGTTCATACAGGTTCCACAAGGGTTTGTCAGCACGGATAACAGCCCATGAACTTCGCTGACGGTGCATCCATTCGTCCAACGCCTTGCGGTCATTCCTCTCCATGATTTCCCGGACAGCCTGCATATCCTTTTCTGTTTCGGTTATCAAACGGTCGAGCATCGCCCGTTTGTCACCATATGCAAGCAGAGAGGACAAGTCGGGAAGTTCATCCTTGTCCGTACTTGTCAAAAGGCATTTGTCTGATACAGCAACCAGTTCGGAAATGGAAAATGGCTTGAACAGGCAGGCGGTAAATCCATTTTCCAACAGCTCCTCTTCGCTGCAACTGCCGGAGGCGGTCGCCACGACAATGGGAATCTCTTTCGAGTTGCTGACACTTGACGAGCGTAACAACTCCAACACCTCATAGCCGTTAATCTCCGGCATTTTCATATCGGTTATCATGAGGTCGTATGTGTGCTGCCGCATGGCTTCCATTGCATCGCCAATAGTGGTGAACGTGTCGCAATGCACACCTATACCAGCATACATTTCCTTTGTCATGGATAATACCATCGGATTGTCGTCCAATACGATGACAGAATAAGGTCTTTCTATATGAGCCAGACTTTCTGCGGCTGTCTGTTCTTCAATACCAATATCGGCAGTGTTCATTGGCAACTCCACAGTAAAACGACTGCCTTCTCCTTTTTCGCTTTCCAAGCGTATAGTGCCGCCAAGCATCCCGACTATCTGTTTCACAATGCTTAACCCCAATCCGAAACCGTCTTGCGTGGCGGCGTTGGAAAGCCGCTCGAACGCTCCGAACACTCGCTGTTGTTCTTCCGCACTCATGCCGGTTCCGGTGTCCTCTACTACAAGGGTCAGCCTATTGCCGTCATAGCTTATGACAAGTGAAACGCTTCCGGCATTCGTGAACTTGACGGCATTGCCCAGCAGGTTGTCGCATATCTGTATGATGCGCTCCTTGTCGCCATTCAGGATAATACCCTCCGGGCACTCGATGGTAAGTTTAAGATCTTTTGCTTCTGCTTGTTGCGTAAACTCCGTTTGCAACAGCTCCGCGATGTTTTCCAAACGAAACGGACGGACATTCGCCTGTTCCTTGCCGCTGTCCAAGCGGAAGAAGTCAAGCAGGGAGTTGAGCATGTCGGTCATTCTCTTGGAGGCTTGCAGGATATTGTCCGCATAACCGCTTATCTTTTCTTCTTCGTTGTCCTGCATCAGTTCCGCATATCCATGTATGGCAGTCAGTGGTGTGCGTAGCTCGTGGGTGATGGTGTGCATCGCTTTCTTGCGTGAGGCTATCAACGATTCGTTTTGTTTTACTGACTTTTGCAGTTGCCCGATTAAATCTGTTGTCTTACGTTTGTACTGCTTGATGCGGGTGGCATAGCGGTGAATGATGATGTATGAAATAATGAGCAACAGCAGCATGACACCCGTTATGATACCTACCTGCAAGAACGACTTTTCACGCATAGCGGATATTTCCGCCTCACGTTCCTGCAAGTCAGCCTGCACCTTGTGGTCCATCTGCTGGATAAGGGTTTGCAGTTGGCGGTTCAGTTCCGCATTGCGGCTGGCAAGGCTGTCGGCATATTCCGACAGACGATGGCTTTGGGCACGTTGTTGCGCTATCATATCACGGTTCAGTGTGTAGAGCATCGTGGTGGTCGTCGTCGGAGGTGCTTCCTGTTTCTTGCCGAACAACCCGAGAAAACCTTTCCTCCTCTGTTTCTTCGGCTCTTCCTGCCTGCTCGTTTGCACTATCACCGGCACCTGCTTGGCTATCCGGCGGTTGATGTCCGCCTGTTGTTCCAGAGCCTCCATGATGGCGCACAGCCGCTTTTCCTTGTCCTCCAGCAAGTGGCGCACGCTGTCTATGCGCACCGATTCGTAATGGCTCTTGAAGCGGCAAAGCATACTATCCACCGTCATCCGTTGCCGCCGGTATGCCGCCACATCCTTATCGTCCCATTCCAGCACCGACTCGCCCAAAAGAGACAACTCCACCACACCCACATACGCATCGTGTGTTTCCTTGCGGAAGCGGTTGATTTCACGGTTCTCCCGTTCCAGCAACTCCAAGTCGCGCCATTCTCCGAGCCACGTGCAGATGATGCCGCCCACCAGCAGGACTATCAACAGATAGCCTGCGGCAAGCAGCTTGCGGAAATGCTTGGTAGTGGTAACGAATTGTTCGCTCATTTGCTGTTTGTGTAAATACCGTTATTTAAAATACGCATATAGGTCGTGGAACTTCGCAGGTTCATGGATGAGAATGGCGGCCATGCTGCCTATGACCGCCACCAGAATTATATATCCGAATAGAATTCTACTCCTCAATGAAACAACCATTCTTCCCTTATTTACAATTGTTATAATTATTAAGGCATCTGACCACCGGCGATAGATGGAATTTCTGTTAGTATGGGATTTCTCGGGATTGAGTTAAAAATTCTTTGGCCACGTATGGCTTGACTTGGAGGAGCGTTTTCATTTACATCAAGCCGATAACATCTATCGTTAAATGTTATAATTCCCCAAATACCAATTGTTCCTGGGATTCTCGCCAATCCTTCAGTAGGTTTAAAAAGAACAACATTATCTATTATTCGATTTTTAACCGCCCGATTCCATGATGTTTTAATACTATTGTTAGGCGTTGGAATATGAGCAACATACCTAATGCCATTGTGCCTAAAACTGGCCATATAACACCCCGAAAAACCTGAACTTAAAGTATCTATGCCATTTGAAGCAACGACTGCTATTCTATCCGCAATATATATGACACAGGCATAGTCTAATCTAAGAAAACGATAGTTACGGGTATATCCTTTTATTTGAAATGTCAAATTACTTTGCGTGACAATCGGAGGGGTCAAACCTACATTATAAATATTTTGATAATGAAACCGTGCAATATTTGTCATTACTGCTTGACTGTTTGGCAATCTTAATGCTTGAATCAAATTCATATATTTACTTACTGTTACTTTCGTTTGTTATAGGCTCGATACATGATGCCATTATATCCATCAGTTTAGACAGACCTTCGGTCTGCGGCTGCTGACTGGCTGTCACATGTATCTGGTATTTTGCCGTTTGGTTGGTCATGCGGGTGTTCTCGCGGGCGGTCGTGACTTTGCCGCTGATTTCCGCATTTATAAACCAATGTTTTGCAGAAGCTTTTGCCTCTACTTCTGCGTTGGTAGTGCTTTTTACGTTTGATGTATCGGTAACCTCCATCTGGAAATCGACATCCACGCGATCTATGAGCAGGGAAGGAATAGGCACCAATCCTATAAACGGAGCCTTGACACTTTGTGACATTGTTGTCATTTTTCCATCCTGCTGTATCGGTCTTTCGACATCGAATTCCAATATACGCGCTTTATTGCCGCTTTTACCATCAAATGCAATTTGCTGGTAGAAATTCCATGCTGTCGCTGCCAATTCCTGTTGTGCTTCGGCTGCTGCAATAAGTGGAGCTGCAATAAGTTCCCGCATGGGAAGCCCCTTGAATTTGTCAGTCACGTTTGAATCTGCTTTAAGAACTGGAGAAGTTTCTCTGTTTTGAGTCTCTTCCAATGCAGCGGAGATAATTTCTTTCGCCTGTCCGCTTACATTTTCATTCAAGTTTTCCGCATTTTCTTGTTGCCCTTGGTTCTTTATTTCTTCTGCCATAACATTTGAATTTTAAAATTGTTAGATATTTTTTACAAAATCGTCAATAATTCGGGAAATGCTCTCCGGAGTCTCCTGAACCTTAAAATTGACGCAAACCTCCATGACATCATCCGCATCCGGTTTTATGTTGCTCATCTGCATCTGGAGATTGGCTCTTTGTGGGCTGGATAACAATAAGTTGTTTTCTGGAATCTGTGATTCCACGCTTCCGACCTTCGCCTTGAACTTTATCTGCACATTATCCATCGCAAGATAATGATGGGATATCAAAGCTATAAGTGGAATATCAATAGTCTTGTCTCCAACCATGATTTTTTTCGATTGGAACGTATTTGCGTTATTTGCATTTGTTCCTTCAAAAAGTCTGGTCAGATTTTGTATCTGATGATTCTGCAATGTATCTTGTGCACAGTTTACGGCGTATTGCAAACCATTCATAATATCAGAGAATGAATTGGTTTGAACACTGTCCGGCTCATCGTCATTATTTTTCTTGTCTCTGTGAAAAAGTCCCATGTTTTTAATTTAATTACTTGATTTGTTGCCTTTAATGAGCACCAATCTTGACAATGTCCGGCTTACAGCTTCCATATTTACACTGGAGACTATATTATTATTGACAATGCCTTGATGCCAAAACCAATATGGTGGATTCTCCGTGTGTTCCATCACGTCCTCCTTTTTTTATTGGGGTTATACTTCGGTTAATGTTCGTTGCGGGCGGAACATTTCCGCCCGCAACGGCTTACTGCTTCCTCAAGGTAGGCAATGCTCCTTTAAGTTCGTAACGCCACTTTGAGCCTGCGTTCTGCAAGGCGGTGTTCATGGCATCAACGGCTTTCTGCCAGGTAACGTCAGTGCCGTCCACCTTCGTGGCTCCGGTGCTTTCCCTATTGTAGCCGATGCCTTGTTCATGATTGTTCTTCCAATAGCCGGCGGTCACGGTGGTGTAGTTATTTCCCAAAAAGCCGCCGATATGTACTTTGCCAGTGCTACTACCCGTACTGGTTACGTTGCCCGTGGCATAGCAGGCAAGGAGGCTGCTTCCTGCGTTCATTCCCACCAGACTGCCGCCAGCGATATTCTTTGCGGGGTTTATTTCTATGGTCACGTTGCCCGTGGCATAGCAAGCGGTCAGGGTGGCACTCGAATTCGTCTGACCTGCCACGCCGCCGACATCGACCGTTCCCTTCACTGTGGCCGAGGAACTGCATCCGGTGATGGAACCGCCTATTTGAACACCCACCACACCGCCGACATACACCGTGCCGCTGACGCTGCCCGACACCGAGCAGTTTTCAATGGTGCCCCAGCCAGATCCTACCACGCCGCCAATACTGCCGCCATATATTTGATGGCTTGTTATCTGTACGCCCTCCATCACCACGTTCTTCACCGTACCAGCTCTATTGAGCCAGCCGAACAGACCCGCATATTCGTCATTTGTCGTAAAGGTCAGCCCCGTGATGGTATGGCCGCCGCCGTCGAAGGTGCCTTTGTATGAGTTGTCGTAGTCTGTGCCTATCGGCGTCCAGTCTTTGCCGGTGAGGTCAATGTTTTTGTCGAGGGTAATGTTAATGTCGGTCTTACCTCCGTTCACTAATTTGGCTACATTCATCAAGCCATCGGCGGAGGTCACGGTGTAGCTGCCGTTGCTCTCTATGGTATAGCCCAGGTCTTTTGCCGCAGCGAGGGAGACGGTGTAGGTATATTCACCGCCCGCCTGCCAGTCGGTAGCATTCTTCATCTTATAAACGAAGGTCTTGCCGTTAGTGAATGTGCATGTAATGAAGGTCGTGCCAGCGGCCACACTTTGCGGGGCTACGAGGGCGGTGTAGGTGTTGCTGCCCTTGTCATACGGGACGATTATATCCGGGTTGTCGCCTTCGGTGGAGAGCCCCGTCAGCAGCACGGATGCCAGCCCCTCGGTGTAGTCCGTCAGAACGATGGTTACCCGCGCCGTGCGGTGGGTGAAGCGGAGCGTGGGGCTACCGTAGGTCACCGTCTGTCCGTCGGCTACGATGAGGTCGCTGCCCTCAAAGTCTTTCTGGGCACTTTGGTTGGCTTTTACCTTTACCGCAGGTGGGGTTGTCTCGCCAGCGGTGTAGGGCCACCACGCCGTGACGGTGATGTCGTTGTGGTTGGTCCAGTAGTACGGGTCGGTGGAGGTCAGCGTGGCGCTGGTGGGGTCGGCGGCGGTGGGCGTCACGTTGTACGTCTTCACCGTGCCGTCCATCAGGACTGCCACGCTCTGCACACCCTCCCAGTCGCCGTCCACGGTGGAACGGGTATTGGCGATGGCTGTCGCAGCGGGGTTCAGCCCCGTGGCGGTGAAGACGATGGGTGTGCCTTCCGCCCCTTCTGGTAGGAAGCCCGCTTCGTCCTGTGTGCAGGAGGCAAGGCCGAGCAGCAGGGCGAGGGCTGCGAATATATGAATGGTTGTTCGTTTCATGATGCGTGTTGTTTAGGGTTCGTTATTGTTTCTTTTGCAGTACGGGCAGGCCGCCGGTGCCGAGTGCCCACTGGTAGTCATTGTCGGTGAGGGCGGTGTTCATGCCGTCAACGGCTGTCTGCCATTTCACGGTCGCGCCGTCCACCTTCGTGGCATCTACCGTTCCTCCAAAATTACGGAATTCTCCTTGCTCGGCATTGCCTCCCCAATAACAGGAAGTTATAGTATTGTAGTTGAAACGCACTATAGCTCCAGATTCATAATCTTTCAATGTGCCGTCAAACCAACAAGCTGTGATACTGCCATAATTTAAATCGGCTATACCACAAGTTCTACCATATGCAGAAATTTTTCCCGTCACAGAGCAGGCAATGATTTGGCCATTATTTTGCTCCACTATTCCAGCTGCTGATCCATTGCTGCCATACAGATTCACATCTATGAGTTGTAGGTTCTTTATCACACCACGGTGATTTAATAACCCAAAAAGTTCAGTAGTCGCTGCTGAAAAGTTTAATCCCGTAATGCGGTGTCCCTGCCCATTAAAGATGCCGGAGTAACCTGGCCATGTGCCTATCCGTGTCCATTCCCTACCCGTCAGGTCGATGTCGGCGGTGAGGGTGCAATTTATTGATTCATCTTTTTGTACGGCTTTGTTCCATGCCAGCAAGCCGTCGGCGTTATAGACCGTGTAACTGCCGTCGTTCTGTATAGAATAACCCAAATCCTCAGCCTCACCGCTCTCGCTGCCACCGTCAGCCCAGTCACCGATAGTGCAGCCATCTAATGTCAGGCCAGTGGCGTTCACCTTAACGGTATATTTATAGCGACTGCCTGCTGCCAACACGACGTTGTTCTGCGGCCGGAAGTAGAAAGTGCCGCTGCCGAGTTCCACCCTGATGAACGGCTTGCCTGCCACAACGGTCTGCGGAGCGGTCAGTGCCTCGTAGGTGTTGCCGCTTGCGTTGTAGGTCTTGATGGCGGTCGGGTTGCCGTTATCGGCAGACAGGCTTACGAGGCTCACCGTGGCACCGGCGACGCTCGTGAATCCCGTGCCGGGCTTCAGATCGATTGCCACGCGTGCCGTGCGGTGGGTAAATTCAAGTGTCGGGTCGTCAAATTTCACCGTCTGGTTTTCGGCAGAGATGAAGTCGCTGTTCTGAAAGTCAGCCAATTTGCTCT
>OKTN01000761.1_pt1 | contig 13030 bp, 9 predicted proteins | sample 1606451 | NCBI WGS metagenome assembly OKTN01 (sample SAMEA3879602, study PRJEB24766) | human gut metagenome | biome: human-associated habitat; feature: feces | place: USA | collected 1985/1987 | reverse complement strand
TCCAATCTGAATACAGAGAATATTTGGTCTTTTTCAGGCAGATTTTGCACAGACATCATCAAACCTATACAATTTTTGATACTCTGCCCCTTTACCTATACATAAAAAAGCCTATCTATCACAGATCGGCTTTTCTATCAAATATCTGTCTTTCAAAATCCAAAGATTCTCAGAAGACATTCACATTATAATAACTATAAAACTTATCAAACCCCATTCTGCTATCTAACAGAACCATTACGCCATTTAGCCGCACCAATGTTCAACTGATAAATTTTTGACTCCATAACTTTACCTGTCTGATTGTAATACAAGTTTACACCATGCTCTCCAGCCGTACCATCAAGTGCATCTGCACGATGCATATATTGATCGTTATCAGCAGTAGCCTTATGTGGTGGATTTGGACTTACCATCAGTTCTAATGGAGAAATATCATCTACAAGAACTTCCAATGTTCCATTTAAAGTAGCAGAACCATTGTTGACCAAGGTGCCAAAATTATTTTTAGTCGCAGTCCATGGATTATTGCTAAAAATTTGTCCGTTGGATAAAAAAGTATTTGTAGAATAATTATTGTCAAAATTCAATGTCACATGTCCGGCTGTACCGTCTGCCATAGTCATTGTCTTACGGATATCAGCTCCTGCCATAGTCATCTTTCGGACATCACCGTCCTGCTTGGTCAAAACAATCAGGTTATTTTTCACCGTATAAGTACTTCCATCTGGAATATTACGCATATTGAAAATATTTCCTGCTGCACGAGTGTTCCAGTTAACCAAAGTATTGTTTTCAAACGTTATATTCCATGCCCCTCCCTTCCATGCACTCTGCTTGGTTTCACTGAAAAATGAAGGGAACGGACAATCATAGAAAGTGTTTCCACGAACCACAAAGTCCTTATATAAATTAGAATTCGCATTATTCCCGGAACCGGCAATCCATGGATAACCTCCGGCACCATTACTATAATAGCCACAGTCAAAGAACTGGTTATCCTCTATCAAGACATGATCCCAAATTTTGTAATTAGGCCCCTGCTCACGAATGAACCCACGTACCAGACGCTTGAAAGTACAATTTTTCACCACAAAACTTTCCAAATGTACAGCCATACCATTAGAAAACATATTAATGAAATAATTACCTGTAGCCGAACCCAAACCGGCAACATTATCACCATAAGTAAGAGCCATTGGACAATCGAAATCAATATCATAAAATTCGAGCATCTTCATATAAATTTCTCCTCCTTCTCCAGCTTGTGGCTGGCGCCCGAACATCAAATTCATAGAATTAACATTAGTACCTGTCATATGCATACCACCTAACAATACTTTAGCACGTTTACCTGCTGCTACATCCTCAGGACGAGTACGAAGAACAAAACCTTTGCAGGTAGTTAAATTATCAAACATACAATAAGTCTTTCCACCTTCCAAATAATAAGTCTGTCCTTCGGCTAAATTTACATCGGAAATGAAGTCTGTTAAAAGGAAATCAATACGCATTGCATTGTATTTCAGAGCAGCCTCGTGCTGTATCAAAGCATTTTGATAAGCTTCATCTGAATCAAACCGGTCACGACTTGGAGCACTTAAGTCATGAGTTACTAAAATAGGCTCTCCCGGTTCTCCGTCTGAGCGGGCAGAACAAGTATTGTAATATGCGTCCCATTTTACCTTCACATTCTCGTTGCGAACATTAATCACATAAACAGAGTTTTTCTGAAGTCCGTCAATATCTACATATCCCTTTTCAAAATCCTCATCGGTTAATTTATATTTTCTCCATTTTTCATTCACTGTTGATTCAGGATTATTAGGAGACGGATCTACTTCCAACCACTGATAAACAAAATTATCGTTAGCATCAAGCTGAAATTTTTCACGATAAATAGCCTTATCATCGTCTGATACCCCTTCTGTTACAGTTTTGAAAGCACGATTCAACATCACACGCATAGTAGTCTGTGTAGTCTTAGAAGCATCTACATAGACACAGAATGGAGTTGCATATCGATCAGAAGTGGTAATGCCCATCCATTCTGCCCACTGTCTGCCATCACCATGTCCATACCATTTGGATGCATGTGAAAAATCAGTCACATTATCATCTTTTGTTGATAACACGCGAATAGCAAAACGATAATCAGTGGAATACTGTTGATCTTTAATAACTAAATCAAGGACCTCCGGTCCTACAATGGTATCTAGTAACAAAAGACCGTTTTCGGCAGATGTACCCCAAGCATCTGCACCACCCGAAACATTTGGCTGTAGTGCCTGACGAATCTGGTAGCCCGCACAGTTATTCACTCCATACCAATAAAGATGAATATCATTGCCATTCGGTCCCTCTGCTTTACAATTATAAGCATAGTCATCCCCTTTTCCTCTATTATTATCACAAATGAACATAGTCATCCATTCTCTATCTATATTTGCCATTCCTTTCTCATCATCATCAGAACACGAAATACATGAGAAACCTGAAAATAACATTAATGCATATAAAAATATTTTTTTCATCATTCTGTCCTTTTATAAATTATTTATAGCCATAATAGTTCTTGTATACACCTGCTGAGCGTTGGATAGCCGCATTAGGATAAGGTAAAATATAACGTACAGGAGGTAAATCATTCACCTCAGGAACAGAATTACCATCCAGTGGTGATTCTGTTCCATCTTTGACCAACACAATCATTCCTTGTTCTGTATGACGAATATATCCATAGAATGAATATTTACATTGGTTAGTAGGCTCCGAATCATTGCTCCACTGATAAAATTCCGCCATCTTCCAAGTTGCTCCATCAACAGCTACCAAAGCTGTCGCTGGTTGATTAGCTGATTTGTAAGGATTATAAATATAGAGCATATCCAATATCTTATTGGGATAAGGATAGCCATAAACTTGATTTACATCCACACGCCATTCAACCGTTTGTGGAAGAACATGGTAATACATAGATTCGGGAAGATCATCCAAATAAGCACTACCATCATGTTCAGCTATATCATCTTCGAAGCCAGTAGAAGAACCGGCATTAGACATTCCTACAGAAAGATAGCGCAAAAAACTATAAACAATTTCCTGTCCATAAAGATTATTACGGACAAGATCTCTCCAGCGCATATTCTCACCCGCAAACTCCCATTTACGTTCATCAAGCACGGCTTTCAAAAAAGTTTCTTTAGAAGAAGCCACCTGAGCAATATAGGCAGAAACAACACTTTGGTCATCGAATGCCCGTGCATGGACTTGACGAAGTGACTCCTGAGCAGTGGCAGTAGGTCCTTCCAACTCATTAACAGCTTCGGCATTCATCAACAAAACATCCGTATAACGCATATAAGGGAAGTTAATACCTGTATTACTGGCACTCAAATTGGTAAACTGTCCCGCATTCGCCCATAATTTAGACCATTTATTATTATGGACAGTATAATCCGCACGAATCATACAAGAATCCTGAGTAGCATTATTAGCACTGTTACCATAATACCAAAGTCCATTAATAAAATCTCGACGCTTATCATTCTCATCGAATGAATAACGGTAAAAAGCACTCAAACGTATATCACCTTTAGATTCTCCCCATACATTCTTACCCAATGTCTTTCCTTCATTAACGGTTGATGTAGGTCCTTGAGAATACCCTGTATTACCTGTAGACTCCTTAGCAAAAGGAATCTCAAAAATAGGATCACCTTTAGCAATAATTTCAAAATTGCTTTCCTTGGTAAAAATATCTTGATAAGAAGTGCCTACAGAGTGTGTCCCCGAAGCAATAACCAGGCTAGTATATTCTTTTACGATTTGATAATACTTCTGATAATCTTCCGGACGTTTCATCACACCATAACTATTTGCATTATTTTTATCCGGATGAAGTGAATAACCTCCGGCAGTCAATGCAATACGTGCAATTAATGCCCAAGCAAACTCCTTAGACGCACGTTCTACTGTTGTTGTTGTAGTAGAAGACATCTTAGGAGCAATATCCTGCAAATCTTCAATAAGTTTATTTTGGATTTCTTCGCGATTCATTACAGGAATCACATAATTATCACCTAATTGTGAGGCTGGCAGGAAAGTGAAAGGAACATCCCCGAACATCACTACCAGATCATGATAAACCATAGCACGAAGACACTTGGCTTCGCCCAACATCTGCATAACAGCGGTATTCTCTTCATTATAAAGCGGACCAGTTTCTACACCCCGGATAAAACGGTTAGCATCTTCAATAGCTTTATAAGAAGCTCTCCAATATTTATCAATTTCGCCACCTTGATCGTCACAATCAAAACGTGCATAGCTATTATGGGTTGCTACATTACCTGTATACATCTGCATATCAACATCACTGTTCAAATTAAAAGTTTTCTGATAGGCACTGCCATAAAGATCACCTACCAAGATAGAAGCATAAACACCGTTCAACGCACGGCTAATTTCTGTTTCTTGGCTGAACACAAAGTCCTCATTGTAACTTGATGGAGAATCCACGTCAAGGAAATCATTGCATGATATTAGAGTCAAAGTTGCTAATCCTATTATTAAAGTATTTTTAAATTTCATGTGCTTTCAAATTTAGAATGTAATATTAGTACCTAGTACAAAACTGCGACTACGTGGGTAACGGTTATAGTCCATACCACAAGTTAATCCTGTCTGAATATCCACTTCAGGATCATAACCCGAATACCCAGTAATAATAAACAAATTAGAGGCTGACACATAAAAACGAGCTTTCGAAATCCCCCATTTAGAAGTCAGATTTCCAGGTAACGTATAGCCAACAGTCAAATCCTGACAACGCAGAAACGATCCATCCTCGATAAAATAGGAATGAGTTATTTTTTTTGTCACATCCGTCGGATTCCAAAGTGTCCTACCTTCGTTTAATTCACGGTACATATCCAACGAACCATCAATATAGTAACATTTGTACAAGCATTCGCCATCACCATCACGGGTATAACGCCAACCTTTGTCGGCAAATGTGGAAAGCACATTGTAGAACTTATTCTTATTGCTTTCGGATGAGGAAAGCTGGTAAGCTGTCGCATTATTCACATCAAAATCAAGCATAAAGTTGAAGTTCATGGCAAAATCAAAACCCTTCCATTGTCCGCTCAATCCAAAACCTCCCTGCACTTTTGGATTGGTATTACCTATAACAGTACGGTCATCTTCTGTGATATATCCGTCACCATTCAAATCCTTGAACTTGACTTTGCCCGGCAGAGTAGCTATGCCTGAATTAGAATCTCCTGAAATCTGATTGATTATTGTTTTTGGATGTTCCACACCGTCTGCATCCATAATAGGTGCATCTTTCGAAGTTCCGTTTTCAGCGGCCGTTGATCCCCAAGGTACTGCTTGCAAGTTATTAGTGGGATCAAAATAGAATTCATCCATTGAATATAAACCATCATATACAAAACCATAAATAAGTCCTACTTGGTCACCCACCTTCAAACAATAATCATTGTAACTTGATTTCCAACGGTTATTCTGATCCCAAATCACATTGTCTGTACCATTTAATTTATCAACTTTCATTTTATTCATACCTAAAGAAAGATTTGCGGAAAGCACATAATCCCTGCCACTGAGAATATCTCCTGATATAGTTAATTCAACCCCTTTATTAGTTACTTGTCCAATATTTTGCATCTGACTTACATAACCAGTTGCTGAAGGAATGTCCGATTTATAAAGTAAATCTTTCGTCGTATTCCAATAAATCTCCGGAGTAACAGTGAGACGACCATTAAAAAGCGTGATATCAGCAGCAAGATTACGAGTTAATGTAGTTTCCCATTTAATATTTTTATTGGCAAAAGTAGTACCCCCTTGATTACCATACCATTGCTCTCCAAACTGAGTTGCTTCTCCAAATCCAGGTCCGCCGGTAGAATTAACAGTATATAAATAACGCCACATATCATCACTGATACGATTATTTCCTGCCAACCCTATAGCTGCACGAAGTTTTAACTGATCAATCCATTTTATATCTTCCATAAACTTTTCTTCTGAAAGCACCCAAGCACCTGATACTGAAGGGAAATATCCCCATTGATAACCTGGAGCAAATTTAGTGGAACCATCAGCACGCATAGTTACAGAGAGTAAGTATTTGTGGTTATAGTTATAACTTGCCTGCCCAAAGAAAGAAGCAGTGCGATCTGGAGTCGAAAGTGATGAAGTTGACTCCTGCGGTGTACCGAATCCCATATTATCCCAAGCCTGTCCAGCCTCAAATGCACGTGGGAAATAACGATTCTTTTGGAAGTTCTTCTTATTTTGGCTATGATAAATTTCTTGCCCCAATAACATGGAAAAATTATGCTTATCTTTAATAGAAAAGCCATAAGATGCCGTGTTAGTCCAAATATATTTAAAAGACTGATCTTTCTGAATACTTGCTACAGGCAACGAATTATTTTTTGTACCTTCACCTGTCAAGGCACCCCAAAAACGATATTGATCTTTCCAGTTTAAACTAAGAGTGGCTTCTGTACGAAGCACCAATCCTTTAACAGGCTTCCATTCCAATGAAATAGCATTAGTATAGTTATAAGCATACTTATTCTGTTGATTAATGGCAATATCACTTTTCGGATTAGTATAAGTAAACAATGCTTCTTCATCAGGGTCAGCATAAGAAGGATCTATATATCCGAATTCACGTAATCCGTTAGTGGGTCTATAACGGAGTACATCAATAATACCGCCTGTACCAATATTATCACCTCCAGCTCCTTGATCACGGCGAAACGTAAATTTAGGATTGATATGCAATGTCAAATTTTTAGTTATATCAATAGCTGTCTTGATATTCAAATTGGTACGGCGCACACCCGACCCCATAATAATACCTTTATCTTCGCTTTGAGTAAGAGAAGCAGTGAAGCGCATCTTATCTGTACCTCCACCAATAGTTACATTAGTAGAATAATTGATAGGATTCTCTCCCATTACCTCATCCTGCCAGTCATGAGTAGGCAAAGAATAATACATATCCAAATCTTGCGGATTGCCAAAATTAGCACGGAAAAATTTGGCATTGCTAGAACGGCTACCATTACACGCCGACCATTCATATTGATAACGTGCAAACTCTGCTGAATTCATTAAATCTAATTTTTTAGACAAATGACTAGTAGACAAATGGGCATTGAAACTTACCTGTATTTTTCCAGCTTTGGCCGATTTAGTAGTAACAACCACTACACCATTACCGCCCTTAGCTCCATAGATTGCCGTGATAGAAGCATCTTTCAATACATCAATAGAAGCAATGTCTGTAGGAGGAATATCATTGATGTTATCCACCTGAAAACCATCGACAATGTAAAGAGGATCATTGCTCTGGGTCACAGACGTACCTCCACGAACACGAATGTTAATATCTGCCCCTGGAGCACCATCGACCGTAGTTACTTGCACACCAGCTATTTTTCCCTGCAAAGCCACAGCGGCTGAAGTAACTGGTACAGCAGCAATCTTCACACCAGACACGGAACCTACTGAGCCAGTCAGATCTTTACGAGCCCTGCTACTGTAACCCAGCACTACTACCTCTTCAAGCGCTTGTGAATCATCTTGCAGCGTAATTGTCAGTTCTTTTCCGGTAACCGCATCCACTTCTTGCGTTTCGTAACCTACAAAAGAAATAACAATTCTTTTTCCTTTAGACACGGCCAAAGTAAACTTTCCGTCAAAATCAGTTATGGTTCCGTTGGAAGGATTTCCCTTCTCCACAACGGAAGCTCCAATAACGGCTTCACCTGCCGAATCAAGTACAGTACCTTTTACGGTAATGCTCTGAGCAAACATCATCACCGGTATCAGTAACAGCACTGAAAACAGAAGAAGTCTGCTTTTCACTCCTCTTAATTCATTTGTAAATTTCGATGCAGCATATTGGACTAATTGTCTACCAATGTTTTGAAAATTAAACGGTAGGAAAGTCTTATTTTGCTCTTTATTCTTCGCTGAACTGATGCAAAGATAATGCGTTTTTCCGGTACAGGAAAACAAATGAAAAGACTTTGATAAAAAAGGTGGTTTTGGGGGCAAATTTGCCAGCTGTACTATGAGGTTTTCGGAAGATTTTGCATAGCATTTCATCTAGTGTTATGCCTATGTCTATATTGCTGGTTGCTCCTCCAAGATTGAACACGGAGTGACTGATATTGATTGCTGGCGAAAAGAAAAAATACCCAGTAGGCTAATTTTCTTCTCTCCCTCTATTTGACTTAACTTTATTGCCCGTGTATATAATAACGGTCATTAAAGTCAAGTTGAGAGTGGAGACATATCTTTTTCTTTTGGCAAGCAAAAATTCAGTTATTGGAAATTTTCGAATAACTGAATTTTTAAAGCCCCAACATATCATATAATATACAAAAAGGAGCATTTTTAGTTACTATATGATATATTGAGGCTTTAGCGTATTGCTGACGAGTTCATGCCTTTTACAAGACAAGGCACTTGCCCGGATTAAAACCATTGGCGATATGTTCGTTCTCAAAAACATATCCCATCTGATTGCAAACTACCTTTGTTCCGTTTATCTCAGCATCAATGTTGGTATGTGAATGCCCATAAATCCATGCATCAATGCGACTGTCAGCGATAAGCCTACTCAGTTCAGTTGCAAATGCACTATTCAACACAGAACCTTTATGGTGAGATGCAACAACCTCCAATGTGGGAAGATGATGCGTTATTACCACAATGTGTTTGGCGGTGGTTTCCACCAGACTTTGCTTGATGAAATCCAAACAGAAGTTGTGCATCTGATTGAATTCCTCTGTTTGGAGCAATTTGCCATTATACATTATCTGCCGAAAGTCGTTCATGCCCTTCCACACAAAATACTCGTCAGATGGAGATATTCGAGACCACAAAGTGCTCATGATAAAGTCGGTATCATCAATCCGCACTACTTGATTCTGATAATATCCTACATTGTTCTTGAACAGCCATTTCCATTGCAATCCCTTGTCCATTACATCACAATAATTGTAATACTCATGGTTTCCGGGCACAATGAGCACCTGACGATAATTCGCAGATGCCCATTTCCAAAAGTTAGCCAAAGGCGCGACCTTGTTTTTCAAATAGAATATATCTCCGGCAAGAACCAGAACATCGCCCGTCGCAGGCAATTCATTATGCTTCAACCACCTGCTGTTGTCGCTGAACTCCAAATGCAGGTCACTCATATATTGTATCTTCATAATCTATTTATGTTATTAACTTTTTGTGTAAATCAGTTCATAATACTCTGAATTTGATTCGTTGTTTATGATACTGCTACAGAAAGCAAATTTGTTGTACAAGTATTGGTAGTGTTCGAGTTCTTCTTCTTCAAAATTTATTCTTTCATAGCATTCGTCTATCTCCTTGCTGATTCTACCGTACAAATTGACATTTGCTTTGGATATACGGACTTCCAACTTGGCTATATCTTCTTTATTTTTAGCAATAGCATTTTTGTAATTATCAATCTCTTCTTGGTAGAAATAAAGAATCTCATCAAGCAGGCCTTTGGTTAGTATACTCGGAGAAGGACTCCATGGAAGTATCGTCAACTCTCGGCTTGGAGTAGTGCTAAGATAAAACAATTTACATCCCAAAGACTTGGTGACTTGTTTGTTATATTCATCAATCTCTCGATTAACTTTCATTAAATCTTCCTTAGATAACTTTTGATATTCCTCATACGAAGGATGCTCTTTGTACTTCAACAAAGGTATCTCCTTGCATCTTAAATAAATGGTAGTATATTCACTCATTGTTAATCTTCCTTATCATTTATTCTTATTAAATTGTCCCACTTGATTTTCAATTATTCTCTTCACTTGTTGAAATGAAACAGGGGTAAAGTTGTTGTTATCTACTCCCACATCATATTGCGTTGGATAGAGATACTGAAGCCGGGCAGCATCTATTCCGGTGTTGTTCTTTCTTGTGTGAACGTGTCCGAATAGTTGCCACACATCTTTATATCCTCCATCAAAGCATAGAAAGGGATAATGATTCAAATATATCCTCTGTTTGCCAATTTCTATGTGCATCTGCATTGCCACATGTTCAAATCTGTCAATGTAGCCTTGGCGTATATTCTTCAAATCGTGATTACCCATAATCAGATATATCTTTCCGTTCAACCTGTCAAGGATTTTAGTCCATTCGGCTGAACCGCCAAGACAGAAATCTCCCAGATGAAACACGATATCATCCTGCCCGACTGTATTATTCCAATTGGAGATTATAGTCTCATTCATCACTTCCACATCCTTAAACGGTCTGTTGCAGAAACGAATGATATTCCCATGATAAAAATGGGTATCGGATGTAAAGAACACCTTACTGCCATCAAATTTATAGTTCATTTCTTTGCAATTTGTGTGCATCACTGCACGTTAATAATCCGGTTACCAACAGCCCATCAGACGGAAATGGCAGAAGAGCATCACAAAGGCGACTGTCACAAATGGGCATACAAACAAAATAGTTGGAAAGCTTGGTAAGGACTCTCCAACTATTCAGTTTCTTTTCTCTCATAGTACAATAATGTACTCGTTATGTTCGCTGGAAAGTATTTGCTCTACGAGGTTCAATGCATGAAACATGAACACTCGACACGGATTCAGTGCGTTTGTTGCTCTGAATTGTGGTTGTTATTGAAAATATGTTCATTCTGTTTCTTTGCATTGTTAATGTTTTATTGTCTTAAAAGCAATGCAAAATTAGCAAATAAATTCCATTCTCACATCACTTTTCATTAAATTCTTTTGCCATAATACTATGATATAGGATTTTATTTTTCAATCATGCTCGCAAACCAAATAAAATATGTAGCTTTGCATTTGACGCAATTTATAATTGAATATAATATGGCGAATTTGAACTGTATAAAGGCTGTATTAGCTGAGAAAGGCATTATGAGTAAGTGGCTTGCTAAAACTTTGCAGAAAGATCCGGCAACGGTGTCAAAGTGGTGCAACAATCATTCGCAACCTGATTTATACACATTGGCGCGGATAGCAGAAGTGCTGGATGTGGATATTCACAGATTGATTTGCCATACAAAAGAAAAATAGAGGATATGAAATATACAATAGAAGAAATACGGCAGATGCAGGAAGGTCAGACTTTTGACTGTAAAAGTATCCTCATTGAGCCTAAACACCTTGCCACTATCATAGTCGCTATGGCGAATGCAGATGGTGGAATGATTGCTGTGGGTATATCCGATAAGACTCGCAGAATAGAGGGTGTTAACCAGGACAAGGAACATCTCAATGATATATTGCGGACACCTTTGGACTTTTGTGTTCCATCAGTTTCTGTCACTACGGATTATGTGCCTTGTACGGATGCTGAGGGACGTGATAACCGTGTATTGTTGATGCACATTCCTGCAAGTCCGCGACTTCATGCGAATCAAGCCGATGAAGTGTTTTGGCGTGTAGGAGACAAATCACGCAAACTGACTTTTGATGAGCGTTTGCAACTCATGTACGACAAAGGAGAACGCTATTACGAGGATTCCACAGCATACGATGCCACGCTTGATGATATAGATATGGATGCAGTCAAAGCCTACATGAAACGGATTGGCTATGGCAAGTCTGCAATGGAATATCTGCAAGAGAACAAAGGTTTTGTGACCTATAAAGGTGATGTGCCGCAAGTCAGTGCAGCTTGTATATTGCTTTTTGGCAAGCATCCTCAGACATTCTTTCCTCGTGCAAGAGTGCGTTTTATCAAATATTTCGGCACAGAGGAAAAGGTGGGACGTGAAATGAATGTCATCAAAGATGTTACTTTCGATGGTCGTATTCTTGAACAGATCCAGAAAACTGTCGAATATCTTGAAACGCAGGTCAAGGAGCATTCCTATCTCGGAGAGGACGGCATCTTCAAAACCGACCGCGAATACCCCAAGTTTGTAATACAAGAGATGGTGGTGAACTCCGTTTGCCATCGCGATTACAGTATTAAGGGCACGGAAATTCAGATAAAGATGTTCGACGACCGTCTTGTGTTCGAAACACCAGGCAAGTTGCCGGGCATTGTTCGCACTGACAATATTCGTCATACCCATTTCTCTCGCAATCCGAAAATTGCGGAATTCCTCAAAGCATACGACTATGTAAAAGAGTTTGGCGAGGGTGTAGACCGTATGTGCCGAGAGTTGTCTGCATTGGGTGTCAAAGAGCCGCAATACAACTTAGTTGCCTTTATCATGAAAGCAACAGTATGTGCTAATATTTTGGAAGAAGTACAAGAAGCTAACCATTCCGACCAGAAGCGACCAGAAGCCGACCAGTTAGGGCATAACAAGGGCATAACAGGGGCACAACAGGGGCATAACAAGATACTTTCTCTTATTGCAGAAAACCCACAAATCAGTATCTCTGCATTAGCAAAACAATGTGAAGTCTCGGAAAAAGCAATGAGGATAACACTGGAACGCATGAAAGCAGCGAATGTTATCAAACGAGTTGGACCAAGTTTTGGGGGGCATTGGGAAATCCTTTCATCAACCTCTAGGGAAACAAAATAATACGAATTATGGCAAAGAAATCGATAAATAAGAAAGACAATCTCCCAATGGAGGAAGTACTTTGGAAAGCATGCGATGCACTGCGTGGATCTATTGAACCCAGCGAATACAAACATGTTGTCCTGTCATTGATATTCTTGAAGTACGCCGGATTTCATTTTGAGAAACGCCGTCAGGAAATTGTCAATGACGGTTTGGAAGACTTTGTGGATAATGTGGAGTTTTATGCGGCCAAGAATGTTTTTTATTTGCCGGAAACAGCCCGTTGGCCGTATCTTAAAGAAAATTCAAAGCAACCCAACATCGCATCTATTGTAGATAAAGCTCTTTCTGACATAGAGAAGGAAAACAAGCCTTTGCGTGGCGCATTACCCAACAACTACTATAGTTCGTTGGGTATAGAAGCGGAAAAACTCGGTT
>OKTN01000759.1_pt1 | contig 13043 bp, 15 predicted proteins | sample 1606451 | NCBI WGS metagenome assembly OKTN01 (sample SAMEA3879602, study PRJEB24766) | human gut metagenome | biome: human-associated habitat; feature: feces | place: USA | collected 1985/1987 | reverse complement strand
ACTTTTTGTTCTCCATTCATAATATCACTATTTTATAATTATTCAAACAATACTTTAATGCCGCACGAGGAGGCTACGTCGAGCTCGAGCTTGGCTCCCTTCGACAACTCCCAGCCTTGCAGCATATAGATATAATCACAACCGAGCAGCAGGGCGATGTCCGCCCGCATGTGCTCCCGCCAATGCGCCTCGTCCGGCAGCCCGTTCTTGAACGGGTTCACAGGTTCGTAGCCCTTCAAGCTCAAATAGCGCTCGGCTTGATCGAAAGCCTGACGCCTCTCTTCCAAGTCATAATGGGCTATCGCCCCGCTGATGTACACTTTCTTGTTCATTTTTTTCTGTGGTTTTGTCGTTCGTAAAATTCATTCAATCGTTCTTCCAGTACCACCGTGTAGTTACACAGTTTGCAGCATCGTCCCTCTTCTTTTATCGGATATGGGTTATACCCGTATCCGATGAACTTCCTGCAGCAAATGTTTTCTTGCGTCTTTTCCATGATCATACTATTTCAAATTGTACTACAAAATCATATTCTCTCCGCAGACGGCGAACCTGTGCGATGTTGTCCGGCTCGCTGCCGTAGGGCAGGTAAACACAGCGTTCTCTCGTGTCGACTTTCACGCCCTTCTTCCGGAGTCTATACAGCAGGTTCTTCCGGCGCATACTTTGTTTCTCCATAATGTCATACCCCCCAATAATCCATAGATCCTTTTTCCCAAATCACATACTTCCCGGTGCAGCCTTGATAACGACCCTTACTGAAAGCCACGTAACCTTCTACCCATATCTTCAAGTCGGCATCGTACATTACGCTGGTAGCGGCATCGCCTTTGGGACTTTTACCCCGGGCATGGCTGATGAAAATGAACAGTTTGTCAGGGAACTCCTCCTTCAACCCGATATAATCCCTGTATGTCATTTGTGTATATTGGAGGCTATCTATGATTACGATTTTATAACTCTTAGGCCGACGGAGCCTGTCCCGCAAAGCGGGAATGTCCTCCTTGATGAAACCCAAACGACGGCTTACCTCTGACATACCGAAACGTTTCAGATTGTTCTGCACAGTGAGGCTCGTGCCTTCCTCCAACGAATTGAACGCCACGCGGTCGTACTTGCAAAGTTCCTTACAAAGCTGCATCACGAAAGATGTCTTGCCATTGCCGCTGGCACCCCAAATAAACCACACACCGGTACGTTCTGGTGTTTCGAAGGCTTCGCGCCATTTCCCCTCGAAGGGAAAAGTTTCATACTTCTTACTCAGGATATCCCTCACATTCAAAGCTCGTTTCATGATCTGGCTCTTTTTAATGGTCTTTAAATTACATTTGAACGCATTTTAATCTGTGTTTACTCGTACATGCGTTTTACCTTGTGAATGGATCTCTTCACCCTACGGAGGTCGAAGTCACAAGTGACGGCTTCCTTCATCACGCAGTCTATATCTTTCTTGTCGGTCACGCCGTTGGCGGTACAGATGGCGTACACGTCGCTCGCTTCCGTGGGTTCCAACGTATAGAACTTTCTGCCGATACGACTGTAAAATTCTTTATAGCCCGGTTTCTGATATCTTAGTCCGTTACTGATGCGCTTGGTAATGTAGTCAGTACTTAGGAATACCACGCCGCACTTTTCCTCCAATTTGTTATACAAACTGATGAAATAATGAAATACCGGTTCGGTCAGCTTGTCCGCCTCGTCGAACACCAACAGGGGAGCGTCCATCTGAATGATGTCGTCCAGGATAAGTCCCCAGACTTCTCGAATGTTACAGCCTTCGGTACGGAGTCCTACCGTTCGGGCTATCTCACGGACAAAGTCCCCTTTCTTCATGTCCTCGGAACAAAGGATATAGAACACTTCCTTGTGTTCCCGAAGGTAAACGTGCGCAGTGGTACTCTTGCCGCAACCGGCTTCACCTGTTACCCAAGTCACATTGCGCCAACGTTGAGCGTCGGACAAAACTCCGGTTATCTCCTGATATGCTCCCGTCTCGACAATCTGCCAGCCGGTAGGATTGGCTGCTCCTGTTTGAGAGGCAATATTGCGGAACATCTCATCGCTGATGTTGTCATATTTCCCGTTCAAGATATTACTGATGGTTCCCACGCTGGTATTTTTCAAGCTACTTGCAGCCTTTGTCTGACTCGGATATTTTGCAACGTAAGCACGGAGGCTTTCGCTGATGGCATCTTTTTCCGACATTTTCAATTCGTTCATGATTCGTACTTGTTAGATTTTTATTATAATTTCCCTACTATCTTACGCTGAGGCACTTCTTTAAGTTTCAACTGATCCCAGGTGATGTTACTGATTACTTTGGTGGATCGTCCCAACATGACTTCCTCCGGCGGGAGGCTGTATTTCTTGGTACGGCGGTCTATCTGTCGTTGCACTTCGGCTGTGACTCCTTTCAGCTTCGGGGTAGTCAGCCCGTTTTGCTCTGGTGCCACACCGTGTTCATATTCTATTGATTTAGCGACGATCTGACGCTCGATGCGATCTTGCACGTTAGCCTCTTGTTCCCGGCGTATAAATGCTGCCTCGCCCGCCTCTTGATCCTGAATGGCTCGATGGATAACCATATAGGGCTCTGCCACACGCTCGAAACGCAATTCGCCCCCTTTGTCTTTCCAATACAGGCGGACGCTGCCGAAATCATAAGGATCGTATTTCACGTAAAACTCTTTGTAGGTATTCTTGCGACGCCATTCATGGTCCGGAATACCTGGTGAGGAATAAACCTCATAAGTGTATTTCTTTCCACCGATAGTGACCTCAATCCCTCTGGAAGTAAATGTACTCGGACGGTCGGTCATCACCCAGAAGATGTCCACCATGTCACGAGCCGTGACAATTTCTGTATCCTCATTCTCACTGGTATTGTACATCTCGATTCGGGAAATTCCGGTGACCGGGTGCTTCATCTCGTTCCACTCTTTCCTTGCCTGCGCGTATTTTTCCATCAACTCGGCGAGTGTGTACAGCTGATTTCGGTTGGCTTCGATAAATTCAAGGTTCGGACGGCTGGATTCCTTTTTCGTGGTGATATTCTGCCCGGTGAAACGCCAGTCCTTATGCAACACCTGACTTTGAAAGCGACCGAAAACTGACTCGATGGTCTTTGACTGTCCGCTATATGGGGCAGTTGGGCGGTGAATGCGGCTGATTTTGGAGAGCAAGCCGTCAGATATTCGTTCCAGTCTCTTATGCCCGCCCTGATTGTCATGTACCAGCTCGTATGGCTTGTGCCCGCTGACTTGAAGCGCCATGCGGTAGGCGTGATATTGAGCCTCATAATCCTCATTCTCGCTGATATGAAAACCAAGCAATACCTCGCTATATGCGTCCATCACCTCGTACACGCCGATGGTGCGTATCTTTCCGTTCTCGTCTTGATAGTAGAGATTCAGCTTGGTCCCATCGCCATACCAGAGGCTGTCCCTGCGGAAAGGTAATTCTGTCTTGTGCTTACGCCCATAGCGTTGGTGTGCTTTCATTTCACCGTACACGGCATCATACCATAAAGGCTCGATGCGCGGACTGTTAAACCATTCGCGAAGACTGCGGGGATTTTTTAGCGGTTTCCAGCCACGCTTCGGAGCAGTGCGGTTGTATTCCTCGAATATCTGAATATCGGTATAAACGGGTACACGGCTGCGTTTCAGGGCTACGAGGTAACGACCGGCATCCTCCCCGATTTTCAGGGTGTTCTTGTTGCCATACTTGCCACTGATAAGCGCGGTATAGTTATTGGGCTTGTATTTGTTGACCATACTTTTCAAGCGTCCTATACTGCCGGGTAGGGTATGGGAGTATTCTTCCCGAAGTTCCTCGCTGGTGGCAAGGATTATTTTCCAGATATTACGGCGGAAGCCGGTCAACTTGTTATTGGAGGCGCAGAGACGGTTGAAATCACGTATCAGGGCGTTCAAGACCGATGCATTCAGGCTGTATTCCGCTTGCACCGACTCCGGAAGATGGACTTCCTCACCGTTCTTGTCGTACCGATAGGACTCAAAGAACTTTTCCGCAGATTCGTCTTTCTGTATCTTGCTGCGTATTATCTCCCTTGCCATTTGTTTCTCGGGTTCCCCACGACGCTCCACCCAGCGCCTCTTGTATTTTTCAGGAAGGGAGGAATAGGAATACAAGGCTGTGTTTCCTTCGCCTCCACCTCGGTTTATGTTCTCGATGTTGCCACGCCGAACATTCTGACGCAAGGTTGCTCCATGTATTACCGGATCATCTCCAGCCGTCAGTTCCTCGTAAGTTACACACAATGTCTTTTTATAGTATTCCATATTCTTATTTTGACTACAAATCCTCTATACCATCGGTCGGAACCTGTTTCAACAATCGGACGGAGTTCCAAAAATTCAGTGCCACGAACAACACCCAGAGTAAATTTTCAGATACGGAACAAAGAAGAAGAAAGCTCAAAAGGAAGTAAATCACGAAAAAACGGTGCTTCCGGCTCAATTCTTTGAACCATCTCGTGTTGAGACCGAACAGGCCGAAAAAATCATTTTTCATGGCGGTTTTGTGTTTGAAGTGCGCCACCGACTTCTATACCTCCGCGCTCGATGGCGAGCTTGCGGATAGAACGCGCAAGTTTACTGTTCTTGCGGAAAGACAGGGAATGAGAAACCATTTCAGGAGTGCAATGCATCAAGTTCGCAATGGTTTTTTGTTCTCCGTAATCTACTACGACTTTTCTCTTCATACCGTTGTTTTTATATTATTTTGTGGGGCATGGGGAATCGAACCCCAACGCAAAAACCATTGCCCCGTGTGTCTTTCCACACCGTCCGCCCGTCTCTTGACGCCTTCCGGGCTGTCACGCTCGATTTTTTATTATCCGGCGACATTCTCGTCTTTACCGATAAAGTCAAGGAACATGATAAACTTGCCGCGTAAATCCCGAAGGACTTCCAGTTCCAGCGTATGGGCAAGGCAAACAGTCGTGCTGGAACTGTTCAGCCTTAGATGCCCTCCGAGCAGAGTATCGGTGATATCCTTTACCTTGTTTACCAAATAGGCTCGGATATCTTCAAGACTTCCGGAGTTTACCACGGCTTTTAACTTGCGGTACTCGGAAAGTTCGAGCTGGACCTTGTACATATCTTCCGCATGATCCTTAAAAAATGACTCATAATCCTCATTCATGATTCGCGTATAGTTGTCGGCCTCTTCCAAAAGTCCATCGATACGGCATTTCACCCGTTCGGCTATAAAATCCTGTTTTTTCATCATTGTTTCTTGATTTTCCATCGTCACACTTATTTATACTCGTTAATAATCGGTTTTACACTGCACCCATAACAGTTCACAAGTCTGTAAATCATATTCTCCACATAAAAATCGGGGGCGGAGAACACGATGCCGGTATCCTCCTCGTAGCTGAATGAAACCCCATCCATCATTAGCAGGTAAGCAACCTTGTGCTTTACGCTCTGTGTCTGCCACTCTTTTATTTCTTCGTTCATAACCTTGTGTTATCTTTAAATTCTCATGGTTTCCTCACTCCTTTTTCGTAGCTTTGAGGCGTGTTCATATTTTGAACATGTTGCAAATATCGCAACTTCTCACGATATAAACAAATTTAAAACGATATTTATCACGAATAAAATCAATATTATGCCAAATGACGGGACAATTCACGATAGAATAGAAGAGTTAGTGAATACCTTTGCCAAAGGAAAAAATACTATATTCGCCTCTATGATAGGGACAAGTGAGGGGAATATAAGAGGATATATCAAAGGAGTACTTCCCAAACAAGACATTCTTGAAAAAATAGTGAGAAGTCTCGAAATTAATTCCGATTGGCTACTAACAGGTAGAGGTGATATGCTAAAAAACTCCGTTACTACCCATAAAAAGCTACCTCCACAGGTATCACCTGACCTATTACCTGAGATAAACCGCGAATATAAAGGTACCCCATATTATAACGTAGACTTCATTGGTGGTTTCGACGTTGTACTAAATGACCAAACTCAAATTCCTGATTATTACATTGATTTCGTCCCTTATAATAAGCCGGGAGTAATTTGGTGTAATATCACAGGCCATTCGATGGAGCCGGAGTTGAACAATGGCGACTTTATAGCCATGAAAGAGATGACAACCCCCATTGAATACTTACCGTATGGAGAAATATATGGAATTGTCACAGATGATTTCCGAACAGTAAAACGCATACGAATGTCTGAAAAAAAAGGATATGTCCGTTTAATTCCCACAAATAAAAGCCCTGAATATGCAGAGCAAGAAATACCGGTTACGATGATTCGAAAAGTCTTTGCCGTATTGGGGAGTATGCACAGATTGTTTTGACTTCAAGATGGCTTCATAAACCACATTTTTAATATGCAATGCGAAAAAATATTCAAATATTTGATTTTTAATAAAATACAATAAATTACAGGGTGGTAAATAAATACTTGTCAAATACAATATCCCCCTTGCAATGTGTACAAAACGGCCGAAAATGTGGTATAAATAGACCTTACCAATATGCTAATCGTAAATATAAACGGCTAAAATGTCACTCCAAACGTCACTCCTATCGAAACGTTTCGTTTTTCCATTGCCCTTTTTGTCACCCCAAACGTCACCCCTTATGTCACTCCTATCCATTTTTTTGACCATTCAAGGCGTTCAAACATACGCCCAAAAAAGAACATAAAAAAAGCCGCAAAAGCGGCTTTAAATACATTCCAAAACGTTTTAGACCTTTCGAGTTCTCGTTATCAAATGTGACCGAATAATCATCGCACGCTTAGTCATTTTCACGGATCCATCAGTCAATCCGGCATGTAAAAGACTGTTTTTAGTGATTCCCATCTGTTCCTCCGTCAAAGTATCAAATATAGCCGAAATACTACCAAAATACAGGTTCTTCTTTTCAAAAATCAAATGGACATGGATAATCTTAGTCATAACAGATAGCGTTTATTTTAATGCAAATATACTAAATACTTATTATATGGAATAATTTATAAACATATAAGATTGTTAGACTTGATAAAGTCGCACATCTTGCTTTATGTTATACGGTGACATTGGCAAGTGATATTTTCAGCACTTTTGCATAACACGCCCCAAACTGCTATATTTGTACAACAATCTAACTATTCACCATCGCATGAGAGAAAATAAATCCTCACACTCGTCATTTGTCGCTTATCTGTTCCCCAATGTAAAGCAATGTATTTGAACGGCGTTCAAAAAGCCCTTAAATGTAAACTTGGCGTAAAGCAATGTAAACGTTTCGTTTTTCCATTTGTCACACGCCTTACTTACACAAGTTGTTGATATACAAACCAATCAACTATTTTTACCCCAATTATATTTTACACGTTTCGTTATTCCCCCCGTAGATGGCCTTTCCCATATTTCCAATAATTCTTACCGGCATATCGGTATATTGGGGCTCTATACCGCACATCATCGACACCGCTTTATGTTCTCTTTCCACTAATTCGATTTCACACATCAACATATAAGCTACTCCGTCGAACTCTATTTCATTCTCATACCTCACCCTCTTTCGTGGCGAATTTTCCCGTTCATAAGCTACCAACCAATGTGCTGCCGCTAATGATGCCAAAGCCGGAGCTTCCCATTCAATCGTTCTCATAACTTCTCCTATTCTGTTAGCACACTTCCATCAGGGTATATTCACACTGCATTTACCCGTTTTGCCTGTGTATCTCCTCCTTTTGTTTACAATTCTTATAGGCAATATACCCCGATGGAACATGGCTAACTATGTTAATTACTAATCTATTATTTTGTTTTTCAAAAAAAGTTTATACCTTTGTTTTGGTAATAAAACCACACAAATATACTACCGCTTTTATTGAAAAGCAAATTATTTATGGTGATTTTACCATATTATAAAAATAAAAATGTGAACGACTATGGAGAATGAAGCTAAAATAGAGAGAATCAAGACATTGATGGAAAACTTTGGAGTAACCCAGTCGGAATTTGCCAAACGCATATCGATCGATGCGTCCAACTTCTCGAAACACCTGACCGGAAAACTACCTGTCAGCGACTCACTTATCAACAGAATCGTCGCAGACTTGGGCGTATCGAAAGAATGGCTATGTACGGGTAAAGGATATATGTTTCGTCCCTCAGACAACGATGCACACTCTCATATACGCACATTAACCCTTCCCTCGGAAGCGATTATACCAGAAGCAAGAAATGGGGCGAAAGTATACGGTCTGGACGTAACCGCCGGTAATTTGGCGCGGGATCGCATGTTTACCGAAGATTTGGTAATCGGCAGTATAGACGTTCCTTTCATCAATCCCGATTGCAGCATTGTCAAAGTAAGCGGAGACAGCATGAAACCCGTTATTAACAATGGTGACATGATCGCAATCCGCGAAATAAAAAATCCCCAGCTTATCTTCTGGGGGCAAATCTACGTCATATTGCTGGAAGATTACCGCATGGTCAAATATATTCGTAAACACGATAATCCCGATAGGGTTATCCTACGCAGTGAAAACAAAGAATACGACGACATCGAAATCGAGAAAAAAGAAATTTGCGATCTGTTCATTGTCGAAAACATTATACGCATAGACAGCCGCATTTAATGACTACGATATATATATAGCTCGCCCACAATACATTCACGAAAATTATGTCAACATTGGAAGAAATAACCATCGCCATGTCCCACGAGGACTTCGACACTTGGTCGACACTTACGGTCGGATTCAACTACACTAAAAGTCTGGTCATCTGTCTGACCTTTTACGATTATAAAAATGTACAACATCATACCTATGCGATAATCGAAAAAGACGAAGCAATGGCTATGTCGGAACACCTCGATGTAAAATTAACCGACTTACCCCAAACCATATGCAAACATTGCGGCGACACGTCGTATGTATTTGTGCCGTCCCATGTAGAAGAACTTTTCAAAGATGTACTGGATTTCATACTCGACTGCGGCGCACATTATCGCATATCAAGAGATTAAAGATTACCCCCAAATATAGTCTCCGTTTTTTCAACAATTCAGGCTCAACATTCTGTCCGTCAAAACAAAAACACCCGAACATACCGACCCGACAAATAAAATTTGTTTCTACATTCGTTTATACTATCTTTGCAAATACAAAAATAGGGTGCGACTTGGTATAAAAAACGAGCTTGTCCGTTTTATCTTATTCCTATCCCTCTCTATTTTTATAAAACAATCAAACCCGCCGTCACTCCAATGAGAAAGTTGTTATATATCGTTCTGTTCCTATCCGTCGGGAAACATTTGCAGGCGACAAATTACAATTGTCACACCGAAGCGGGACAACTACAATCTCTCATCGGAGAACAGCATCGGACAATCACGAATCTAACCGTCTCAGGAACAATCGACGTTCGCGATTTTACTTTCATAAACGACTCCCTATTTCACTTAACCGGCATAGACCTTGCAGATTGTACGATAGATGCATTCGAAAGTCGAGATATTTACCTCGGAAATCAAACCCGTTTCGATGCCAACTGTATTCCGGCAAACACATTCTTCGGATTTCAAGAGTTAACGACCGTACGGCTCCCCCGGAATACCGAAAAAATAGGAAAAGGCGCTTTCGCAGGCTGTCCTAAACTAAAAAACATAGATTGGGGAAACAATTTACAAGAAATAGCAGGATTCGCTTTTTGCGACTGTTTCTCTTTGAACACATCGTTACCACAGACATTGGAAAAAATAGGCGAATATGCATTCAAACAATGCACCTCTTTTACTGGAATAGACCTCTCCCTGTCTGTCCTTCGTTCGATAGGAAACCAAGCATTTCTCAACTGTACCGCCTTATCCTCGATAACCCTACCCGCCTCGTTACAATCTATCGGCAAAGAATGTTTTGCCGGATGCTCGTCTCTGACGGGAATAACACTCCCTCAAAAACTAGAATCTATGGGCGAAGGTTGTTTCTCCCACTGTATCTCGTTAACAGAGGTCGATATAAAAGAATGTCCATTGGAAAACCTGCCCCCTTACACCTTTGACCATTGTACAAAACTACTCTCCATACAAGCCCCCAATACCATAACAGAAATAGGAGAAGGTGCATTCTATTATTGCACATCGCTCACCGACTGTATTCTACCAGAGTCTGTCCGAACCATAGGCGATTATGCATTTGCCGGATGCAGTAGAATAGCAGGACTTTCCTTCCTGCCCGAAGGAACTGAAAAAATAGGTCGATGGCCGTTCTATGGCATGAAATATTTATTTTCCGCAAAAATACCGTCGACAGTCAAGACCATCGGAGACCACGCCTTCGATAATTGCACGAGATTGAATGTTATGTTATCCTATCCGACCGAGCCTCCGATACTGGGAGAAAATGTCTTTCGAAATGTTCCGCAAAAAGATTGCCGGCTGGGAATCCCCGACGAAAGTCTATCTCTCTATTTGAACACGCCTCAATGGAAAGAGTTTGACATTCGTTATTTATCCGAGGTAGATGAGCAACAAATCGACGACAAGGCGTTGAAAGCATATTTCGAACAAAAAATACTCATCGTAAATTCGTACGAACCCATGCACCGCATAACCCTGTATACAATTGACGGACGCACAATATATCAAAAACAAGGCAAAACGACCGAAGCGAAAATCGATACTCAATCGTATTCGGGAGAAGTATTTATCCTTTCTGTACAAATAGAATCAGGAAAATACTATCATTTAAAATTAGGAAGAGTCAATTAACCAGAACTTGTCGATATTCATTTCAAAATGGGAAAAAATAAACTGAAAAAATTCGACGACCTGCAAGGCTACCCACATGTATTCCAATATCCTTTCTCTGCACTACAAGAAAAAGGATTTGAGATGCAAGGCAAATGGGGAAAACAATTCTTCAAAAATGAAAATCCGATAGTCCTTGAATTGGGCTGTGGAAAAGGCGAATATGCCGTAGGTCTGGCAAAACGTTACCCGCAAAAAAACTTTATAGGAATAGATATAAAGGGAGCCCGCATGTGGAGTGGAGCCAAACAGGCCCTCGAAGAAGGAATAAATAACGTAGCCTTTCTTCGTACCAATATAGAGTTGATCGATCGTTTTTTTGCCAAAGGTGAAGTATCAGAAATATGGATTACCTTCCCCGACCCGCAAATGAAAAAAGTGAGAAAGCGGCTCACTTCTACCCGGTTTATGCAACTATACCAAAATATTCTATCGCCCGAAGGTTTGATCCATCTGAAAAGCGACAGTCCGTTCATGTACACCTATACTTGTGAAATGGTAAAAGCAAACGGCTATCCCGTACAGGTTTCGACCGACGATCTCTACCATTCGGGAATAACCGACGACATACTGGAAATAAAAACTTTCTACGAGCAACAGTGGCTCGAACGGGGCATGAATATCAAATATATTCGTTTCGTCTGCCAACCCCGTGAACAATTCATCGAACCCGACGTTGATATTCCTTATGACACATACCGGAGCTTCAATCGGGGAAAACGTAGCGGTAAACAAAGCAGTCAAGAAAATACAACATCAAAATAACACGACAATATGCAACTATATCCGAAACTAATACTCGACGCACTCGCCAAAGTGCGTTACCCGGGCAACGGGAAAGATTTGGTCGCTAACGAAATGATCGAAGACGACATTCGTATCGACGGTAACAAAGTAAGTTTCTCCATCATTTTCGACAAGCCGACCGATCCTTTTATCCGATCGGTCGTGAAAGCCGCCGAAACTGCCATTCTCACTTTCGTAAGTCCAGAAGTAAATATCAAAGGCAAGACAAACAGCTCGTCCGAACCCCGAGAATCCCTTGCCCGATGTAAAGAATATCATTGCCGTTTCATCGGGAAAAGGCGGCGTTGGTAAATCTACCATAGCCTCCAATTTAGCTGTGGCGTTGGCCCGCCAAGGGTATAAAGTCGGGCTGCTGGATGCCGACATATTCGGCCCTTCGGCTCCCACGATGTTCAATATCGAAGACACCGAAGTCTATACCGAGAACATCGGAGGACGCGATCTCATTCTCCCGGTCGAGCGATACGGCGTGAAGATCCTTTCCATCGGTTTTTTTGTTCGTAAAAACGATGCCGTACTCTGGCGGGGAGGAATGGCAAGTAATGCTTTGAAACAACTCATCACCGATGCCGCATGGGGCGAACTCGACTATTTTGTACTCGATTTGCCACCGGGAACCAGCGATATACACCTCACTTTGGTACAGACACTCGCTATCACCGGAGCGATTGTAGTAACCACTCCGCAAGAAGTTGCTTTGGCTGATGCCCGCAAAGGTATCAGTATGTTTACCGGGGATAAGGTAAACGTCCCTATACTGGGATTGGTCGAGAACATGAGTTGGTTCACTCCTGCCGAACTCCCGGAAAACAAATACTACCTGTTCGGTAAAGACGGAGGGAAACGACTGGCCCAAGAAACCGGAGTTCCTCTTTTGGGACAAATACCTATTGTACAAAGTATCTGCGAAAGCGGTGATGCGGGACACCCCGTGGCACTCGACGATACCATTACCGGATTAGCTTTCAAGCAACTTGCCGAAGCCGTCGTAAAAGCCACAGAGGAGCGCAATGCAACTAAACCCTCGACACAACGGGTAGAAGTTCATAAATAAAAAGCCCAAATCTATATAAACAATGGATTGTTCAGTGTCTCTACTGTTTCACAGAACACCCCGTAAGGCTACGAAACACGGCAGGGGAAAAGGGAGAATACCCACAAAGTTCCGAAAGGGTAAAAAGCTGTTCAAAACGACACTTACACCCCTTTCTCTCTGTGTAGCTCATAAAATCAAAGCAAGGGCGAAAAAGGAATACATCTCAACCTCTCCCCCTGTGTTCCCGTAAGGGAATATAGGGGGAGTGCCCATAGGGCGAGGGGGTTAAAGACCCAACATAAACCGACTGATGAAATACTGTTTCCAGCTCCTCCGTCACTTCGTGACACCTTCCCTATATGGCTAATGCCACACCCCGTAATGCTGCGGGACACGGCA
>OKTN01000725.1_pt1 | contig 13699 bp, 16 predicted proteins | sample 1606451 | NCBI WGS metagenome assembly OKTN01 (sample SAMEA3879602, study PRJEB24766) | human gut metagenome | biome: human-associated habitat; feature: feces | place: USA | collected 1985/1987 | reverse complement strand
ATTTATATATGAGAAAATTAGCGTTATCGGATGAGATACTGATGAAAGTTGAAAAACCCGCAAGATATATAGGTGGCGAATACAACAGTGTGATCAAGGAGAAGGACAAGATAGATGTTCGTTTCTGCATGTGTTTTCCCGATGTATATGAGATAGGAATGTCCCATCTTGGAATACAGATACTGTATGACATGTTCAACAGAAGGGAAGATACATGGTGTGAGAGAGTATACTCGCCATGGCCGGATCTTGATGCTGAGATGAGAAAACATGCCATACCACTTTTTGCATTAGAATCACAGGATCCTATAAAAGACTTTGATTTTCTGGGTATAACCCTTCAATATGAGATGTGTTACACGAATATTCTTCAGGTGCTCGATCTATCAGGTATTCCTCTGCGCACCAAGGACCGTAAGAAAGGGGACACACTTGTAATCGGTGGAGGCCCTTGCTCATATAATCCAGAACCTATTGCAGACTTTTTCGATATATTCTACATGGGTGAAGGTGAAGTATCGTATGATGAGTTGCTAGAACTTTACAAAGTCTATAAGCACTCCGACATGACAAGGCAAGAATTTCTCATAAAAGTGTCAAACATTCCGGGACTTTATGTGCCAGAGCTCTATGAGGTGACTTATCATGAAGATGGAACGATAGCCTCTTTTGGCCCGAAATTTGATGGTGTCCCGGCAACAGTTACAAAGACAGTGGTTATGGATCACAGCAAGGTGACGTATCCAGAAAAACCGGTCGTGTCATTTATGAAGCTCACCCAGGACAGAGTCGTGTTGGAGATCATGCGAGGCTGCATAAGAGGCTGTCGTTTTTGCCAGGCGGGAATGATATACAGACCGACAAGGCCTAAGAATGTAGATATGCTAAAGGGCTATGCTGAGAAGATGTTGGCAAGTACCGGACATGAGGAGATCACTTTCAGCAGTCTGTCATCCAGTGATTATGAAGATCTCCCTGAACTTACCGACTGCCTGATTGAGAAGATGGACAATGAGCACGTAAATATCTCGCTACCATCTCTGCGTATAGATGCTTTCTCACTTGATGTTATGAGCAAAATCCAGGATGTCAAGAAGAGTTCCCTCACATTTGCACCGGAGGCAGGAACGCAGAGACTCAGAAATGTCATAAATAAGGGGCTCACCAAGGAGGACATCATGAATGGTGCCCTGAAGGCATTCAAGGGCGGCTGGGACAAGGTAAAGCTTTACTTCATGATGGGACTTCCTACGGAGACTTATGACGATATTGCAGGAATCGCAGACCTGTCGGAGGAGATCACAGAACTGTTTTTCGCAAATATTCCGAGGGAAGAGCGAAATGGCAGAGTGATGGTCACAGCTTCTGCATCATATTTCGTGCCAAAGCCTTTTACACCATTCCAGTGGGCACCGATGATAAGACCTGAGGAATTTGTCAAGAGAGCTTACTTTGTGAAGGATAGATTTCGCGAGGAGAAGAACCATAAGAGCCTTAAATTCCAATACCATGAGGCAGACATAACAATACTAGAAGGACTTCTTGCAAGGGGCGATAGAAAACTCTGCGACGTCATATATGATGTCTACAGATCAGGACAGATATATGACGCATGGACAGAGTTCTTCAAAAAAGAAAACTGGGACAATTCCATGGCTAAGCACGGTCTTGACATTGATTTTTACACATACAGGGACAGAAATGTTGACGAGATCCTTCCGTGGGATTTCATAGATATAGGAGTTACAAGGGGATTCCTTGAGAGAGAGTGGGAGAATGCCCAGAATGAAAAGGTGACTCCTAACTGTAGACAGCAGTGCTCAGGATGTGGTGCGGCAAGATTTGGAGGAGGTGTGTGCTTTGAAAATAAGAATTAAATACTCCAAGCTTGGCAATCTGAAATTCATAGGTCATCTTGATGTTATGAGATATTTTCAGAAAGAGATAAGGAGGGCAGGTCTTGATGTAAGCTATTCAAAGGGATATTCCCCTCACCAGATAATCTCATTTGCAGCTCCTCTTGCCATGGGAATAACATCTGACGGGGAATACTTTGACGGTGAGTTTGAATCAGTCTCAACATCAAAGGCCATGATCGATGCCCTGAATGCCGTCTCTGTCGATGAGATGCATGTAACAGAGTGCGTCCTTCTTCCTGATGATGCAAAAAATTCCATGTCAGTAGTGTCTGCATCGGATTATGTGATCACATTTGAGGAAAAATGTTCCACTGAAGAAAAATCCAAATTGCTTGGCAGTGTGATGGATTTCATGGTGCAAAAAGAGATCGTGATACTCAAAAAGACCAAGAAAAGCGAACGTGAGGAGAATATTAAACCGGGAATCATGAAATGTGAACTTAGAGGTGACTCCATGTACATGCTTCTCTCGACAGGAAGCGAATACAATCTGAAGCCGGAGCTTGTCATGCAGGCACTCTATTCGTTTTCAGGCATTGAACATAACCAGTTTCATTACCATATACACAGGCTTGAAACATATATGGATTCCCCTAAGGGCGGTATCATGCCACTTTATCAGGCTGGAACATCATTTTGATGCTGCCTAATATGCAGCAATTCGACACACAGATCACATTTCAAATACATTTTACTTATTTGAAATTCAAAAAGTAATATATTAAATATCAAGGAAATAAAAATGAGAAAACTTGTTGTCACACACTATGAAAATAAAATACTTCAGGCAACCATTCACGATGGAAAAGTCACAGACCTGAATCTGTCTGAAAATGATACTGTTCTCGGCAACATATATGTGGGAAAGGTTGCGAATATAGTAGACAATATAAATGCGTGTTTTATCGACTACGGAGATAAACTGCCATGCTATTACAGCCTTGATGACAATGACATCATATATGCCGATGGGAAAGAACACACCAAGCTCAGGATCGGCGATGATGTGGTCGTACAGATCAGCAGGGATGCTGTCAAGACAAAGAATCCTGTCGGATCCTCCGAGCTTACCATCAGGGGCGAATATTCTGTAGTTCATACCGGAAACCAGATTGGAATATCAGGCAAGATAAGTAGCAGAAAACTCCGGGATGATCTAAAAAAACTGGCAAAGGAAACTCTTCCGGACAATATGGGTTGTATTATCAGGACAAACGCGGCAGGTGCAGAACACGACGTCATAAAAAAGGAGTTAAATGATCTTGCCGGCAGACTTGAACAGATATTAAAGGCGGCGACTACAAGAAAGTGTTTCTCATGTCTGTTCAGGAATCCACCTGAATATATAGAAAACATTACTCTTATCGGAAGCCAAAAGATAGATGAGTTTGTGACCGATGATCTGGATATATTCAATGTATTTAATGAATACTCCGGCAAAAAAGGTCTTTGTGATATAAATGCAGTTCTGTATTCCAATGATAATTGCCCACTTTCGGCAATATATAACCTGAAAAAAGAAGTCGAGGGTGCACTTAAAGAGAGAGTATGGCTCAAATCGGGGGCTTATCTCATAATCCAGCAGACAGAGGCCATGGTGGTTGTGGATGTCAACACAGGTAAATCTGTTTCAGGAAAGGATATGTCACAGCATATCCTGAAGGTCAATACTGAGGCGGCGGTTGAGACGTGTAGACAGCTAAGACTCAGAAATCTGTCCGGAATCATAGTCATAGACTTTATCAACATGAAAAATCCTGATGACATATACAAGATTCGCGATGTACTCATAAAAGAGTTGGCAGATGATCCGGTTCCAGCAAAGTATGTCGATATAACAAAACTAGGCCTCATCGAGCTTACAAGAAAGAAACTTAAGAGACCGCTCCATGAAATGCTTATTTAAAGATGTTTATCTTAGTAAAAAATATTGTAAAAATATATCTGAAAATTATTGACAAATAACCACCTTGATGGTAGATTATATGAGTATGCCGCACAGTTAGGTATAAGTGTGTTAACAGACACCACCAAAACTGGCGAGTTTGATTAAGGAGGTATTAACCATGTACGCAATTATAGCAACAGGCGGTAAGCAGTACAAGGTAGCTGAAGGAGACGTAATCAAGGTTGAGAAGCTCGCAGCAGAGGCTGGAAGCGAAGTAACATTTGATGATGTTATCTTAGTAAGCACTGATTCAGACGTTAAGTGTGGAGATGCAGTTGCTAATGCATCTGTAACAGCATCAGTAGTTGGTGAAGGCAAGTCTAAGAAAGTTATTGTTTACAAGTACAAGAGAAAGACTGGCTATCACAAGAAGAATGGTCACAGACAGTCATATACTAAGGTTGAGATCAAGAAGATCAACGCTTAATTATTGATTGTATCGATTATAAGACATGATTGATGTAGTTATTTATCAGAACAGCAATTCGGATTATATAGGATTTAAGACGAATGGACATGCCGGTTATGATGATCCAGGACATGATATCGTATGCAGTGCAGTGTCTGCTATTGCGATAACTATTTTGAACTCTATTGAAGAACTTTCAGATGTGAGTTTCACACTAGATTGCGATCAGGAGAGTGGCAATATGGATTTCATGTTCAAGGAGTCACCTGATATCAAAGCACAGACTCTGATACAGGCATTTGTCATCGGTATATCTGGAATTGAGGAATCCTATGGCGATTATATTTGTATGACCTTTAAGGAGGTGTAATTGACATGATGAAGATGGAACTTCAGTTTTTCGCTCATAAGAAAGGTGTAGGTTCTACAAAGAACGGCAGAGACTCAGAGTCCAAGAGACTTGGTGCTAAGAGAGCTGACGGTCAGTTCGTAAAGGCTGGTAACATCCTTTACAGACAGCGTGGAACAAAGATTCACCCAGGTCTTAACGTTGGTATCGGCGGAGATGACACACTGTTTGCTACAGCTGATGGTATCGTTAGATTTGAGAGAAAGGGTAGAGACAAGAAGCAGGTTTCTATCTATCCAGTAGTTAACGAGTAATATTGGATATATATAAGTAATACTATCAAGAGACTGGAGTAATTTTTATTATTCCAGTCTTTTTTTACAGACAAAAGTGCAGATATAGGGTATACTATGAAATAGTGTGCAGATATGTATCTGTAGAACTTGACACAGACAATTAAGACATTAAATTAAGATATTGAATTAAGACACTGAATATTCGGTAGAGAATATCTGACACAGAAAGGCGGTATTGTATGTTTGCCGATAGAGCCAGAATATATGTGAGATCAGGTAAGGGCGGTGACGGACACGTTTCATTTCGAAGAGAAAAATACGTGCCAAACGGCGGTCCTGACGGCGGAGATGGGGGCAATGGCGGAGACGTCATATTTGTTGTCGACGAGGGAATGAATACTCTTACTAATTATAGACACGTAACAAAATACAGAGCCGGAGACGGCGAAGAGGGTGGCAAGAAGAACTGCCACGGCAGCAATGGTGCCGACATAGTACTCAAGGTTCCACCTGGAACTGTTGTAAAGGATTCCGAGACAGGGAAAGTCATACTTGATATGGCATATAAGAAAGAACCTGTAGTATTCTTGAAGGGAGGCCGTGGCGGACGTGGAAACAGAACGTACGTTACATCCACTATGCAGGCTCCAAAATATGCACAGCCGGGACAGCCTGCAAAGGAACTCACGGTCGATCTGGAACTTAAGTGTATCGCGGATGTAGGCCTTGTTGGATATCCAAGTGTTGGAAAGTCAACATTTCTTGCCAGAGTGACAAATGCGCGTCCGAAGATTGCAGCGTACCACTTTACAACACTTGTTCCAAATCTTGGTGTTGTAGACCTCGGTGACAAGAACGGATTTGTCATAGCTGATATTCCAGGAATCATAGAGGGCGCCTCGGAGGGAACAGGTCTTGGCCTGCAGTTTCTCAGACATATTGAGAGAACAAAAGTTATAATTCATATCGTTGATGCAGCCTCAGTTGACGGCAGAGATCCTATCAACGACATACATGTCATCAATGAGGAGCTCAAGAAATACAACAAAGACATAGAGAACAGACCACAGGTCATAGCTGCAAATAAAGTCGATCTGCTCGATGATATTGGATATGAGACAGTTATAGAGATGCTGAAGGAGGAATTTCCCGAGGATCAGGGATATAAGATATTCCCTATATCTGCAGTGTCAGGAAAGGGCATAAATGAACTCCTGTGGTATGTCAACGACCTTGTCAAAGCATCTCCTAGAGAGATCATTGAATTTGAGCCTGAGATAGATCTGTCCATGCAGGATGATCCAGAGCTTCCATTTGAGGTCAGAAAGTCAGACGAAGAGGAAGGCGTATACATCGTCGAGGGTCCTCGTATCGAGAAGATGCTCGGTTACACCAACCTTGAATCAGAGAAGGGATTTGACTTCTTCCAGAAGTTCCTCAGAGACAATGGAATTCTCACACAGCTTGAGGCACTTGGCTGCGTAGATGGAGATACAGTCAGAATGTATTTCCTTGAGTTTGATTATTATAAGTAAAATAAGTAAAGGAGATGGCTGCTTTCGTGGCAGTCAGATATGATAAATGAACAGCAAACAGAGAGCATATTTAAAAGGGCTGGCACAGACTACTCAGCCTATACTCAACATAGGAAAGTCATCACTCACACCTGAATTTACAGCATCGGTTGCTGAGGCACTTGAAGCTAGAGAGCTTGTCAAGATCTCAGTTTTAAAGAATTGTCTCGATGATCCGAAAGAGATCGCATCTATGCTCAGTGAGAGAACGCACTCAGAAGTCGTACAGGTCATCGGCAGAAAGATCGTTCTGTACAAAGAATCAAAGGAACGCAAGAGGATTGAGCTTCCTTAAGCTTATTCATAAGATATCGATTATATTGCAGCATTTTGCATTATATTTGAAACTAATAGGAGAGTTTTTATGGATACACGGTTTTCTAAGCGCATCGGTATACTTGGGGGGACTTTCAACCCGATACACTACGGTCACATTGAACTTGGAATACAGGCTCTGTCCCAGTTTGATCTGGATAAAGTTCTCGTGATGCCAAACAATAAACCGGCATATAAGGATGTGACATCTGAGATAGCTGCAAGTCATCGTATAGAAATGATAAAGCTTGCAATATCAGATATTCCGGGACTTGAGTATTCTGATTTTGAAATTAGCCGTCCAGGGATCACATATACTTCAGATACCCTTGAAGCCCTACATTCATTATATCCTGATGTTCACTGGTATTTTATAATGGGCGGTGACTCGGTAATGTATTTCGATAAGTGGTTCAGACCGGATGTGATAGCTCGTCTGGCAACCCTTATCATCACCACAAGAAGCGACACGCCAGCAGAGTCTGTTGCCGGCAAGATAGCAGATCTCAGATCTATGTATCCATATGCTGATATACGAACTGAGACAATACATGAGTATGACGTATCCTCAAGTCAGATAAGGGCAAATGTGAAAACAGGGCTCCCTATTGACGATGACGTGCCTGCTACAGTGAAGGATTATATACTTCAGAATCATTTATACGAAACAGGAGAGAGAACATGAACAGACCTGAGATGAGGGAAAGACTTCAGAATAAACTTACAAAAAAAAGATTTGAACACTCTCTTGGTGTAGAGTATGTATCAGGTTGCCTGGCTATGGTTCATGGTGCCGATGTCGAAAGAGCACTGACCGCAGGACTTCTTCACGATTGCGCCAAGTGTCTGTCAGCGGAGGATAAGTTCGCCAAATGTAAGAAGCACGAGCTTCCTATAAGCAAGGTAGAGTTCGAAAATCCTGAACTTCTTCACGCCAAGCTGGGAGCTTTTTATGCTCGTGAGAAATATGGTGTAGAAGACGATGATATTCTTTCAGCCATTGAATTTCACACAACGGGCAGACCAGCCATGTCGCTTCTTGAAAAGATAGTGTTCGTAGCAGATTATATCGAACCGAACAGAAGGGCACTTCCAGAGATCGAACAGATACGACGGGAGGCATTTACGGATATCGATGTATCGGTGGTTCATATACTCAGAAACACGCTAAGCTATCTAAGCAACGAAAATTGCGGCAGCACCGACGAAATGTCTGTAATGACATATAACTACTACGTCAGCCAGACTGATGAAAATAAAGCAAAATAGCAGCGTATATAAGCATAAAATACATATTTGATATTCCGGGGAGGAGCCATATGACAGATTCAAAAACAAATTTAATAATAGACTCTAAAAAAGATTCAAAGACAATGCTGAAAATCACGTGTGCCGCATTGGAAGATAAAAAGGCTTTTGATATCAAGATCATAGATATAAGTAAGATCTCAACACTTTGTGATTATATTGTCATTGCTGACGGTACAAACAAAAAACAGGTTCAGGCGCTCTGCGACAACGTGGAGGATGAGATGAGAGAAGCGGGATACAATCATAAAGGAGTGGAGGGATACTCCGAAGGTGGATGGATTTTACTAGATTATTATGATATAATTATTCATATATTTTCAGAGGAATCCAGAAGATTCTATAACATAGAAAAGATATGGAACGATGGGGAAACAGTTTCATTAGACAGCTTAGACTGATTTATTATTTGGGGATTATAAAATGGAGAGTAACAGACTATTAAGCGATAATTATATCAAGATCAATCATATTGCGTCCAAATGTATGAGACTATTTGTCATACTCATACTTCTTTACTGGGTTTTCACATACATCGGAGGTCAGTGCAACTTTGTTATTCTATGTTCCTGCATGGGCGTTTGTTGTATACTGGCTCTGACACCGACGGTTTTCATCGATATGCTCAAGAACAATCAGGGTAAATGCATCAAATATATAGTTATAGCCCTTGCTGTTCTTATCTGTACTATACTCAGCACGACATTATCATATACGGCAATGATTGTCTGGATATTTCCAATGCTTGTTGCATCACTGTATTATAACAAGACTATGGTTTTGTATACAGCTCTTTTGTCTACACTGGGAGTATTCGGAGCTGATATAGCAAATTACCGTCTGTGTGATCTGGTGATTCCTCCAGTTCATGCTGACTTTGCGGACAATATGATACTCTTTATTGCTCCGTGTGTAATTGCAATATTCCTCATGTCGTTCGTATCATACTTTATAGTATCGAGAAATTCATCTATGTTGAACAATGTTATCGAACATTCTGAGGAGGTTAAGACAAATCAGAAAGAGCTCATATATGCATTTGCAGAGCTCTCAGAGAGCAAATCCAAATCAACTGGAGAACATATTAAGAGAGTTGCGAAATACATGGAAGTGCTCGGCAAGGCATCTGGCTTTGACGATGACTATGTAGATATGTTATCAACGGCGGCCATGATGCATGATATAGGCAAGCTGATGATCAGTGAGGAGATTCTTAACAAACCATCAAGGCTTACTGAAGAGGAATTTGCAATCATGAAGAGTCACGTTCTCTATGGGGATGCACTTTTATCCAAATGTCCCGGACAGATCCTTCAGATCGCGAGAACTATTGCCAAGGAACATCATGAGAAGTGGGACGGCTCTGGATACCTTCATATGAAAGGCGAGGAGATTGCATACATAAGCAGACTTATGGCTGTCTGTGACGTATTTGATGCACTTACCTCAGCCAGATACTATAAGAAAGGCTGGTCGATGGAAGAGGCGTATACAGAAATCGTAAGCCAGAGTGGCAAACAGTTTGATCCAAAGGTTGTGCTTTTGTTCCAGGCTCATTTTAAAGAATTTAAACAGATAGCAGAACAGAATGCCGATAAACATATCTACTAACTTTATATATCTACTAACTTTATGCATCCTTGGATGTTTCCTTTATCATAATAAGAGCCTTTTGTATAATATCAATTATTATACAAAAGGCTCTTATTAGTTATTACATCTGTCTGAAAAGTCCTATAACTTTTCCAAGAATATCACAGTGTTCAACAATGATTGGATCCATATAATCATTCTCCGGCTGAAGTCTGATATGTCCGTTCTCCTTGAAATAGCGCTTTACAGTAGCCCCATCCTCTATAAGAGCAACTACAATGTCTCTGTTTGAAGCGGAAGAGCACTGTTCAACTATAAGCAGATCTCCGTCATTTATTCCTATGTTGATCATACTTTCGCCCTTAACTCTGAGCATAAATGTCTGATTGTTCGTGTTATGTATGTACTCTGGTGGAACAGGGAAATAATCCATTATATTCTGTGTCGCCAAAATAGGCTGTCCTGCAGCAACCTGACCAACAATAGGTATATTGACAACCTCACGTCTTGAAAGAGCGAAATCATCATCTATAATCTCTATAGCCCTTGGTTTGGTTGGGTCGCGCCTGATATATCCATTCTCCTCGAGAGATGCGAGATGAGCGTGCACGGAAGATGTAGATTTAAGTCCTACAGCCTTGCATATCTCCCTTACTGAAGGCGGATAACCCTTGCTGAGCTGTTCCTCCTTGATATATTCCAGAATCTCGTTCTGTTTATCTGATATCTTTCCTTTTCCCATAAGAAATCCTCCATTACATGATAATCTAATTAAATGTTAATCTAACCGATGATCAATTATTAATTTTCTTAATCAGTAATTTTATAATAGCACATATGTTCTTGTATTGCAAACTAATGTTCTTATGAGTAAAAAAATGGACAGTATTTAGTGCATAATGAACCTAGACATGTGAGATGGATCCAATCACAAAAACTACAAAAACAATATATCGTACAAATGTTCGAATAAACTATTGACATCAAAACATGTGTTCGATATAATACTAACATGATCAAAACAAACATACGTTCAGGAGGGATTTATTATGAATAAACTTTTCAATATAATAAGCAGCAAGAAGATAAGTATAATAATCACGATCATCGTGATATCAATTTTATATCTAGCCGTCACACACAAGGATGCTTCAGAGGCGGACGCAACCAATGCAAGCACAAAATATTATACATGTATAAGCATCAAAGATGGAGACTCCCTTTGGGATATTGCAGATGAGTATATGACAGACGAATATGTATCTAAGCAGGAATATATTGATGAGGTGGTATCAATCAACAAGCTGGATGATGAGTCTTCTATAACAGCTGGATGCAATCTTGTAGTTCCTTATTACAAAGTATCAGAATTCAACTAGTAACTAATTAACTGATAAGCAAGCAGCTATAAAGCATTCAACTAAATCTAAAATAGCAATCGGGGATGAGCGTATGCAGGAACTTGATAATACATCAATAGTCACAAAGTTCCAGCATACTCAATTTTTGTTTTGCTTGATGTTGCTTGATGTTTTATTTGAGATAAAACTATTCGCAAAACTCAGGTTTTACGAATAAAGTATAGCAAAGAGAATCTATTTATGCTATACTTTAAATATGTTAGATATGTTTTACAAGGAGGTCACATCTATGGCAAAGGCCTATAGCAAACAGATGGATGAAAATAACATATTATTGCTCAGGGAAATATTATCAGAACTTCCACAATATGTGACGATTACATTTCGCGGAATCGAGAACACAACATCCACACGAACAAGACTTGGATATGCGAGGGATATAAAGATATTCTATGAATTTCTGTGCGAACACAATCCATACTTTAATGGTAAAACTCCAAAAGATATAAAAACTGATGATCTCAGCCGGCTTGAAGCTGAAGACATCGAAGAATTCCTTGATGCCATGCGTTTATACGAGAAAAACGGGCGTACATACACTAATGGCGAACAAGCGTTAAAGCGCAAATTATCGGCGTTAAGAGTTTTTTTTGCCTACCTATATAAGAACAACCGTATTGACTCAAACGCTGCAGAAAAGGTTGATATGCCCAAGATACATGAAAAAAAGATCATCCGCATGGAGCCAAATGAAGTTGCTGATTTTCTCGACAACGTTGAATATGGTGACGGCCTGACTGAACGCCAGAAAAAATATCACGAAAAGAATAAAGTTCGAGATTTGGCTCTTTTGTCACTCATGCTTAGCACAGGTATGCGTGTATCAGAATGTGTGGGTATTGATATACACGACATCGACTTTGATAATATGCGTATAAAAATAATACGAAAAGGTGGAAAGGAAGCTTTTGTATATTTCAGCGATGAAGCATGCGAAGCTCTAATAAAATATCTAGAAGAAAGGAAAAAACTTGTGCCTGAATCAGGACATGAGAATGCTCTTTTTCTCTCATCGCAGTTAAAAAGGATCTCTGTCAGATCAGTTGAGAATATTGTGAAGAAATACTCTCTCACCTCTGTTCCGCTCAAGCACATAACACCGCATAAATTGAGGAGCACATTTGGCACCGAACTTTACCGGGCTACGGACGACATATATCTTGTGGCAGACGTACTTGGACATTCAGATGTAAATACTACACGTAAGCATTATGCTGACATGGATGAGGACAGAAAAAGGCGATTCAGGAATGAAGTTCAGTTGCGCGAAAAACGTCCTGTAGTCAATGAGGACTTAGACAGAGCTCGAACTCCTCAAAACGTGCAGAGTGAAACAAATCAGGAAAAGATTGATCACAAAAAGCAAGAATAATTTACAATAATAATATTATGTCAACAAGGAGCTTAACTAATGAAAATTCAGAAACTTTTATCATACACAAGACGTGCTGTGACAGATTACAATATGATCAGTCCGGGTGACCGCATTGCCATAGGAATATCCGGGGGCAAAGACAGCCTTACATTGCTGTATGCCATGGCAAAGCTGAAGAAATTTTATCCAATACCATTTGAGCTTGAGGCCATAACCGTTGACCTTGGTTTTGAAGGCTTTGACACATCAGGACTCAGAGAATATTGCGAATCTCTTGATGTACGATATAGTGTATGTAAAACTCAGATAGGCGAAATTATATTTGATTATAGAAAAGAGTCAAATCCCTGTTCTCTCTGCAGCCGGATGAGAAAAGGCGCTTTCAACGACTGTGCGGTCAGTCTAGGATGTAACAAGATCGCTTATGCCCACCACAAAGATGATGTGATTGACAGTTTTCTCATGTCGATGCTCTACGAAGGACGCATACATACCTTCTCCCCAGTAACACATCTTGAGAAAACTGGTGTAACACTCATTAGGCCCCTTATATACGTTTTGGAAGGCGAAATAAGAGCGTTTGCCCGTGCAAATGCACTCCCAGTATGCAAAAATCCTTGTCCGGCTGACGGCGTCACAAAGCGCCAGGAAAGCAAGGATATAATTGATATAGAAGACTATGAGATACCAGATGTAAAGGTTAAGGCGGCTGCAGGCACTAAGAAGAAAATTAATTACTTTGATTAATTGGAAGTATTACAAGATAGGAGTAGTTTTATGTTTGATGTAGCAGTAGAACAGATAGTAAAGGTAAAACCGCCTAAGACAGCAGTTGTTTATAAGGCATTGCTTATAATAGGCTGTATTGTGGCGGCTACAACCATACCACAGACAAGAACATTTGGAATAATTGTGCTTGCATTATTTGCGGTGATGACATTTTTAGTATTCCAGTATTATAATGCAGAGCTTGAGTATTCGATAGTGGATGATACGCTTACGATTGACAGGATTATGGCAAAATCAGCAAGAAAAAGATGTGGTGTGTATACACTTTCAAGAGCAAAGCTTGTGGCAAGAGCTGATTCGCAGGATGCACTCCGTATGAACCATATGGACGTTAAGACTTATGATTATTCAGTTGGTGCAAGCAACCACGATTCGGTTGTCATATATGCTTATAATGAACATA
>OKTN01000702.1_pt1 | contig 14014 bp, 9 predicted proteins | sample 1606451 | NCBI WGS metagenome assembly OKTN01 (sample SAMEA3879602, study PRJEB24766) | human gut metagenome | biome: human-associated habitat; feature: feces | place: USA | collected 1985/1987 | reverse complement strand
TACTTGACGCGATTAACGAATGGATAAAGGAAATCCTCATTGGAGCCATTAACGGTAATCTGTCAACTATGTTCGGGGACGTAAACGAAAAAGTCGGAACTATCGCCGCAGAGGTAGGACAAACCCCGCAGGGGTGGAACGCAGGCATATTTTCCATGATACAGAGCTTGTCGGAAAATGTGATTGTACCCATTGCGGGGCTTGTCATTACCTACGTTCTATGCGTGGAGCTTATCAGCATGGTAACGGAAAAGAACAATATGCACGATATTGACACGTTCATGTTCTTTAAGTGGTTTTTCAAGGCGTGGGTAGCGGTGTATCTCGTTACCCACACCTTTACTATCACTATGGCGGTGTTCGATATGGCGCAGCACGTTGTTTCCGGCGCGGCGGGCGTGATCGGCGGCAATACGAATATCGACGTTGACGCCGCCCTCTCGTCCATGCAAGCCGGACTTGACGCTATGGAAATCCCCGAACTGTTACTGCTCGTTATGGAAACAAGCCTTGTGAGCCTTTGCATGAAAATCATGTCGGTGCTTATCACGGTTATCCTGTACGGCAGAATGATAGAAATTTACCTTTACTGTTCGGTATCGCCTATCCCGTTTGCAACTATGACGAACCGGGAATGGGGGCAGATAGGAAACAACTACCTAAAATCCCTGTTCGCTATCGGTTTTCAAGGCTTCCTCATTATGATATGCGTCGGCATTTACGCGGTTCTGGTAAACAACATGATAATAGCGGACAATCTGCACAGCGCGATATTCTCCCTTGCAGCCTATACCGTTATCCTCTGTTTCTCCCTGTTCAAATCCGGCGCACTGGCGAAGTCGATATTCTCCGCGCATTAGCGGCGTGTCAAGGGCAGGGTGGAGATTTTCAGAGCGAAGCGGCGAAAATACGACCCGACCTTGACGCGGATAACCCCCATATAATACGGGCGGGCAAAGGGCATAGATTGACCTTTGCCTTGATTACCCTTATGGAAAATTACAGCAACACCAAACCCAGAGAAAGGAGGTTTTCACTTGGCGTATGTACCCGTACCCAAAGACTTATCCAAAGTCAAGACAAAAGTAGCGTTCAACCTTACCAAACGGCAGATTGTATGTTTTGCGGCGGCTCTCCTGTTCGGCTTGCCGCTTTTCTTTCTGCTCAAAGACAGCACAGGCACAAGCCTTGCGTCTATGGCTATGATTGCCGTCATGCTGCCCTGTTTCCTGTTCGCCATGTATGAAAAGCATGGACAGCCCCTTGAAGTAGTGGTGAAGAACATCATTCAGACGAAATTCATAGCCCCCAAAGAACGACCATACAGGACAGACAACTTTTATTCCGTCTTAGAACGGCAGAGAAAACTTGAAAAGGAGGTATCAGCGATTGCAAAAGGAAACACGAAGAAACAGCGCGGCGGGAAGCGCAAAGCCTAACCCGCCCCGCAAGCTCACCCGCGCCGAGAAAAAGCAGATTGCGGAAATCATCAGACAGGCAAAGGGCGACGGGAAAGCGCACACCGCGCAGCAGACAATCCCCTATATCCAGATGTACCCGGACGGTATCTGCAAGGTTACGGGACGGAAATACTCAAAGACCGTCGCCTTTGAAGATATTAACTATCAGCTTGCACAGGCAGACGACAAGACCGCCATTTTTGAGAACTGGTGCGACTTCCTCAACTACTTTGACGCTTCCGTTTCGGTGCAGCTCTCTTTCATCAATCAGGGGACGCAGCGCGGCGAAGCGGAAAAGGCGGTCAATATCCCGGCACAGGAGGACGCTTTCAATTCTATCCGCACAGAATACCGGGATATGCTGAAAAACCAGCTTGCAAAGGGCAACAACGGGCTTGTCAAAGCAAAATATATCACCTTTGCCATTGAAGCCGACAGTCTGGGCGCGGCGAAATCCCGCCTTGCCCGTATCGAAACGGACGTACTCAACAACTTTAAGCTCTTGGGCGTGTCTGCCCGCCCCATGACAGGCTATGAACGCCTTAAAATGCTGCATGGCATTTTCCACCCGGAGGGCGGGCAGTTTGCCTTTGATTTTTCATGGCTTGCCCCGTCCGGGCTTTCCACAAAGGACTTTATCGCCCCGTCCTCTTTCCGTTTTGGCGAGGGGCGGTATTTCCGCATGGGGCGCAAAATCGGCGCGGTTTCATTCCTTGAAATCCTTGCGCCGGAATTAAACGACCGTATCTTATCTGACATTCTGGACTTGGAAACGGGCGTTATCGTCAATCTGCATATCCACAGTATCGACCAGACCGAAGCCATAAAGACAATCAAGCGGAAAATCACCGACCTTGACAAAATGAAAATCGAGGAACAGAAGAAAGCGGTACGCAGCGGCTATGACATGGATATAATCCCGTCCGACCTTGCCACGTTCGGCAGCGAAGCGAAAAATCTCTTACAGGACTTGCAGAGCCGGAATGAAAGAATGTTCCTCTTGACGTTCCTTGTGGTGAACATGGCGGACACGAAGCGGAAACTGGAAAATGACGTATTCGCGGCGGCGGGCATTGCACAGAAGAACAACTGCGCCTTAACCCGCCTTGACTACCAACAGGAAGCGGGGCTTATGTCCTCTGTACCGCTTGGGGAGAACCTTATCCCCATTCAAAGAGGGCTTACCACGTCAAGCACCGCTATCTTTATCCCCTTTATCACACAGGAGCTTTTTCAATCTGGCGCGGCTTTATACTACGGCTTAAACGCCCTGTCTAACAACATGATACTCTGCGACCGCAAGCAGCTAAAGAACCCCAACGGCTTAATCTTGGGTACGCCGGGAAGCGGGAAATCCTTTGCCGCCAAACGGGAAATGACAAACGCTTTCCTCATTACCGACGACGACATAATTATCTGCGACCCGGAAGCAGAGTATTTTTCCCTTGTGCAGCGGCTTGACGGGCAAGTGATACGCTTATCCCCTACGGGCAAGGGCATTGACGGGAAGCCCCAGTATGTGAACCCTATGGATATTAACCTCAATTACAGCGAGGACGACAGCCCCCTTGCGCTGAAATCCGACTTTATCCTCTCCCTCTGCGAGCTTGTCATAGGCGGCAAGGAGGGCTTGCAGCCCGTCGATAAGACCGTCATTGACCGCGCCGTTAGGAACGTGTACCGCCCTTTCCTTGCAGACCCCGACCCGGAGAAAATGCCTATCTTGGGCGACCTCTACGACGAGCTTTTGAAGCAGCCGGAGCCGGAAGCGGCGCGTATTGCGGCGGCGTTGGAGCTTTATGTTTCCGGGAGCCTTAACGTCTTTAACCACAGGACGAATGTAGAGCTTTCAAACCGCCTTGTCTGCTTTGACATCAAGCAGCTTGGGAAGCAGCTCAAAAAGTTAGGTATGCTCATTGTGCAGGACCAGGTATGGAACCGCGTCACCGTCAACCGGGCAGAAAGGAAATCCACCCGGTATTTTATGGACGAATTTCATCTTCTCTTGAAAGAGGAACAGACCGCCGCCTATTCCGTTGAAATCTGGAAGCGTTTCAGAAAATGGGGCGGCATACCCACAGCCATTACGCAGAATGTCAAGGATTTGCTTGCTTCCCGCGAAGTGGAGAATATCTTTGAAAACTCTGATTTTGTCCTCATGCTCAATCAGGCGGCGGGCGACCGGGCTATCCTTGCAAAGCAGCTCAACATCTCCCCGCAGCAGATGAAGTATGTCACCCACACCGAAGCGGGCGAGGGGCTTATCTTCTACGGGAACGTGGTGCTGCCCTTTGTAGACCGCTTCCCGAAAGACACCGAGCTTTACCGGGTAATGACGACGAAGCCGGAGGAAGTGGGCGAAGCATGAACGGGCTGAAAACTGACACAATCATCAACCGGGACGCGCTCTATGCCTTGCGGGAGCTTCCAGAGGAAAGCGTACACTGTTGCGTCACAAGCCCGCCCTACTATGCGCTTAGGGATTATGGGCTTGATATGCAGATTGGGCGGGAGGACACGCCGGAGCAGTACATTGACAGGCTGACCGAGGTTTTCCGCGAGCTGCGCCGGGTACTGCGTTCTGACGGTACGCTCTGGCTGAATATCGCGGACACCTACTGCGGCACAGGAAATAAAGGCTACCATGCAGACCCGAAGAACCCGAAAGGCAGAAACGGACAGCAGATTGCAAAAAACAACCGCGTTTCCGGCTGCAAACAAAAGGACTTAATCGGTATCCCTTGGCTTTTAGCTTTTGCCCTACGCGCTGACGGGTGGTATTTACGGAGCGACATTATCTGGCAGAAAGAAAACCCCATGCCGGAGAGCGTGAAAGACCGCCCTACCCGCTGCTATGAACATATCTTTCTGCTTACGAAGTCAAAGAAATATTTCTATGACGCAGCCGCCATAGCCGAGCCGTTAGCCCCCACAACGGCGGCGCGGTACCGCACCGGGCGCAGCGCGGGACAGAAATATGCGGACGAAGTACCCGGACAGGGGAAAGTACAGGGGCTTAACCGGGCGAGAAGCGGCAGCTACTACGACGAAGCCCTCATGCCGACCATGCGGAACAGGCGGGACGTGTGGCTTATCAATACCGTTCCCTACAAGGGCGGGCATTTCGCCGCGTTCCCGCCAAAACTTGCCGAAACCTGTATCAAGGCGGGCTGTCCGAAAGGCGGCGTTGTGCTTGACCCCTTTTTCGGCAGCGGCACGACGGGGGCAGCCGCAAAGCAGCTTGACAGGCATTATATAGGCATTGAGATAAACGCCGAGTATTGCGCCCTTGCAAGGGCGCGGATTGGAGGGACAGAAAAATAAAACAGTATCGAGCGCGTGAGAAAGTCACGCAGAAAATGACCCGCGAGGGGGCTGTCGAGGTAAACGCCGCTACCGGGAAAAAGAAACGTATCAGCAAGCGGATAAGGGACGCGGACTTTGCAAAGACCGAAGCCCCACCGCAGCCGGAACAGGCAGCGCAGCCCCTACCGGGCGGCGCAACTTCCCCGCCCTTAACCGACACGCCGCCGCTTCCCCATGCGCCGGGGGCAGAACGGGAACAGGACACCGCAGCAGCCGAGCGCGTCTTGGAACGTATCGACGGGGCGCGTACCAGAAAGGCGAGCAAAAAGGCGGCGAGGAAAGCACAGGCAGAAGCCACAGCAAAAGAAAAATCTTCCCGCTTGCAGTTTACCGACGAGGAACGGGCAACGCCGGAGCTTGAAAGGTATATCCGAAAATCGGACAAAGCAGCCGACCGTCTGGACGCGGCAAAGGCGGCTATCCCCAAAGAAAAGAAACTTGTACGGGAGCGCACCTTTGATGAAGCCACCGGGAAAGGCAAGACCCGCCTACATTTTGAGGAACAGGAAAAGCCCATAGGAAGGAATAAGCCCCACAATAACCCGCTATCCCGCCCCGCACAGGAAGCGGGTATTTTCGTCCACAACAAGATACATTCCGTTGAAAAGGACAATTCCGGCGTTGAGGGGGCGCACAAATCCGAAGAACTGGCAGAGCGCGGCGCAAAGTACGGGGCGCGGAAAGTCAAGGAGGGCTACCACAGCCACAAGCTCAAACCCTACCGGGCGGCGGCAAAGGCAGAGAAAGCGGCGTTCAAGGCGAATGTGGATTTCCAGTACCACAAAGCCCTGCATGACAATCCGCAGATTGCGGGCAATCCCCTTTCCCGCTTCATGCAGAAGCAGCAAATCAAGCGGCAGTATGCAAAGGCGGCAAGGAAAGGCGGCGCAAAAACGGCGCAGAAAGCCGCAGAGAACACCCGCAAGGCGGCAAAAAAGACCGCCGAGGAAACAAAAAAGGCAATCGCTTTTGTAGGGCGGCACCCGGCGGGCGTATGTATCGCCGTTGCCGCGCTGCTCTTATTCATCATGGTATCGGCGGGGCTTTCCTCTTGCGGCTCCATGTTCTCCGGCTTGATGAACGGCATACTTGGGACTTCCTACACGTCGGAGGACAGCGACCTTGTGGCGACGGAAAATAATTACGCCGCAAAGGAAAACGAGCTTCAGCAGCAGATTGACAATATCGAAAGCACCCACCCCGGCTATGACGAATACCGCTATGACCTTGACAGTATCGGGCATAACCCCCATGAGTTAGCGTCCTACCTCACCGCCCTTTTACAGACCTACACCCCGCAGAGCGCACAGGCAGAACTAAACCGCGTCTTTGCCATGCAGTACACTTTGACGCTGACGGAAGAAACGGAAATCCGCTACCGCACAGAAACAAGCACAGACCCGGAAACAGGGGAAACGACCACCGAGGAAGTACCCTACGAGTACCATATCCTCAACGTGAAGCTGACGAACAAGCCCATTTCCGAGATTGCGGAGGAACTTCTAACGCCGGAGCAGCTTGAAATGTACCGCGTCTATCTGGAAACAAGCGGCAACAAACCGCTGATTTTCGGCGGCGGTTCCCCCGATATGGGCGCGTCCGAGGATTTAAGCGGCGTACAGCTTGTAAACGGCACACGCCCCGGCAACACCGCCGTTGTAGACCTTGCGAAGCGGCAAGTCGGCAACGTGGGCGGGCGACCCTTTTGGAGCTGGTACGGATTTAACAGCCGCGTGGAATGGTGCGCCTGTTTTGTTTCATGGTGCTACAATCAAGCCGGGAAAAGCGAGCCGCGCTTTGCCGGGTGCCAGTCACAGGGCGTACCCTGGTTCCAGTCACGCGGGCAATGGGGCGCGAGGGGCTATGAGAATATCGCCCCCGGCGACGCTATCTTTTTCGACTGGGACGGGGACGGGAGCGCAGACCATGTAGGGCTTGTTATCGGGACGGACGGGGAGCGCGTCTATACCGTCGAGGGCAATTCCGGCGACGCCTGCAAGATAAAGAGCTACCCCGTCAATTACTCCTGTATCAAAGGCTATGGGCTGATGAACTGGAATTAACATATTTTTGAGCAAAGAAAGGAGAAATTTATTGATGGCTATGAACAAAATTGAACGTATCGACAAAGAGATTGCAAAGACCCGCGAGAAAATCACCGAGTACCAGAACAGATTAAGGGGGCTTGAAGCGCAGAAAACCGAAGCGGAAAACCTGCAAATCGTACAGCTTGTGCGCTCCATGCGCCTTTCCCCGCATGAGCTTTCCGCTATGCTTTCCGGGGGCGGTATTCCGGGCATGGAAGCCGCGCCGGGCTACCCCGCAGAACCCGCAGACCACGACACCGAAGAAATGGAGGACACCGAGAATGAATAAGAAAATCCTTAGAACCTTGACCGCACTTTGCGCCGCCCTTGTACTTATGGGCGGCTTTTCCGTCACCGCTTTTGCACAGACCCCGGAGGGAGAGGACGACACCAACGACAGCGGCGTTGTCTACGAGGAACCCCAAAAGGAAGAACCCCTTACCCCGGACGGGAACGCGACCCTTGTAGACGATTTCGGCGGCAACAAGCAGCTTATCACCGTAACGACCAAAAACGGCAATTACTTTTATATCCTCATTGACCGGGACGACGAGGGCGAGGACACCGTACATTTCCTTAATCAAGTGGACGAAGCCGACCTTATGGCACTTATGGAGGACGGAAGCACCGAAGCAGCCCCGCCCGCCGTTTGCAGTTGCACCGATAAATGCGAAGCCGGAAAGGTAAATGTGAGCTGCCCTGTCTGCAAGGACAACATGACCGCTTGCAGCGGCAAGGAAGCGGAGCCGGAAACCGAAGAACCGCCGGAGCAGCCCAAAGAAAAAGGCAATGCGGGCGGGCTTGTGCTTTTCCTTGTCGTGGCACTTCTTGGCGGCGGGGGCGCGTTCTATTATTTTAAGTTTATGAAGCCGAAGCAAAACGTCAAGGGCGGCACCGACCTTGAAGATTTCGATTTTGACGACTACGACGAGGACGAGCCGGAGCCGGACGAGGGGGACGGGCTTTCTGATGAAGAACAGGAGGACGAGGAAGCATGACCCTGTTTACCGACAATCCCTTTGAAAAGATGATGATACAAAGACCGGGCGGGCGGCGTGACAATGCGCCGCCCGTTCCCCATTCCCCGGCTTGCGCTTCCTGTCCGTACAAAGGGCAGCTCCCTTGTGTGGGCTACTGTCTGAAACAGGTACAGGAGAAAAAGGCAAGTGAGCCGGAACGCTGAAAATGGACTTTTAATTTTCGTTTGCAACATCTATGAGATTTTCGTAATGCAAAAGTGTTATGTTATTTTCATTTTGCAGTTGGAGCTTTCTATCACGAATATTCTCAAAATCTTTACGGAGTCCGGCTATCACAGCATAGTAGATTTGATAAGGGCAATATTTGTATAATTGTCTGGGTAACTTTGTATTGGAGAATGAGTGCTTTTCCAATTCTGCTACAATTACATTCCAATTTGCAGCAATATACATTTGCCAATCCCTAACCTGTTCAATCCCTTTATTGATTACTTCCCCGAAACGAGTACCTTTTTCTTTTGTTATCCGCCCGTTGGGAGCTTCTAATTCCACAAAGACAAATTGATAACCGTCTGAACTATTACCTATGAGCAGATAATCAGCCACATAAGCCGACCCGATTTTGAACTCTGGAAAGATATAATTATCGTCATGGTGTCCTGTTCTGTAATAATGCCGTAATAAGCCAAACAAATAATTCCATGCACGATTAGAAGCTATCCAATTTAGTATAGCTCTTTCTGTTGTATCGGAAGAAGTAATCAGTTGATAAAACTCTTTTGTCGTATCATATATAGGTGTGAACCTTGAATAATGGTTGTTGGGAAATAGCGAAGTAGCACACTCAATAAAGTAATCCATTTCTTTGTTTTTACCGCGCCTGTAATGCCCGCCACGTTTTTTATTCATTGCTTCTTCCTGTTCATCAGTAGGAGCAAAAACATCGAAAGTATGTATTGATTTCATATTGTCACCTGTTTCTTATAGTAATGCTTAAAGTATAAACCAATTTCAAACCTAAAACAACCGAAAGGAGAACAGAAAATGAAACTGATTATTGCAGAAAAGCCGAGCGTGGCGCAGACTATCGCCGCCGCGCTTGGCGTTAAGGAAAAGAAAGACGGATATATCGAGGGCGGCGGCTGCCTCATTTCATGGTGCGTCGGGCATTTGGTACAGCTTGCGGAAGCTGCCGCCTACGGGGAGCAATATAAAAAATGGAGTTTTGAGAGCTTACCCATTCTGCCGGAGGAATGGCAGTACGCCGTTGACCCGGACAAGGGGAAGCAATTCAAAACCCTAAAAGAGCTTATGCACCGCGCCGACGTTTCCGAAGTGGTAAATGCGTGTGACGCGGGGCGCGAGGGAGAATTGATTTTCCGCTTTGTCTACGAAGCGGCGGGCTGCAAGAAGCCCATGCGCCGCTTGTGGATTTCCTCAATGGAGGACGGGGCAATCAAGGCGGGCTTTGCTTCCCTCAAAGACGGGCAGGAATACGACGCGCTCTTTGCGTCTGCCCTCTGCCGCGCAAAGGCTGACTGGCTTATCGGCATTAACGCCACCCGGCTTTTCTCCTGCCTGTATGGAAAGACCTTGAACGTGGGGCGCGTCCAGACCCCGACCTTAAAAATGCTCACCGACCGGGACGCGGCTATCTCCCATTTCCAGAAAGAAAAATATTATCATGTGCGCCTTGATTTATCCGGCGCGGAAGCGGCAAGCGGGAGGATTTCCGACAAGGCAGAAGCCGACGCGCTGAAAGGGGCTTGCGAAACAGAAACGGCGGTATGCGTTTCCCTCACCAGAGAGAAGAAAACCGCAGCCCCGCCGAAGCTCTTTGACCTTACCTCTTTGCAGCGGGAAGCGAACCGCATTTTCGGCTACACCGCGAAGCAGACCCTTGACCTTGCACAATCCCTTTATGAAAAGCGGCTCCTTACTTATCCGAGGACGGACAGCAGCTTTCTTACTGACGACATGGGCGGCACCGCAGCGGGCATTATCGCGCTGCTTTGCGAAAAACTCCCCTTTATGGCGGGCGCGGACTTCACGCCGGAGGTTGTAAAGGTATTAGACAGTAAAAAAGTATCAGACCACCACGCAATCATTCCCACTATGGAGCTTGCAAAGGCTGACCCGGACGCGCTGCCGGAAAGCGAGAAAAATATCCTTACCCTTGCGGGGGCGCGTCTGCTTTTTGCCACCGCCGAGCCGCATATTTATGAAGCGGTTACGGCGGTTTTCTCATGCGCCGGGACAGACTTCACCGCAAGGGGAAAGACCGTACTTGCGGAGGGTTGGAAAGAGCTTCAACGCAGATACCGGGCGACGCTGAAAGATAAGCCCGAAGCGGAGGACGGGGAAAATGCAGACGTGACGCTGCCGAAGCTTTCCGAGGGACAGGGCTTTCCTAACCCCGCCGCAAAAGTAACGGAGCATACCACAACGCCGCCGAAGCCCCACAGCGAAGCAAGCCTTTTGTCGGCTATGGAACGCGCCGGGAACGGGGACACCGACCCGGACGCGGAACGCCGGGGGCTTGGCACTCCCGCCACCCGCGCCGCCGTCATTGAAAAACTGGTAAAGGGCGGCTTTGCAGAGCGCAAGGGGAAGCAGCTTATCCCCACGCAGAACGGAGCCGCCCTTATATCAGTCTTGCCGGATATGCTCACTTCCCCGCAGCTTACCGCAGAATGGGAAAACAATCTGACGCAGATAGCAAAGGGAGCCGCAGACCCCGGCGAATTTCTGTCCGGCATTGAAGCTATGGCGCGGGAGCTTGTGCAGACACACGCCGCAGCACTGGACGGGAAAAAGGATTTGTTCCGGGAGGAAAAGCCCTCTGTCGGCAAATGCCCCCGTTGCGGTTCCCCCGTCCATGAGGGGAAGAAAAACTATTATTGCAGCAACAAAGAATGTGCCTTTGTCATGTGGAAGAATGACCGCTTTTTCGAGGAACGCAAGACCGCTTTTTCCGCGAAGATTGCCGCCGCGCTCCTTAAATCCGGCAAGGCGAATGTGAAGAAGCTCTACTCCCCGAAAACAGGCAAGACCTACGACGGAACTATCGTTCTGGCTGACACTGGCGGGAAATACGTCAACTACCGTATCGAAGTGCAGAAGAACTAAAAACTTGAATAGCAAGCATAGGAAGCGGGTACCCACTTCCGTAAATCCCCGTTGCGACGCTGACGCGCCGGACGGGGATTTTGCTTGTTGGGAAGTTTCCCAAACCCTCTTTTGCGGAGGGCTTCACCCTCTAAAAATTTTCAAAAATATTTGGCAGAAATGCGGGCGTACCCGTAGTAGACCATGCAGCCAAAAAATGCAGCTTATGACGCTGCCGCAGAGAAAGGAGGTTTTTCACTATGGCAAGTTTACGGGACACCGTAAAGGACTATCAAGACGAGCTTAGGGACGGTATCGCATGGGTGGCGTTCTGGAAACAGGGGCGTTCATGGAACGCGGAATATTTTCATCTTGATATGGACGATACGCTCTACCCGGAGGACAGGAGCCGGTTAGAGGAAATAAAAAGCATTGACCCCGCCGCCGTTATCTTAAACGGCTACTATTGCGGGCATTTAGGCGAGGACATGAGCCTTGACGAGCTGACCGCCGGAGTGCGTTACCACTACGAAAACAGCATGAACGACATTGACGGTTTTATCGGAGCGCATGACGACAGGCTTCCCCCGGAGGTTATCGAGGAAGCGAGGGCAGCCGCCCATGAAGCGGGGCTTCCCTTTTCCGAAAAGCCCTACCGGGACGGGGAGGATTTTAACCCCTATGTATTTGACGGGAGCATGAGCATTGAGGATTTTGAGCTTATGCACCGCATGATTGAAAAAGAAAGGAGCGAACAAATGGCAGAACCGATTTTAAGCGGCTATCTTTCCAATCTTGGGAAGTACACCGAGGGCAGACCCGCGGGCGAATGGGTGACATTCCCCACGACTGCCGAACATCTGAAAGAAGTCTTTGACCGTATCGGGATTGACTTCAAGCACTATGAGGAATGGCATTTCACAGAATTTCAATCCACTATCCCCGGCTTGACGGAGCATTTAAGCGAGTATTCCCACCCCGACGAGCTGAACTATTTAGGGAAGCTCTTGGAAATGCAGTTTGACGACGACCGGGAGAAATTCATTGCAGCCATTGAATACGGCGACCATGCCGACAGCTTACAGGACATTATCAACCTTGCACAGAACCTTGACTGCTACTGGATTTATCCGTCCGTCCACAATGAAGAAGAATACGGGCGTTATCTGGTTGATGAACTGGAAGAACCGGAACTTCCCGAAGAAGCGAAAAAGTATTTCATGTATGAGGAATACGGGCGGGACGCTTCCATTAACGACGACGGTATGTTTACCGAAAAGGGCTATATCTACAACAACCGCAACACCTTTACAGAATGGTACGACGGGCGCGACGTGCCGGAGGAATACCGGGTAACGCCGCAGCCCCCGCAGCCGGAAAGACCCGACCCGTCAAAGGTAGAAATGGACGCAGCCGCGCCGGGGCAGAGAACGGCGCAGACCGCAGAGCAGCCACAGGAGCCGCGCCCGGTTATCCCTATCGTGCTGACGAGCGAGAAGCCCGCCGAAAAGCTCAAAGAGATTACCGACCGTCTGGAACAGGGCATTGCGGAACTCTTTGACAGCGAGCGTTACAAGGAATATCTGAAAGTCATGTCAAAATTCCATAATTACAGCTTCCGAAACACCGTCCTTATCGCCATGCAGAAGCCGGACGCTTCCCTTGTGGCGGGCTTTTCCGCTTGGAAGAACAACTTTGAACGAAACGTGATGAAAGGGCAAAAGGGAATTAAAATCATTGCCCCGTCGCCCTATAAAATCAAACAGGAAATGCAGAAAATCGACCCGCACACGCAGAAGCCCATAATCGGCAAGGACGGAAAGCCCGTCACCGAGGAAAAGGAAATCACCATACCCGCCTACAAGGTGGTATCCGTCTTTGACGTTTCCCAGACCGAGGGAAAGGAGCTGCCGGACATTGCGGTTGACGAGCTGACAGGCGACGTTGACCGCTACAAGGATTTTTTCGCAGCCCTTGAAAAGACTTCCCCCGTTCCTATCGCCTTTGAGAATATCGAGGGCGGCTCTCATGGCTACTACCACTTGGAGGACAAGCGCATTGCTATCAACGAGGGCATGAGCGAATTACAGACCTTAAAGACCGCTATTCACGAAATCGCCCATGCGAAGCTGCACGACATTGACCTCAACGCGCCAAAGGACGAGCAGCAGCCCCACGTTGACCGCCGCACCCGCGAAGTCGAAGCGGAAAGCGTCGCCTATACTGTCTGCCAACATTACGGGCTTGACACGTCGGACTACTCTTTCGGCTATGTCGCCGGGTGGAGCAGCGGGCGGGAGCTGTCCGAGCTGAAAAGCTCCCTTGAAACGATACGCAGCGCAGCCGCCGAGATTATCAATTCCATAGACGAGAACTTAGCGGAGCTGCAAAAGGCACAGGACAAGGAGCAGACCGCCGGACAGGAGCAGCCCACCAGAGAGGGACAGGAAGCCGCGCCGGAGAAGCCGGATCCGGAAGCAGCCGCACCGGGAAAATCCGGCGCACAGGAAAAAGCGGGCGCAGCCCCGAAAGAAGCCTTTACCCCGGAAACGATTTACAGAGTGCGCCGGAACCCTTACAGCGACAGCCGGGAAAACAGCTACCTCTTGCAAGCCTATGTGACACAGGAGAACGGGCGGGCGAAAATGGGCGACGTGCTTTATACGGGAACGCCGGAGAAATGCCGCGAGCTTATGGGGCAGCTCAAAAGCGGCGAGCTGACCGAGGGCGACGTGAAGCAGCTTTACGCAAAGGCACAGGAAACGGCGCAGACCGCCGGACAGGACAAAGACACCTTTTCCATTTACCAGATAAAGGGCGGGGACGAAACAAGGGATTTCCGCTTTGAGCCATACGACCGCCTGCAGGCGGCGGGAAATGTGGTTGACAGGGCGAACTATGAGCTTGTCTATTCCGCGCCCCTTGCGCCGGAAACTTCCCTTGAAGATATTTACACCTGTTTCAATATCGACCACCCCAAAGATTTTAAGGGACACAGCCTTTCCGTTTCCGA
>OKTN01000677.1_pt1 | contig 14421 bp, 8 predicted proteins | sample 1606451 | NCBI WGS metagenome assembly OKTN01 (sample SAMEA3879602, study PRJEB24766) | human gut metagenome | biome: human-associated habitat; feature: feces | place: USA | collected 1985/1987 | reverse complement strand
GAATAAGCATTCTTTTTTTGCCCTTGAAATTGCTGATTCCGATTGCGGCGGCAGTTCCGAGGATTGTTGCAAAAACAGATGCAAGAACGGCAATAATAACAGTGTTCCACAATGCGTTCATAATATTGTCATCACGAAAAAGCTGTATATACCATTTGAATGTAAATCCTTTCCAGACGGTAGTTTTGCCGTTGTTGAAGGAATAGAAGATAAGTACGGCAATGGGTGAATAAAGGAAAATAAGCAGGATTGCAATGTAAATTTTTGAAAGAATACCTGTTTTCTTTTTCATTATGCAATCGCCTCCTCATCACCGAACAAGTTCATGATTATCAGGAACACGAAAATAAAAATCATTAATATCAATGAAATTGCCGAACCCGTGTTTTGGTCTGTCCAGAATATTTTTTCAATGACATCACCAATCATAATGTCGTCCGGACCGCCGAGATACTGTGCAACCAGGAATGTGCTTGCACTCGGAACAAATACCATTGTCACGCCCGAAATAATTCCGGGAACGCTGAGCGGTGCGACAACCTTTCTGAATACGGTAAAGTTGTTTGAACCGAGATCCTGCGCCGCCTCAATAAGACCGTTGTCGATTTTGCTCATAACGGTGTAAATCGGCAGAACCATAAACGGAAGATATTCATACACCATTCCGAGAATTACCGCACCCGTGTTGCCGATGTAGGTTGAATGAATACCCAAAAGCGAGAGCATCATATCAATCGGACCGTTGTCCTGCAAAAGCGTTACCCATGCGTAGATTCTTAGCAGAAAGTTCATCCACATAGGAATCATAAGCAACATAATGAGCGTGTTCTGGGTTGATTCTTTCATTCTCGTGAGAAGGTATGCAAGCGGATATGCAAGTACAAGACAGATTGCCGTTGAAATAAGCGCAATCCAAAGTGATTTTACAAAAATATTTGTGTAGTAAAACGCATTTGTAAATGCCTGAAGCGAAAAATTACCGTTCTTGTCGGTAAAGGCGGTAAAGCCAATCATAATAATCGGAATCATTGTGAAAACAACCATCCAGATTATGTAGGTAATAGAGGGCTTGCGTGATTTCATTTATCAGCCCTCCTTTTCCGAAAACTCTGAGATTACCTCAAACCGAGCCTTAGAAAAGTTGAATGAAAGCGGAACATAGGTTGCAACCTGCTCGTCCGTATCGCTGAGCATAAGCCACTTTCTTTCGTCCGATTCAAGAATGATTTCGTTGTGTTCACCCTTGTAAACTACGGATTCAATGTACAAATCCTTTAAATCGCCCACGCCGTCGCCTGCAAGCGAAAGAGCGTCGGGCGGCAGAGTGATTTTTAGCTTTGTACCTTCTTCATAGTATTTATCGGGAACGGTAACGGTTTCGCCCTCAAGCTCAAATTCAAATGAATTGTCGTTCTGATTTGCGTATGTAACGGTTGTCTCAATAACATTATCGTAAAACGGAAGAAGCTTGTTCATAATCTGAATGTTGAACGGGATAACCCTCATACCGATTTTGCTTCCGACTTCAGCCGATTCGGTGGAGTGGATAAGAATTTCACACTTTCCGCATCTTACGCTCATCTCATAGTGAACACCCTTGAAGGTTGTGTTCTCAACAGTTCCGATAAGCTGACCGTCCTCGGGAGAGGTAACTTCAATATCCTCGGGACGGATGACAACATCAACAGGAGTATTCCTGCCGAATCCCTTGTCAACACATTCAAGCTCTTTGCCGAGAATTTGAATTCTGCAGTCATCAAGCATAATTCCGTTGAGAATATTTGCCTCACCGATAAAGTCTGCAACAAATGCGTTCACAGGCTCGTTGTATATATCCTCGGGAGAACCAATCTGCTCGATTACACCGTTGTTCATAACAACAACACGGTCGCTCATGGTCAGAGCCTCTTCCTGATCGTGAGTAACATATATAAATGTTTTCTGAGTTTTCTGCTGGATTTCCTTAAGCTCAAGCTGCATACTCTTACGCAGTTTAAGGTCAAGAGCACCGAGAGGCTCGTCAAGCAGAATGATTTCGGGATCGCACACAAGCGCTCTTGCAATTGCAACACGCTGCTGCTGACCGCCCGAAAGCTTTGCAACGGAACGCTTTTCATAACCCTTGAGGTCAACGGTTGCAAGCATATCGGTTACACGCTTTTTTATTTCATCTTTCGGCATCTTTTTAAGCTTGAGTCCGAAAGCCACATTATCAAAAACATTGAGGTGGGGAAACAAAGAATATTTCTGGAATACCGTGTTTACATTTCTTTTATTCGGAGGAGTTCCGTTAATTCTTTTGCCGCCGAAAATGACATCGCCGCTGTCGGGTTCAACAAAACCGCCGATGATGCGCAGGGTTGTGGTTTTACCGCAGCCTGACGGACCGAGAATAGTTACAAATTCCTTTTCATTTATATCAAGGTTGATGTGGTTAAGAATTACCTCACCGTCAAATTTGATGAAAATATCCTTGAGTGAAACTATTGTTTTCTTTGATGTCTGTTCCATTTATGCACCCCTGTTCCGTTGTGATAACAGTAAAATCCGTAAAAAATAAAGCGGATTGTGTCAGCCTGAAAAATGCAGGCGAACACAGTCCGCTCTGCCGTTTCTGCAAAGACATAACCATGATGCTCAGAATTTTTGAACAGAAAAATAAGACGGCTGTGTCGCCCCGTCCTTTTTCTTTACACAAAATCCTTATTAACCGCTTAAAAGCGATTGCACGCAATACAATTTAAATTTTCCGAAATGTCACCCGTCACATAAGCATCAGGGGACAACTGCTCTTTGATTATATTCTAAATGCACAAAAATGTCAATCAATATCGTGTAAAAAGAAAATCAAATTTGCATTACTAATATTCTTTTAAAGAAGTAAAGCTCATACAGAGTCAGAAAAGGTTAAATATAATGCTTTTTGGTGCAAAATTATTGTTAAAAAAATTTTACAACCGTGTAATCTGCACAAAAAACAGCCCTCGAATTTGTAACATAAAGTATATACTTTTTTGGTGAAATTTGTTATAATGAAATCGAGAATTTTATGAAAGGATGTTTTCCCTATGAAGAAAGCAAAAAAGATTGCAAGTCTTGTTGTTGCGTCTGCGCTTCTGACATCTTCTTTTGCGGCAATTACCTCCGTAAATGCTGCCGAGGTTGATTCCGCACAGACTGCATCTGCCGACAGTACCCTTCGTGATAAGGTCGGCGACGGTGTTATGCTCCACGCATTCAACTGGTCTTACAATACAATCAAAGAAAACCTTCCCGCAATTGCAGCGGCAGGATACACAACAGTTCAGACTTCTCCCGTTCAGCAGCCAAAGGACTACTCAACCTCAGGCGATGTAACAGGTCAGTGGTGGAAGCTTTATCAGCCGATCAGCTTCCATATTGCAGAGGAGTCATGGCTCGGCACAAAGGACGATCTTAAATCACTTTGTGATGAGGCTGACAAATACGGCATCAAAATCATCTGCGATATCGTTTCAAACCATATTGCAAATGCCGATGAAGCTAGGCCGGACACTGTGAGCAATCAGGTTAAAAAGTACGAGCCTGAGTTCTATAAGAAAAGAAAAACCTACACCCGTACATACAAAGGCGATGCAAACGACAGTTCGGTTCAGGCAGTTGTTCAGGGTCATGTTTCAAAGTGTCCTGACCTTGTAACAAACGATACTGCTGTTCAGGGATACATTATCAACCTCCTCAAGGAATGCATCGACTGCGGTGTTGACGGTTTCCGTTTTGATGCCGCAAAGCATATTGAAACAGAGGATGACGGCGAGTATGCGTCTGATTACTGGAAAAATATAACAACCTCGGCTTCTTCTTACTACACACAGAAAACAGGCGATGACCTCTACATCTACGGTGAAATTCTTAACAACTGCGGTGCAGACAGAAGCTACTCCTCATACACCAAGCATATCAATGTTACTGACAACAGAACGGGCGACGCAGTGCTTTACAATGTCACAAGGGGTAAGGCAAGCACAGCTACCAATGCAAAATACAAATCAGGTGTTGCAGCGTCAAATGCAGTTCTCTGGGCAGAAAGCCACGATACATACGAGGGCAGCTCGGGTTCATCGGGATTCTCAAACACTGCCGATGTTTCGGATGAAAATGTTGTAAAGGCATGGGCAATCGTTGCATCAAGAAAAGATTCAACAGCACTTTTCTTTGCCCGTCCGGGAACAGCTCTCATGGGTAACATTTCAACGGATTCAACTTACAAGAGCACAGCTGTTTCCGAAATTAACAAGTTCCACAACCTTTTTGTAGGTCAGTCTGAAAAGCTCGGTTCTTCAGGCGACATTGCTTATGTTGCAAGAGGCACAAGCGGTATCGTTCTTTCAAATTGTAAAGGTACAAACGCAAGCGTAAGTATTTCCGGCACAGGTCTTGCAGACGGCAAATATACGGATACGGTTTCAGGTGCTGAGTTTACGGTTGCAAACGGCGTTCTCACAGGTTCAATCGGCAACACGGGTGTTGCTGTTGTTTACAACGGTACAACAACCCCGAAGGCAATAAACTCTGTTGAAAGCGGTTCGTTCAGGGGCGACACAATGACCCTTACACTCAGTCTTGAAAACGCAACATCGGGTACTTACTGTCTTGATGATTCAACTCCTGTTAAGTTTACGGGTACAACATCAATCCGCATCGGTTCAGATTATAAGCCGGGCGAAACAATCAATCTCACAGTTACGGCAACCGACGGTGTAAAGACCTCTTCAATGGTTTATAAGTACGCAAAGAGTACCGCTCAGGAATCGGGAGTGTATGTATTCTTCAACCCTGCTAACAAGAAGGGCTGGTCAGCACCTTACCAGGTTTATATCTTTGATGAAACCACAAACAAGGGTACTGTTTACAAGAATGCAAACTGGCCGGGCGAAGCAATGACTCTTGATCCTGCAACAGGTTACTATTACTACGAAGTTCCGAAGTCATCAAGTATTTCAGCTGATGAGGATGATGAAAATCAGGCTGCGTCGGATTTTGACCTTTCAACTTCAGCCAACACAAGAGTAATCATCTCTGAAAAAGGCGGCGAGCAGTATCCGGGCAGAACAGGTACACCTATCAGCCTCAACGGTTCATCAAAGGCATTCTCGCTTACAAAGGCAGGCACATGGGAGGATACAACTCTTACACCTACAAAGGTTGAGATTGAGGCTACTGATGTTACAAAGGGTTCTGCAGCAGAACCTACAACAAAGCCTGTTCCGTCAACTCAGCCTACAACCGCACAGCCCGCAACAGAGCCTTCGGGCAATGCTGTTTACGGTGAAGTAAACGGTGACGGTGACATTACAGTCGTTGACGCTACACTCGTTCAGAAACATGTCGTTCAGCTTGAAACACTTTCGGCTGACAAGCAGATTCTTGCTGATGTTAATGGGGATAATACAATCTCTGTTGTTGACGCAACATTGATTCAGAAGTACATTGTTCAGCTCAAAGACTGGGGCCGCACGGGTGATGTTTATCAGGCAGAACAGCCTACAACACCTGAGCCGACTACCGCCGAGCCTACAACCGTAAAGCCGACTGCACAGCCTACAACAAAGCCTGCTGACACATACACTCTTTACTTCAAGACTAAGCTTGGCTGGATGACATCTGACGGTGTTTCACTCTTTGCTTATGACCTTGACACAGGTGCAAGCTATCAGTTTGAGCAGGATACAGACGCTTACCCGAATGTTTACACAGTTGAAGTTCCTGCAACAGTTTCAAATGTCAGCGTTTATCGTTCTCTTTCAGAGGTTGACGAAAAGCCTGTAGGCGGTGATGACGGTAATGTTTACAATTGCTGGGATGCAACAGTTTCAAAGACAAACAACTGCATCTCACTCAGCAATGACGAAGCTGTTTCAACAGCTCCGTATGTTCCGGAGCAGAAGCCTGCATTCACACTTTCAAGAGTTTACTTTGATAACTCAAAGGCACACTATACTGATGTTTATATCTACGGTTGGGCAGAGAGCGGACTCGGCAACGCAGCAGCTCACATGAATAAGATTGCAGGTACAGATATCTGGTACTACGATTTTGACACACCGCTCAGCCCCGGTTCAAACTGTTTCCTCTTTAAGGACACAGAATCAACATGGAAAACACAGACAAACGACTTGACAGTTGCTGACGGTAAGAACTGTTTCCGTGCAAATCCGGGTTCAAAGTCCGGCGGTGTCTGGGTAAGCTATTCAGAATAACAGAACTACAGAACAACCTTTTCTTAATATTCTGCTAACAGTAAAGCATTCCCTCCGATAAAATTCGGGGGGAATGTTACTTTTAATATGATTTTACTTGAAAAAGAATGTAATATACAGTATTATATTAGGAGTATTAAACCGAAATTTAAGTGAATTTATGGACGGGAATTTATGAAAACAGAGCAGATTTTTCAGGAATTTGAACAAAGGCTTGAAAAAGAATATTATGCACAGCTTGCAAGCAAAGAAATTCTGACTGTTCCTTTGCTTATTGAGATTTTTCTTGACGATGATTACGCAAATGCTCACTGGGCGGAACAGGTTCTTGAGTATATTTGCGAAGTAAATCCGAAACTTGTCTATCCGTTCTTTGAATTTGTTGCCAAAGGTCTTGACAACTGCAACGGCTTTCTTGCGTGGAATACCTGGAAGATGATTACAAAGCTTTTGCCGACTGACACGGAAAATAAATTTGAAAGCGTAAAAGAAAGGTTTTACGACGCACTTGCTTCAAAAACACCGGCAGAATTTTCCATAGCCTGTGATTGTGCCGTGTCCGTTTTCATTAACAAAGCGGATGAACAGAAAAAATTGCTTGATATTTTGAAGAAATCCGCTGAACACAAGTTTTACATTGGCGATACCGAAATTGAAAACAGCGGAGAGATAGCCAAAGAAAAAGTACAGTCATTTCTTGAAAGAATAATGAACTATAAAACAAAAGCGGAGAACAACTGTTAACTGATATAATCCCCTTAAAGCAGACTCTTGAAAAAACATAGTTTTCAGGGAATGCTTTAAGGGGAGTTTTTATGTGAAAAAGAAGAAAAAAGTACGGTACTGAAACGGGATAAAGACAACTGTTAAATCATATTTTCGGATTTGACAATACCATGTTACAAAAAATCCGCAGACGGTAAAATCTGCGGATAAAATGTTTAAAATTATAATTAAAATGCCTCTATAAGCGGATTGACTGCACCCGGCTGTATTTTTTCGGGATGGTCAATATATTCGATTGCCTTGCCGCAACCGTTGATAACGCAGTCAGCGGCGGCTTTGTGAACTCTTACTTTCAGCTTTGTGGATTCGCTGAGAAGCCTTGCAAATCCCGTCAGCTTGGCAAGACCGCCTGTCAAAATTATACCGTCAGTGTAGATGTCACCGACAAGCTCGGGCGGAGTCTGTTCAAGCACATCTTTAATTGCTCTGATAATGTTAAGCGCAATATCCTCGATTACAGGCTTGATTTCGGCATAGCCCACATCAATAAATCTTGGCAGACCGCTTACGGCATCCCTGCCTTTAACTCTGAAAAGCTTAGGCTCTTTCGGAATTTTTACACAGCCAACAGCCTTTTTGCAGGCCTCTGCCATGTTTGTGCCGATAATCAGGTTATGCTCTTTTCTGATGTATTTAACGATTTCTTCGTCCATTGCACAGCCTGCCGACTTTATGCACTTTGAAACCGAAATTCCGCCGAGAGAAAGCACGGCAATATCTGCCGTACCGCTGCCGACATCTGCAATCAGAATGCCGTGAGGACTTGTTATGTCGAGCGAACAGCCCATTGCTGCCGCTTTTGGTGCTTCAATAAGATACACCTTGCGAACACCGATTGAGCTTACTGCGTTTACAACAGCTCTTTTTTCAACCTCGGTAACCTCACTCGGGATTGATGCAACAACCCTCGGCATAGTCACCTTTGACGGACTGACCTCTTTTATAAGAATTGAAACCATATCCTCAACAAGTTCAGAGCGTGAAATAACACCGTCATCAATCGGGTGCATTGCTCGTATGCCTGCAGGCGTTTTGCCAATCATCTTATAAGCCTCGTTGCCGACGCCGACAATGTCGTAGGTGTCAACATCAAACGCAACAACGCTCGCCTCATCAAGCACTATTCCTTTATTTTCAATAAAAACTCTTGTTCTGTCAGAACCGAGATCAACAGCTATATCCATTTTAATCACTCCAATGCTATATCAGCAGAGATGTGCAAAGCGTACAGCAACAAATCTCGCCGCATTTGCACTTGTTAAGTATTCTTGCACATTCACCAAGCGTACTGCCTGTAGTAATAATGTCGTCAATAATCAGTATTCGCTTGCCTTTGATTAAATTCTTGTCAATCGGCGAGTAAACGCCTATAACATTTTTTGCCCTTTCAGCCGCTTTTATGCTGTGCTGGGTTTTATTTTTCTTTGTTTTGGCAAGCAGGTCGGCATACTCAATGCCGAGAAGCCTTGCACATTCCTTTGCAAGCAACTCAGCCTGATTGTATCCACGCTTTCTGAGAGTATCCTTGTGCATCGGCACACATGTGACAAGGTCAAATTCCCTGTCACGGTAAACATCTTTTATTGAACGAACCATTTCGTGTGAAAGCAATTCGGCATATGCACCGCAGTTGTGAAATTTAAAGTTAAGAACTGCCCTGCGAAAAATTCCGTCATAGGGGAAAGGAGAGGCGCAGATGTACCCTCCCGTTGCATATCGTACAAGCGGCATTTCGGGGAATTCTTTTCTGCATTTGTCACAACAGCTTTTGTCCGGTTCAATAACCCTTCCGCAGTACGGACAACGAACCGTAAAGAAAAATCCTTTTATCGTGCCGAAAACTTTCTTAATAAAGTGTGTCATCTCTCAGTAAAAATTCTTTAAGACCGCTGTACCTTTTTGTACGGCGGTTATTGTTTACCATATATTCAACGGTTGACGGATTGCCGACAAGCACAAGCGTTTTCTTCGCCCTTGTAACAGCGGTGTAGAGTAGATTTCTGTAGTAAAGCTGAGGAGGGCCTGAAAACATCGGTATAATAACTGCGTCAAATTCATTGCCCTGACTTTTATGCACCGTGATTGCGTAGGCAAAATCAAGGTCGCCCGCAAATTCAAAGGTGTATCTTGCAATCTTGTCAAAAAATTTAACGACAAGCGATTTTGTCTTTCTGTCAATCCTTGTGATGATTCCTATGTCACCGTTGAAAATTCCTTCGCCCGTTTCGCCGTTTTCACGAAACCAGCGAATATCATAGTTGTTTTTTATCTGCATAACCTTGTCGCCTGTACGAAAGGTTTTTGAACCAATTGTGATTTCCGCCTTATCGTCATCCTTCGGATTTAGCGCCGCCTGCAATTTGTGGTTAAGCTCGGTAGTTCCGAGTTCACCCTTTTTGGACGGAGCAAGCACCTGAATGTTTTCAAACGGAGAATATCCGTATGCCTTTGGCAGACGATTTGCACAAAGGTCAGCTATTACCGCTGAAACTTCTGATTTATTGTTCCTTTGAAGAAAGAAAAAGTCCTTGTCGGCGGAATTAAGAATGGGTATTTCACCGTTCACAATCTTATGTGCGTTTGTGACAATAAGGCTCTGCTGTGCCTGACGGAAAATTTCATTCAACCGTACAACGGGAATAAGTCCGCTTTCGATAAGATCGCCGAGCACATTACCCGGACCTACGGAGGGGAGCTGGTCGGAGTCGCCTACAAGAATAAGTCTGCAGCCTGTGGAAAGCGCTCTCATAACGCTTTCCATAATGAATGTGTCCACCATTGAAACCTCGTCAACAATCAATGCGTCGCATTTAAGCTGATTGCGTTCGTTCTTGTTGAAAATTGGGTTGTCATGTTTATCCCAGCTGACCTCAAGCAGTCTGTGCAGAGTTTTTGCCTCATCGCCCGTGAGCTCGCTCATTCGTTGAGCCGCTCTGCCTGTGGGGGCAGAAAGCAAAACAGTTTTGCCGTTTGCTTTCATTATTTTTATTATAGCATTGAGGGTTGTCGTTTTTCCTGTGCCGGGACCGCCCGTCAGAACGAGCATACCCTCGGTAAGTGCCATAGTGATTGCTTTCTTTTGCAAATCGGCATATTCGATTCCGTCCTCTTTTTCACATTTTTCAATCGCCTTGTCAATGTTTTTAATTTTCTCTGACGGAAATTTAAGCAACATTTTTATTCTTGACGCTATGTACATTTCGCAGAGGTGAACATTGGGAGGGAACACAAATTTTTTGCCGTCAATCTTATCTTCGATAAGCGAACGGTCAAACAGCATTTCTTCCATGCACCCCGAAACCTTTTCACCGTCAATTCCGAGAAAATCGGTTGAAACCTTCAGCAGCTTTTCCTTTGGCAGACAGGTGTGACCGTTTCGCTCATTGTGATGAAGAATGTGTACGATTCCTGCACGCATACGGACATTTGAATCGGGTTCTAATTTTTCTTTTTTAGCAATAAAATCCGCACTCTCAAACGATACCCCAAAATCACCCTGACAGAGAATGTACGGATTTTTCTTGATTAAATCGACACAGCTCGGACCGTAAGCATTGAATATTTTGACCGATGCGGTGTTTGAAATTCCGTACTCGCCGAGAAAAAGCATGAGTGTTCGCACGCCTGTGTTCTGCTTTAACTGCTTTGAAAAATCCTCGGCTTTTTGCGAAGAAATTCCTTTCAGCATTGCAACTCTTTCGGGCTGATTTTCAAGCACATCAAGCGTTGCCTCGCCAAATTCCTTTACAAGCCTTTGTGCGGTTTGAGTGCCGATTCCCTTGATAGCTCCGGATGACAGATAACGCAGAATATCAGCCGCCTCGGTAGGTCTGCTGATTTCGCAAATCTGCACGGCAAACTGTCTGCCGTAGCTCGGATGATTTGTATATTTGCCGGTAAGCTTTACAACATCACCAGACGACACCTGTGGCATAATTCCGACAGCGGTCAAATAATCGTCACCGTCAGCAAGCTCAATTACCGTGTAGCCGTTTTCATCGTTTCGGAAAACCACGCTTTCAATTGCTCCCTCAAGCTGAAGAAGATTGTCGTTGTTCATTAAAACTTACTCCTCAAATCTTTTTGTGAGTTCGCCGAGAGTAATTTCGTAGCCCGCTCTTTCGTAGTCAAGGTAATCCGTACACGGCTTGAAGCCATCCGTATTTTTTGAAATCTGCAAAGCAATGTATTCAAGAAAATGCGGATTTTTAATCATAATAGGACCTGTAACATGAGTAGCAAAAAGGTTCTTGTCCTTCAAGCCCTCTGCTTTTGCGTTCTCGTAGTCACCGAGTCCGTGTTTAACAGTGAAAAGATGATTTTCAATACCTTTAATTTCACTGCACTTGTTTACAAAGCCGACAATCGGTTTTGTGAGAATGTCAGATGTATAAACAATATCGCCTGTAATTCTGCGTTTGTTCTGCTCGGAAACTGTAAAATCATAAATTCCGAGTCCGTCATAAACCTTGCCGTCAGAGTCTGTAATTGTTTTTCCGAGCATTTCAAACGAGTTGCCCGTCATAAGAATTACCTTGCCGCTGTTGATGTATTCAACAAGAAAATCCTTGTACTTTTTAAAATCCTGCAAAACAAGCTTCTGATTTTTTTCTGTACCCGAACCGATGTAGATAAAATCGTAATCGCCCAGGTCGGCATTGTCAAACAGGGTAAGCCTGTCGATTGTAAATTTTACACCGCTCTTTTCAAGCATTCTTTCAAGCGCAGAAACATTGGCATATTCTCCGTACAGGTTCATTATATCGTGATACAAATGAAGAATTTTCATAATCAGTCCACCTTTACATTTTCAAGAAATTTACCCTTGTCTGAGAAACAGGTAATTACATAAATTTTTTCTTTGCGGTCATTGTCAAGATAATCAACGGCTTCTTCAATGTCTTTGATAACCTTGATTTTGTTTCTGTCAATTTTTGAGAAAGAAAATCTTGTTGCAAGGTCGTTGCAATATGTTCCTGCAAGCACAATGTTCTTTACATTGTCGCTTTTGAGAAGGTCAAAGTTGATGTCCCAAAGCCATGAAACATCGCTTGTAAAATACTTTCTGCTGACTGCGTCAACAATAATCAAAACATCGCACTTATCCTTGTCGGATGCAGCAAGCTTGAGTGACTGATTGTACGAAATGCTGTTTTCATGTTTTGATGTAACAAGCGTACCCTTTCTGTTTCCGAGCGTGAATGTTACAACACGGAAGTTTTTAAGAACATAATTGCTCAGGCTCTTTGCAATTGTGTTGCCGTCAACACCTGTGATTGATGCGACGGTAAATGCCGCAAGCAAATTGTAAACATTATAAAGCGATTTGAGCGTAAGTTCAATCTTGTACTTATTGTTGATTGTAATTTCGCCTTTTTCAAGTTCGGCAGATGTAACTGTGTAGCTTGTATCCTGTCTTTTAAGACCGCAGTTCGGACATTCATAGTTGCCTATGTGGTCGTAGTGATAGCTTGAATATGTCATAGGAGATTTGCAGTGAGGGCAATATGCACCGTCATTATAAACACCGACAAACTCCTTTGTATCGGTCGGAAGATTGCCTGCACCGAACCATACAACATTATCCCTGCCGTAGCCAAAGCACGAAACAAGCGGATCGTCAGCATTAAGAATAAGCTGAGTTTCGGGATGAATACTATCCTTTACGGCATTGTAAACCCATTCCGGATGACCGTTTCGTGTGAGCTGGTCACGGTAAAGGTTTGTGATAACATAATGAGTCGGTGTGATGTATTTGAAGGTGTATTTTGCAAAGCGTTCGTCACTTTCAATGAGAAGAATATCCGATTTAACCTTGCCCGAAAGAGTACAACTGCCGAGAATAAGAGTTGTAACGCCCTCAATCTGGTTAGAACCCTCTTTGTTCCAGGCAACTTTTTTGCCGCTTTCACAAAGAATATGTGCAATCATCTCAACGGTAGATGTCTTGCCGTTACTGCCTGTTACGGCAACAATATATTTCGGCAGCTCAATTCGTCCGAGAATATCGGGGCAGAGTTTAAGCGCAATCTGTCCCGGCACACTGCTGCCCTTGCCGAGCAATCCTCCGACAAATTTCAGAACCTTGCACACAATAATAGTAAATAGTTTTTTCATTTTGCCACTTCCTTAATTAAAGACAACCTGCGTTGCCTCTACATACCTTGTATATATTCTTCATCATTATACCACAATTTTATTTCTTTGAATATATATTCTTAAAATTTTTTGCAAATTGAAACAGCAGGTTGAGAAAATTTTAAATTCAAAAATAAAAGCCTGAAATTCGGTCAGCTTGAATTTCGGGCTTTTCTGCAGAGTGTAACCATCCGTTCAACGAGTGGTTTTGATTTTATCTGTACTTTTCAACAAAATCGGCGATAAACTTTTTGAAAACACTTGCCTGTGAAATTCCGATATTTCTGCATATCCCTCTGAATTCCTCAACAAGTTCCTTTGGGGCGGAAAATGAAATTTGACTGTAAACTTTCACAGGAATATTATATGGATAAAGCATACGACGTGCTCAATCCGGCAGGATTCCTGATGGTCATCGTACCCGTGTCATTCATGCAGAGTGAATTTTGGGAGAAGACACGTGTTGCCAATATCAACAGCTGTTTTTCCTTTGTCGGCCAGACCAAACTGAATCCGGATGCTTTCGATTCCATGGGAGTACATAACTTCAGCACGAAAGTCATGGTATTCCTGCGCAGGTCACGCCACATCGAAATGCAACCCTACAATGCGGACGAGTTCATTCCGATGGAAGAGTTGAAAGACCGCGTCAGGAAGACAAGGGTGATGAAGCAGAGAATCCGGATTGACCTCATGCGGGAAACCAACCGGATAGACCGAGAGGAACTGGAAGCGTTCGAATACAGGCTCTCCAAGTATATGTATGAGCTGAAAGCCCATGCCGTACTGAACAGGCACATTGAGAAGGCAGAAGCACTTGTATCCAAGTTCCGCAACCAAAAACCACCGGAAAATGCCACGAACCAGCAGATCAAGGAGTGGGAACGTAAAAAACTGACCACAGGCAAGGTACTCAGAATCATCCGCAAGTACATCACTTCCCAGCATTCAGTACCACGCAAGGAAGTGGCACTGGTGAAGACCTCCTACGGTTTCAAACTCAAACCATACGCACCCCGTCTGCTTGACAAAGTCACACACAAGGCTGCAAGCATCAACGATCTCATTCTCGGAAGGGCTGAACTTCCGGTACCGGAAACCGTAACGGAAAGGAACAGGCTTCAGATCCGTGCGGCGGAGAAACTGATACGCCGAAAACAGAAACAGTATGAGATGCAGAACCTCCGGTTTGCGGATATGGAAGAAGACGTCAATCTGAAGGAATATCTGGACCGGAGCACATTCATCAACAAGGACG
>OKTN01000673.1_pt1 | contig 14500 bp, 10 predicted proteins | sample 1606451 | NCBI WGS metagenome assembly OKTN01 (sample SAMEA3879602, study PRJEB24766) | human gut metagenome | biome: human-associated habitat; feature: feces | place: USA | collected 1985/1987 | reverse complement strand
CAGGCAGAGGCGGCTGACAAAGAGGATATGTACTACATTTCTTCAATCCTCCACAATCGTCTTACAGCCGACAGCAGTCTCGGCGTGTCAAGCCTCGGTCTTGATTCAACAAAGTTCTATCCGTACAGAAGCCTTGAGGATGTTCCCGAAAATGACAGAAGCACCTACAAGAGCAGATATGATACATATGACAGGAAGGGACTTCCTTACGGTCCTATCTGCAACCCCGGTATGGATGCGATAATTGCCGCACTCAATCCGAACAGCTCGGATTATTACTTCTTCTGTCATGACAGCAAGGGACAGGCTTATTACGCATCAACACTTGAACAGCAAAACGCAAATCTGGAGTATATTGAAAGCTATGATAACTAATTTTGAAAAACCCGAAATTTTGTCACCGGCAGGTGATATGGATTGCCTTAAATCCGCTTTAAACTTTGGCGCAGATGCAGTTTTTCTTGCAGGAAAAATGTTCGGAATGCGTTCCGCACCGCAGAATTTTGATAACGATCAGCTCAAAAAAGCTTGTGACCTTGCCCACGCAAAGGGCGCAAGAATCCACGTGACCTGCAACACACTTCCACGCAATAATGAAATTCCTCATCTTCAGGAATTTATGGAGAATGCTCAGGCTTGCGGAGTTGATGCGTTCATAATTGCCGACCTCGGTGTTTTTGAGGCGGCTAAAAAGTATGCACCAAAGGTTCAGCGCCACATTTCGACTCAGGCAGGAGTAACAAACTATGCGGCGGCAAATGTGCTTTACAATATGGGTGCGTCAAGGGTTGTGCTTGCAAGAGAAATTCCGCTTGATGAAATTGCCGAAATGCGTGCAAAAGTTCCGAAAGAGCTTGAAATTGAATGCTTTGTACACGGTGCAATGTGTGTTTCATTTTCAGGCAGATGCCTTATTTCAAGCTATATGACAGGCAGAGATGCGAACCATGGTGACTGCGCTCAGCCGTGTCGCTGGAAGTATCATCTTTACGAAGAAAACCGTCAGGGACAGTATTTTCCTGTTGAAGAAACAGGTGACGGCACATATCTCTACAATTCAAGAGATCTCTGTATGATTGAGCATATCCCCGAGCTTGTAAAGGCAGGTGTTTCAAGCTTTAAGATTGAGGGCAGAGCAAAGTCGGCTTACTATGTTGCTGTTACAACAAACGCTTACCGTCACGCTGTTGACGATTATTTTGCAGAGGGTGACGATTATGTTCTCAAACCGTGGATAAGGGAAGAGCTTGAAAAAATCAGCCATCGTGAGTACAACACAGGCTTCTATTTCGGCAGAGAACCCGGTCAGGTTACGGGCAACGGAGGATATATCCGTCATTATGACAATGTTGCATTGTGTGAAGAGCTTGTTGACGACACAACCGCAGTGATCACTCAGCGCAACAAATTCTATGTGGGCGACACACTTGATGTACTTCCGCCAAGCGGAGTGCCGTTTGAAATCAAGTGTGAATCACTAACAACCGACGAGGGTATGCCCGTTGAAAGTGCGCCGCATCCGATGCAAAGACTTACAATGAAATGCAACGCTCCCGTTCCGTCAGGCTCGGTTATCAGAAAAAAGCGTGATTAATCCCGAATTTTGCTATTGACAACGCAAAGAAACAGTTTTATAATCTAAGTACTGATGTTCCCCACCTTAAAAACGGTGGGGAACAATTCAGCCTTTCAGCGTGAGCAAATCTCTCGCTGAAATACTGAGGAGCTGACGCTCCTATGCACTTGATTGCAATCTGTCGCAAACTCTGCTCCTTGCAAGCAAAGCAGAGTGTTGCTCCGATTTAAATTATTTGCTACAATTGAATTACAATATTCGGCTGTGACGGGATTAACCGAGATGTCAGCATTTCAGAGAGAAAGCCGTTTTGGTGCAAGGCTTTTATGTGAAGTTTCGGCGCGCTGCCCCTGAGCTCTGTGTGATTAAGCACAGCGTATTTCTGCGTTAAGGAAATGTAATCTTATGACGATTACTCAAAGCGGACGCTTGGCGTCAATTTGGGTGGTACCGCAGGATATTCCTGTCCCATTGTATTTTTATACAATGGGATTTTTTATTTTGCTCGGTTGCATACTTTAAACAAATTTGAACGAATATTGTATTCCCCTGTGAATTTGTATAAGGAGAGATTTTTTATGAAGTGGACAGGACTTAACGAATTAAGAGAAAAGTTCCTTGAATTCTTTGAATCAAAGGGTTGTTTAAGACTCCCCAGCTTTTCACTTGTTCCAAAGGATGACAACAGCCTTCTGCTTATCAACAGCGGTATGGCTCCTATGAAAAAATATTTTACAGGTGAGGTAACACCTCCTCGCAAGCGTGTTACAACCTGTCAGAAATGTATCCGTACTCCCGACATTGAGCGTGTCGGCATCACAGCCCGTCACGGTACATTCTTTGAAATGCTCGGTAACTTCTCATTCGGCGACTATTTTAAGCACGAGGCTACAGCATGGGCATGGGAATTCTTTACAAAGGTTCTTGAAATGCCGCCCGAAAAGCTCTATGTTTCAATCTATGAGGACGATGACGAGGCTTTTGACATTTGGACAAAAGAAGTCGGAGTTGATCCGTCACATATGGTAAGACTCGGCAAGGAAGATAACTTCTGGGAACACGGTTCAGGTCCCTGCGGTCCGTGCTCCGAAATCTACTTTGACCGTGGCGACGAAAAGGGCTGCGGCAGACCCGACTGTCATGTAGGCTGTGAATGTGACCGTTTTGTTGAGGTTTGGAACCTTGTATTTACTCAGTTTGAGAGTGACGGCAAAGGTAACTACACTCCTCTTGAACATCCGAACATTGATACAGGTATGGGACTTGAAAGACTTGCCTGTGTTATGCAGGGTGTTGATAACCTTTTCCTCGTTGACACAATTCAGAATATTATGAAACACATCTCACAGATTACAGGTGTTGAGTACGGCAAAAATGAAAAGAGCGATGTTTCGCTCCGTGTTATCACAGACCATATCCGCAGTACAACATTTATGATCGGTGACGGTGTTCTTCCGTCAAACGAGGGCAAGGGCTATGTGCTTCGCCGTTTGCTCAGAAGAGCCGCTCGTCACGGCAGACTTCTCGGTTACAACGAGCCTTTCCTCTATAAGGTTTGCGATACGGTTATCAAAGAAAATCTCACAGCTTATCCCGAACTCAAGGAAAAGCAGGAGTTCATCACAAAGGTTATCAAGGTTGAGGAAGAAAGCTTTGCCAAGACAATTGATCAGGGCTTTAAGATGCTCAACGGCATTATGGACAGCGAAGATGTTAAGGTTCTCAGCGGTGAGGACGCATTTAAGCTTAACGATACCTACGGTTTCCCGATTGACCTTACAAAAGAAATTCTTTCGGAAAAAGGCATCAAGGTTGATGTTGAGCGTTTCCGTGAGCTTATGAAGGAGCAGAAAAAGCGTTCCCGTGACGCAAGAAAGAACGCCGGTGCAGACGCTTGGATTTCTGACACAACAGACCTTTCGGATGTTGCAAATACAGAATTCGTAGGTTACACAGACCTCAAGTCAACTTCAAAGGTTCTTGCAATCGTTAAGGACGGTGTGAGAGTTGACAGTATCGGTGAGGGCGAAAATGCTATCATTGTTCTCGACAAAACTCCGTTCTACGGAGAAGGCGGCGGCCAGGTTGGCGACACAGGTGTTATGGAGTCTGGCAGTTTTTCAGCTGATGTTGACAACACAACAAAGAATCCGTCAGGCACAATTTACCTTCACGCTTGTACAGTAAAGAGCGGCAGCATCAATGTAGGTGCAGAGGTTTCAACTGCTGTTGATGAAGAGCGCCGTGCGGATATTACAAGAAACCACACAGCGGCTCACCTTCTTCAGTCGGCTCTCCGTGAGGTTCTCGGCAACCATGTTCAGCAGGCAGGTCAGCTTGTTTCAGACGATTACTTCCGTTTTGACTTTACTCACTTTGAGGCTCTCACGGCAAAGGAACTGATTGAGGTTCAGAATCTTGTGAATAAAAAGATTCTTGAGGCAATCCCCGTTACAACACAGGAAATGCCTATTGAAGAGGCTAAAAAGCTCGGCGCAATGGCACTCTTCGGTGAAAAGTACGGTGATGTTGTCCGTGTTGTAAGCGCAGGCGACTTCTCTGTTGAATTCTGTGGCGGTACACATGTAAAGAATACCGCAAACCTCGGTCTTTTCAGAATCAGACAGGAGGGTTCGGTTGCCGCAGGTGTAAGAAGAATTGAGGCTCTCACAGGCATGGGCGTTCTCAAGTACATCAACGGTATGAGCGCTGTTATTATGGATGTTTGCTCATTACTCAAAATTGCAAATCCAAAGGCAGTTGTTGAGGGTGTTCAGAAGGCTGAACAGCTTATCAAGGAACAGCAGAGAGAAATCAACGAGCTTAATTCAAAGCTTGCCGTTGCTCAGATCGGTCAGCTTTTTGCAGGCACAACGGAGGAAAACGGTGTAAGAGTGGTAACAGGCAGAATTGACAAGGCTAATGCCGACATTCTTCGCACAATGTGCGAAAAGGCAAGAGATTTTGCCCCGAAGTGCGTATGCGTTCTTGCAACTGAAAATGACGGCAAAGTGACATTTGCCGCAGCCTGCGGTAAAGAGGCTCTTGCTCTCGGTGCAAATGCAGGCAAAATCATAAAGGCTGTTGCTCAGAAGGCCGGAGGCAACGGAGGCGGAAAGCCCGATATGGCTATGGCAGGTGCTAAACAGCCTGAGAAGATTTCAGAGGCTCTTGACAGCGTAAAAGAAACTGTTTATGCAATGTTAAAATAATCGTTTAATGTGTATTTATGGCTTACTTGCCGGTTGAATTGTGGAAAATAGCCAAACGGTTACATAAAATCTTGTGCAATTAACAAAAACGGTTTTAAATCAAAACTATTGCAGTTTTGTTATTTTTATAGTATAATAAGCAATACTAAGATATGAAAATCTATCTTGGATATTTATGAACAATTTTAGGAGGAGATTAAAAATGTTCAAGAAAATTGCAGGTCTTTTTCTTGCAGCAGCAGTAATGTGCAGTTCAGCTGCCATCACAGCTAGCGCTGCAGAAGCAGAGGATGACGCTGCTGTTGCTGCAGCAGATCAGTCAGGCGAGGTTTCAGCCGACGGTTCATCAGAGGTTTCAGCTGACGCTTCTTCAGAAGTTGAAGCAGGCAATGTTGTTAAGTTTGATGTTAAGAAGTCAGGCTGGAACAATGTTAAGACAGTATTCTGTCATATTTGGAAAGCTGACGGTTCAGGCGATTGGCCGGCTTGGCAGTCAAAGAAAGAAAAATGTAAGTACGACGCTTCAACAGGTATCGCTACATATGATCTTTCAATGACAGGTAACACAATCTCTAAGTCAGACGGAAGAGTTTACTGTGTAATCTTCAGTGCTAACACAGGTATGCAGTCATACAACGCTATCATGAGCGGCAAGTGCATCGGTGACACACTTTATTGCACAGGTAATCAGCTTGAAAACCCTGAGGATTCAGAAAAGAAGGCAAACGAAGCTAAATGGGAAAACAATTCAGACTGCGGTCCTGAAAAGAAGATTACATCAACAGGTAACATCATCGGTTCTGCTTTCCCTGAGGGCGAATCAGATGCAACATTGTTGGCTACATACCTCGTCGCTTACTACAATGATGAGGCTAAGACAAGTTTTACACAGAAACTTCTTGACGAACTCAAGGTTAGTCCAACACAGGTTATGGGTGCTGTAACAGATAGGCTCAACGCTACAAACAACCCTGATAAGGATACGATTGCTCCTGCAGTTGAGAAGATTCTCGCAGGTTGCACAGATCCTACAACAGGTAAAAAGGTTGACAAGACTCAGCTCGACAACGCTAAGAAGACAGGTGCTAAGGCAGCAGCCGGCAGCTCAAGCAACGGTTCAAGTTCTTCTTCAAGCAACGGTGGCTCAAGCTCATCAGGTTCAGGTTCTTCAAGCACAGGTGCAGTTAAGTCAGGTGTTGAAACAACTATCGTTTTCGTAATGGCAGGTCTTATGGTTTCAGCAGCAGGCGTTATGTTCCTTGCAAGAAAGAAGAAAGAAGACTGATTTTAACGAATTAATCTTTGATTAAGCATTTTTCGGACACTGTCAATCGGCAGTGTCCGTTTTGCTTTTTTAACTCATGGTGCAAAAATATTCAAAAAGTTTTTAAAACATCTTGACAACGCTCGCAGTGTTTGTTAAAATATTAATGTTGCAACGGGATGTAGCGCAGTTTGGTAGCGCACACGTCTGGGGGGCGTGGAGTCGCAAGTTCAAGTCTTGTCATCCCGACCAACTAAAGCCTTTTTGTCTTTTGACAGAAAGGCTTTTTTCTTTACGATAAACCGCTTACTGCAAATAATTAACGCAAAAGGAGAAAATATGCTTAATATCGGCTCTCATCTTTCAATATCAAAAGGTTTTTACGCAATCGGCAGAGATGCACTTTCAATCGGAGCAAACACATTTCAATTTTTTACACGTAACCCTCGTGGCGGATCTGCAAGAAAAATTGATATCGAAGATATCAATGCACTTATAAAACTTATGACGGAAAATAATTTTGCAAAAATTCTTGCCCATGCACCATACACAATGAACCTCTGTTCGGCAAAACCCGAAACCCGTGAATTTGCTCTGAACACGCTTACGGATGATTTGAAACGAATGGAATATCTCCCAAATAATCTTTACAACTTTCACCCCGGCAGTCACACGGGACAGGGCGTTAAAGCTGCGGTTGAGCAGATCGGCACAGCGTTGAATACTGCAATGTTCGATGATATGACAACCACGGTATTGCTTGAAACAATGGCGGGCAAAGGCACGGAGGTCGGCAGAACCTTTGAAGAACTGCGTATGATTATCGACCGTGTGGAGCGAAACGATAAAATCGGCGTCTGCCTTGATACTTGCCATGTTTTTGACGCCGGTTATGACATTGTGAATAATCTTGACGGAGTTCTTGAAGAATTTGACCGTGTAATCGGGCTTGAAAGACTCAAGGCAATTCATCTCAATGACAGTATGAATCCTATCGGCAACCACAAGGACAGACATCAGAAAATAGGCGAGGGTTACATTGGAATTGATGCGTTCGGAAAAATTATAAATAATGAAAATTTGCGAAATCTTCCGTTTTTCCTTGAAACCCCGAACGAGCTTGACGGTTATGCCAAAGAAATTTCGGCTTTGAGAAATTTGTATTTTGAATGACATTGCCTTAAAATAAATCAATACAAAAATTGTCAAAAATATTTGTTGCTATTGCAATTTGCAAAATTAAAAAAATTTAAAGTCCTCTCGATTTTTCGAGGGGGCTTTTTTCGTCTTTTACAATAAAATCGGTTTGCCGTTACACATAATTTGAATACGCAGACAAAGATATAATAATTGCCCTTAAATCGGGAACAATAGTAAAAACGATTTACGGAGTGATATTGTGATTCAAAACATACGGAAAAATGAATTTGAAAGTTTAATAAAATCATCAAAGCCGGTGCTTGCCGATTTTTATGCCGAATGGTGTTCACCGTGCAGAATGCTTTCACCTGTAATAGAAGAAATCGGTGACAAGTACAAAGCATATTTTGAAACCGTCAAGGTCAATGTTGACGAAAATCCCGAATTGACAGAACGCTACGGTGTATCGGGAATTCCTGCGCTTTTGCTCTTTAAAGACGGCAACGAAATTTTGCGTATGTCGGGGGTTCAGACCGAAGAACGGATAATCTCCGCAATCTCCGAAAAAACGGGTGAGAGTTTTGTATGACCTTGTAATTGTCGGCGGAGGTGCGGCAGGACTTACGGCGGCACTCTATGCCTCTCGGAGCGGACTTGATTGCATTGTGCTTGATCCGTCATCACCCGAGGGCAGTTCAATTGCCCTCACGGATGCGGTTGAAAACTACACGGGCTTCAGCGATATTGCAGGCTTTGACCTCATTCAGCACTTTTATTCACACGCAAAGTCATTCGGTGCAAATTTTGTCAGACAATCCCTTGTCAGCATAAGAAAAAATTATGACGGTTTTATCCTTGAATGTTCCGACAGCGAGGTCAAGACAAAATCTGTTATTCTCTGCATGGGCGCAACCCACAAAAAATTGGGAATTGACGGCGAAAATAAGTTTGAAGGCAGAGGAGTAAGCTATTGTGCTGTGTGTGACGGCTATTTTTTCAAAGACAAAACAGTGGCGGTAATCGGCGGAGGAAACACCGCCGTTACCGAGGCGACCTATCTTTCTCATATATGCAAACGGGTTTTTCTTATTCACAGGGGCGACGCATTAAAAGCCGACAGGGTGCTTGTGCAAAAGCTTGAAAAATCGGGCAATGTCAAAATTCTTTACAACACCAATGTTATGAAAATTGACGGTGACGAAAAGGTTAAATCGGTTACGCTTGATAATGAGAAAATTCTGAAAACTGACGGAGTTTTTGTTGCGGTAGGTCTTGAACCGAGAACCGAATGTGTCAAGGGTTTTGTAAAAACTGATGACAACGGATATGTGATTGCCGATGAAACCTGTCAGACATCCGTGTCGGGAATTTTTGTTGCAGGGGATATCCGCACAAAAAATCTGCGACAAATTATAACCGCCTGTTGTGACGGTGCAAATTCTGTTTACGGAATAAACAAATTTTTGAAATTGTAAGGTTTTCTTTTTCTGATTTTTATGGTATACTATACCTGATATTGTTAATTTTTCCGGATGAATAAAATGAAACTGTTACAAAATAAAAAAATAGCATATTTAACAGAAATTTTCTGCACACTTTTGTGGGGAACGGCTTTTCCGTTTATAAAGGTTGGTTACTCTGCTTTTGAGATTGAGGAGTCAGATATCGGCTCAAAGCTGATTTTTGCAGGAATGCGGTTTATGTTGGCGGGATTTATGGTGTTTCTCTTTTTGTGGATATCAAAAAGAAAACCGCCGACGCTTTCAAAAAAAGATATACTGCCCGTTTGTTCACTCGGAGTGGTGCAGACAGGATTGCAGTATATTTTTACATACATCGGAATCGGTTTTACAAGCGGAACGAACACCTCTATAATAACAGCTTGTGCATCGTTCTTTACAGTACTTTTCGTGCCGTTGTTTTTCAAAAACGACAGGCTCACGCCGATGAAAATTATCGGTTGTATTCTCGGATTCGGCGGAATTATCGCAATCAATTTCGGCGGAACTGTCAGCACGGACACTTGGTTCGGCGATATGATGATTCTTTTTTCAACAATATCTGCGGCGGCAGGCAACATTGTTGCGAAAAAAGTCACAACAGGACGAGATCCGTTCCCTGTAACCGCTTTTCAGCTTTTAACAGGCGGTTTTATATTGCTTGTGTCGGGCATATGCTGCGGTGGCAGTATTGGTTTGATAAATGTTGAAAGTGTTTCCGTGTTGCTCTGGCTTGCGTTCGTATCAGCGGCGGCATTTTCGCTGTGGACAGCACTTCTCAAATTTCATGATGCAAGCAGAATTTCCGTTTTCAATCTGCTTGTACCCGTGTTCGGAACAGTTTTGTCGGGGCTTATGCTCGGTGAAAATGTTTTCAGAATCGAAACGCTCATCTCGCTTATTCTGATTTCACTCGGAATTGCGTTTGTAAATATGAATCTAAAAAAATCGGGAGGTAAAATATGAATCCTGATATAAAAGGTATTATTTCCGATATGGACGGTGTCATTCTTGACACAGAAAAGCTGTATGTCCGTTTTTGGTGTGAGGCGGCTCTTTTTTACGGCTATCCTATGGAAACGCACCACGCACTCAGTATTCGCTCAATGGCTCGCCCGTTTGCAATTGCAAAATTAAAGGGCTTTTTCGGAGAGAATTTTGACTACCGCAAGGTTCACGATAAAAGAATTGAGCTTATGGATAAGTTCATCTCGGAAAACGGTATTGAATCAAAGCCCGGTGCCGCTGAATTTCTCGGCTTTTTAAAGCAGAACGGCTACAGGGTTGCCCTTGCAACCGCAACCGCTCCGGAAAGAACGAAAAAATATCTTTCGGCTCTCGGTCTTTACGATTATTTTGATGAAATAGTTTGCGCGTCAATGGTTGCAAAAGGAAAGCCCGAACCCGACATTTATCTTTATGCCGCAGAAAAACTCGGACTTGCTCCCGAAAACTGCATTGCACTTGAGGACTCGCTCAACGGCATAAAGTCGGCAAGCTCGGCAGGGTGTAAAACGGTTATGGTTCCCGACCTTGACCGTCCGAGTGCAGAGGCAATTCCCCTTCTTTACGGAGTTGCAGACAACCTTATTGATGTAAAACGATTTTTGTAAAAAACATTAACGGACATAAAGCAGGTTTTGCTTTTGTATATTAAACAGGGTAGGTTTATACTAAAACAAGGAGGCGTACAATATGTGGGATGCGATTTCAGCTGTGATGAATAGCTTCAATAACTTCCTGTGGGGTTGGTTTATGATTATCCTTCTTCTCGGAACTCACATTTTCCTCACAATTCGCACAAAATTTGTACAGAGAAAAACTTTTAAGGCAATCAAACTTTCGGTGACAAAGGATCCCGATTCAGACGGTGACATCAGCCCGTTTCAGGCTCTTGCAACAGCACTTGCCTCAACAATCGGCACGGGTAATATCATAGGCGTAGGTACTGCAATTGCACTCGGCGGACCCGGTGCGGTTCTCTGGTGCTGGCTCACCGGTGTTTTCGGTATCGCAACGAAGTATTCCGAGTCACTCATCGGTGTAAAGTATCGTGTAAAGACCTCTGACGGCAGAATGCTCGGCGGCGCTATGTATGCCCTTGAAAGAGGATTTAAGTTTAAAACTCTCGGCAAAATCCTCGCCGTTCTTTTTGCACTTTTTGCATTGCTTGCATCTTTCGGCATCGGTTCGGGTGTTCAGGTTAATGCAATTTCAAACATTATGAACAACACCTTTGACCTTGGTACGGTGAATCTTTTCGGTCAGGACGCTTCGGTTATTTCGATTATTGTAGGTGTTCTTGTTGCCGCAATTACAGCCGTTGTAATTTTCGGAGGTATCAAGTCAATCTCAAGAGTTTGCGAACTCCTTGTACCGTTCATGGCTGTTTTCTATGTTATCGGCTGTCTTATTATCCTCGGCATGAACTTTGATGTTCTCGGTAAGACATTTGAAATGATTTTTCAGGACGCATTTTCTCTCAAGTCCGTTGCAGGCGGTTTCCTCGGTTCAAGCCTTATGCTTGCCGCTCGTTACGGTATTGCAAGAGGTCTTTTCAGTAACGAATCCGGTATGGGTTCTGCTCCGATAGTTGCCTCTGCCGCTCAGACAAGAAACCCTGTTCGTCAGGCGATGATTTCTTCAACGGGTACTTTTTGGGACACAGTCGTTGTTTGTCTTATGACAGGTCTTGTGCTTGTAAGCTCAATTATCAAAAATCCTGCAATTGATGTTTCCGACGGCGGCGACCTTACATACAAAGCCTTCCAGCAGATTCCCGTAATCGGCACACCGATTCTTGTTATCGGTATTGCCGCTTTTGCATATTCAACAATTCTCGGCTGGTCATACTACGGTGAACGCTGTGTTGAATATCTTTTTGGCAGAGGCGGTATGATTCCTTACAAGCTGATTTTTGTATTTATTCTTCTCATCGGTCCTGTTATCAAGCTCGACCTTGTTTGGACAATGGCTGACATCTTCAATGCACTTATGTCAATTCCCAACCTTATTGCCGTAGTTGTGCTTTCGCCTGTTGTTGTAAAAGAAACGAACTATTACCTTTATGGCAACAGACTGGATGAATACGATAAAACCAAACTTCCTGTAGTAAATAAATAATCACATAAAGCCTGCACTATTCCAATGTGCAGGCCTGAATTTTAAGAGGGAACATTATGGAGAAATCAAGAATTGAAAAGCAATTTGATTTTATAAAGGAAATTGATAAGGAAAAATTCATCATCCGTCAAACCTACCTTTCCGACGCTCGAAAAAAGGAAAACGATGCCGAGCACGCATGGCATATGGCGATAATGACCGTTATGCTTTCCGAATATGCAAATTCGGAAATTGATGTGCTTAAAACAATGACAATGCTCCTGATTCACGATATTGTCGAGATTGATGCAGGCGATACATATGCCTATGATGAGGAAGCTAAGAAAACTCAGGCAGAGCGTGAAATGAAAGCCGCAAAAAGAATTTTCGGACTTCTTCCGGAAGATCAGGGCGAAAAGATGATGAATCTGTGGCTTGAATTTGAAAGCGGCGAAACAGCCGAAGCAAAGTTTGCTCACACAATGGACAACATTCAGCCCGCCATGCTCAATGATGCAACCGACGGCAAGGCGTGGGTAGAGCATATTGTTCACCTGCACAGTATTCTTAACCGCAACAAAAATACTGCCGACGGCTCAAAAAAGCTGTGGGAATATTCAAGGGATAACTTTATTATGCCCAATGTTGAAAAGGGCAGAATAATCAACGATTGAGCCGCAATAAATGATTTTGGCAATATAGGTTCTCTACTTGATTTTGAACAGTCGATGTGCTAAAATTAAGATTAACGATACAGAAATTTTCACTGTGTTTTATTATGGAACAATTGAAGGGCTTGTATGTGAATTTTGTTCCGATTTGATAATTATGGAAAGGGTGTTTACAATGAAAAGTTCAGTTATAAAGGACGGCGTAAGTACCGCACCTCAGCGTTCGCTTTTGAATGCTCTCGGTCTTACCGAAGAAGAAATTAAGAAACCTTTTATCGGTATTGTAAGTTCCAAGAACGATATCGTTCCGGGACATATGAATATAGATAAGATTGTTGACGCCGTTAAGCAGGGCGTTGCTCTTGCAGGCGGTGTTCCGATTGTATTCCCTGCAATCGCTGTTTGTGACGGTATTGCTATGGGACATGAGGGAATGAAGTATTCTCTCGTAACCCGTGAGCTTATCGCAGACTCAACAGAGGCTATGGCAAAGGCTCATGCGTTTGACGCACTTGTAATGGTTCCTAACTGCGACAAGAATGTTCCGGGTATGCTTATGGCTGCCGCAAGAATCAATGTTCCGACAGTTTTCGTAAGCGGCGGTCCTATGCTTGCAGGTCATGTTAAGGGCAAAAAGACAAGTCTTTCGAGTATGTTTGAGGCAGTCGGCGCTTATACGGCAAACAAGATTACTGCCGAAGAGCTTGCCGAGTTTGAAAACAAGGCTTGTCCGTCATGCGGTTCATGTTCGGGTATGTACACCGCCAACAGTATGAACTGTCTTACTGAGGCAATCGGTATGGGACTTCAGGGTAACGGTACAATTCCTGCTGTTTACTCAGACAGAATCAAGCTTGCAAAGCACGCCGGCATGAAGGTTATGGAACTCCTTGAAAAGGATATCCGTCCTCGTGACATTCTCACGGAAAAAGCATTTATGAATGCCCTTACTGTTGATATGGCTCTCGGCTGTTCAACAAATACAATGCTCCACCTTCCTGCAATCGCAAAAGAGGCAGGTGTTAAGCTTAACCTTGACATTGCCAATGAAATCAGCAAAAAGACTCCTAACCTTTGTCACCTTGCTCCTGCAGGTCACACATATATGGAGGATCTTAACGAAGCAGGCGGTGTTTATGCCGTAATGAACGAGCTTACAAAGGTTGGACTTCTTGACACAGACCTTATCACGGCAACAGGCAAGACTGTAGGCGAGAACATTAAGGGTTGTGAAATCAAGGACACGGACATCATTCGCCCTGTTACAAATCCATACAGCAAGACAGGCGGTATTGCTGTTCTCAAGGGTAACCTTGCTCCTGACGGTTCTGTTGTTAAGAGAAGTGCCGTTGCAGAGGAAATGATGCACCACAAGGGTGCGGCAAGAGTGTTTGACTGCGAAGAGGACGCTCTCAGTGCAATTTATGCCGGCAAAATCAATCCCGGTGAGGTTGTTGTTATCAGATACGAAGGTCCTAAGGGCGGTCCGGGCATGAGAGAAATGCTCAACCCGACTTCAGCTATTATGGGTAGCGGTCTCGGCAACTGTGTTGCTCTTATCACAGACGGTCGTTTCTCAGGCGCAACAAGAGGTGCGGCTATCGGTCATGTATCTCCCGAGGCAGCAGTCGGCGGTCCGATTGCACTTGTTAAAGAGGGCGATATGATTGAAATCGACATTCCTGCAAACACAATCAATCTCCTCGTTTCTGACGAAGAGCTTGCAAAGCGTAAGGCAGAATGGAAGCCCCGTCAGCCCAAGATTACAACAGGCTACCTTGCTCGTTATGCAAAGCTTGTTACATCAGGCGCACAGGGTGCGGTTCTCGAATAATCAAGTTTTCAAGGCTCTCGTTTTGAGAGCCTTTCCTTTTGTCAAAAATTGTTTTTTTCAGAAAGCCTAATCGTTAAAATGCACAATTGACCTTGCAAAAATCTGTATATTTTTCAGCTTAACATAAAATAAAAAAGCAAGTTGCACAATTCATCCCTTGTCCATTTGGGCAAAGGGTGAATTTTTTTATTTTGCCATAATT
>OKTN01000672.1_pt1 | contig 14538 bp, 15 predicted proteins | sample 1606451 | NCBI WGS metagenome assembly OKTN01 (sample SAMEA3879602, study PRJEB24766) | human gut metagenome | biome: human-associated habitat; feature: feces | place: USA | collected 1985/1987 | reverse complement strand
CCATTGCGCTACTGGAGAAACTTCCCATTGTCGCAACTCCTATCTATTCTGCATTCTGTATTATCGCTGCTGCGCTGCTGTTTTACAGAAACAGGCTGAAAAAGCCGCTTGTGGAACTGCGGACTGCTTCTGAAAAAATAGCGAACAATGATTTGGACTTTTCAATCGACTATGATAACAACGATGAATTGGGGCAGCTTTGCGCGTCCTTTGAAATCATGCGGACAACCCTTGCGGACAATTTCTCTAAAATGTGGCGGCAAGTTGAAGAACGAAAAGCACTCAACGCCGCTTTTGCTCACGATTTGCGTACCCCTCTAACAGTACTAAAAGGCTATAATGAAATGCTGCAAGCCAGCGAAAATCCTCAAACACAAGAAACCGCCACCATAATGGGCAAACATATCTCCCGTATGGAAAGCTATGTGAGCAGTATGAGCAATCTTAGGCGCATGGAAGATGCGCAGCCGGAGTACAAGTTGATAGACTTGCAGACAGTGGCATCTTCTTTGTATGACAGCGCAAAAATCGTATGTGCGAAAAACGGAAAAGAATTGATTTTACAAAATGACATGCCTGTTTCGCAGTTATCCCTTGATGGGGCCTTTGTTTCACAGGTCAGCAATAACCTGATCTCCAACGCGGTTCGGTATGCCCGGACTGCGGTGACAATCTCTTTTGCCTTGCGTGACAATGGTCTGCTGCTTTCCGTATCGGATGATGGAAAGGGGTTTGACAAAAACGGTCTGCAAAAAGCCACCAGTCCATATTACACAGAGGAAAGCAACCATTCCGAGCACTTTGGACTTGGGCTGTATATTTGCAAGCTGCTTTGTGAACACCACAACGGCTATTTGAAGATCGAAAATACTGCATCCGGGGCAAAGGTATCCGCCTACTTCAAATCTCCTGCCTTGTAGATAAAAAGTAGATATTTTCCCTCTATACTCTCCATGAAAACACATGGAGAGTATTTTTTTGCTCCCTATGGAGAAAGGGGCTTTTTATGGAATTAAAAACGATCGGACTGACAAAAAAGTTCGGTTCCAAAACCGCCGTGGACAATTTGAATATTACCTTAACAAATGGCGTCTACGGCTTACTGGGTGCAAATGGCGCAGGGAAAACAACGCTTATGCGTCTGCTCTGCAATATCCAAAATCCTACTTCCGGGAAAATTCTGCTGAACGGGAAAAACATTGTGGGGCTGGGTGAACGCTATCGCAATCTTTTGGGCTACTTGCCCCAGCACTTCGGATATTACCCGGATTTTTCAGCGTTTGACTTTCTGCTCTATGTTTCTGCCCTAAAAGGATTGGACGAGAAGGCGGCGCGGAAGAAGTCAAAGGAGCTGCTGGAAGCAGTAGACTTATCGAGAGAAAGTAAGCATAAAATCAAAACCTTTTCCGGGGGCATGAAGCAGCGTTTGGGGATTGCACAGGCCATGCTCAATGACCCCCATATTTTGATTTTAGACGAGCCGACGGCGGGGCTTGACCCGAAAGAGCGCGTCCGTTTCCGCAATTTGATTAGTGCCTTTTCCAAAGACCGCATTGTAATCCTGTCTACGCATATTGTTTCCGATGTGGAGTTTATTGCGGAGGAAATCATCATGATGAAATCCGGGCAAATCATTCACTTTGGAAATCCGCAGGAGATCACTTCTGAAATCGACGGCCAAGTGTGGGAATGTACGGTTCCGACTGCCTATGCGGAAAAATACGCGGCTGCCTACAACACAAGCAACTTGCGAAACACCAGCGAAAACCAGACAATTTTACGGATCATTGGAGATCGTCCACCGATGGAAAATGCAGTAAGGGTGCAGCCTACTTTGGAAGATTTGTACCTGTTCTATTTCAAAGGGGGCTGTGAAGAATGAAAAAACTGATTCTTTTTGAACTGCGGAAAGTGTTTTCAAAGCGTTTGGCGCTCATCGCTCTAATTGGAATTATCCTGTTCTCTGCCTTGCTATCCTTTTCCACCTTTCAAAACAAATATGCGTTTGACCAAAATATCGGTAAAGGTACTGGCAAAACAGCAGTAGAAATCGACAAGGAAATTGCAGCGAAATATGAAGGAATCCTGACAGACAAAAAAGTGCAGCAAATGATGTCTGATTTTGCACCGACATCAGATTTACATGGATTGAGTGCAATCTATGTTTATCAAAACGCCATGCAATCGGCAGCCTTTTCACGGTTTTCTGATAAAGAGGGAAATTGGAACGGATTAAGTGTTTCTGATGTATTTGGCAATGAAGAAATCAAAATTGGCTATGTGGACGGTTGGCTTTCCACCAGCCGAAACATGGTGCGGGTTTTTGTCGCGCTTGCTCTTGCGGTTATCATCATGCTTGCTCCGATTTTCTCCGGCGAGTATGAAGGTGTTGATAATATCATATTGACAAGCAAGTACGGTAAAACCAAATGCGCTACTGCAAAGGTGGTTGCAGGTATTATCACCGCCATTCTCACTACCACGCTGATTGCAGCATTTAACCTGCTTCTTGCTTTTGTTTTTTATGGAACAGAAGGGTTGGATTGCAGTATTCTATTTGCCCCCAGTGACTATGTGGAAGCGTTTATCCCTTTTAATATCACCTGCGGTACGCTGCTCAAATATCAAATTCTGCTGGCATTTACCTGTACGCTTAGCGTTACGGGAATTACACTGTTCCTATCTGCAATCAGTAAAAATCAGATTGTAGCTTTGGTTGCGGCGATGGCAATTTTTCTTTTTCCCGTTTTGCTGCCGATCACCGAAGTAAATCCATTGTTCCGATTGGTTGGACTTCTTCCGATCTATCATGTACTGGCCATTTCGCTCCTGTCGGTGGAACAAATGAGTAACGGGATGCTGTATGCGATATGGGCAATCCCGGCAGCACTGCTCTTTTTGGGAGTTGGTGCAGGTATCTCTCGCCGTGTATTTGCAAAGCATCAAGTTTTATAAATCATTCGCACAGAGCCGCTAACAGCAGATTTGCGCGAAATAAAAAACGGCGGCTTTAATACGAAATCAAAGCCGCCGTTTTCTTTTCGAAAAATAAGAATACGGGGGGTGTGTTAAAGTCGCCCTTTTTTAAGGACACGGCGGTATCTGGGAGGTATTGCCATGTCCTTTTTGCTTTTTCGCAACGCCCATGATCTGCACCAGTTAAAAAAAGCGTAGCCCCTCCATCGGACTATTCCGGCTATGAGTATGAACACAGAAATCATGTAAATAGATTTTATAATTCTTCTGCGCCTGTCTGCGTTTTGCAGACAGGCGCTTTTTGTCGTTATCGGGGATGTTTCTACTGTCCCCGCGCTCCGCCCTTTGCCTGATCCGGCCACCCACCCGATCAGGACGAAAGGAGCGCACAAATGAGCGACAGAAAAAATAATTTTGATTTTTCCCGGCAGAGCTGGCCAAAACAGCCTTCCGCAGAACGAGTAGTGGGCGAAAGGGGAAGAAAAGAACTGCCTCCCGGCACGAAGGGAGGTGAGAACATGAAACCTGATCGCCACGCCGAACACAAGCAGCACGCCTTTGACAGCTTTTGCAAAAAGGTCTTGAAGTGCGAGGCCTGCAATGGCTATCGAGAGATCAGCCGCAGGAAGAAGCACAGCATCCCTTTCAGCGAACTGCCGGAGGACGCAATGGAGCAGCTTGCGGCCTATGACCGTTATCCCTGGGAGTACAACACCTTCATTCTTGGCGGTGATGTGATCCTGATCGAAAACGATCTGCTGGCCGATGCGCTGAACGCCTTGCCTCAGGACAACCGGGATATCCTTCTGATGTACTGGTTCCTGGAAATGGCGGACCGTGAGATCGCGGAGCGTATGAACCTGGCCCGCAGGACGATCAACAACCGCAGGCTGAAATCCTATCGGCTGCTGAAAGAGCTGATGGGAGGTGATACGGATGCGTGACACCGCGCTTCTTCCTTACCCGGTCATTACCGCCGCTGTCCAGGGAGACCCTGACGCGGTAAACCGTGTGATTGGCCACTACTCCGGCTACATAGCGGCGCTTTCCACAAGGACAAGCTATGATTCTCAGGGCTGTCCTCATTCTCAGGTGGACGATGATCTGCGCCGTAGGCTGGAAACGAAGCTGATTATTGCGATTCTGGATTTTGACCTGACCTGATCCAGATGACCGCCGTGCGTTCCCCTTTCCGCATGGTGTGTTTCGCACCTTGACAAAGAAAGCCCGTTGGGAGGCCAGCGCCGCAGTATAAGGCAAACGGATACATTCCTGTTTGTGCCGAGCCATACGGTCGGTGCGCCATGACCTCCATTCGGAGAGAGCGAGAAACACCAGACCGCAAAGCAAGCGTGGCGGCTTGCGGGCGATGACGCACGGGCAGGGTCAAAGATACTCGCGCATTGAACGCCCACACAGCATTGTGCGCCGCACCCATCAGCATGGGCCGGGGTTAGACTCCCGTGGAGCTGTGCCAGCAGCCGTCCGTTTTGCCTCTTTCATTGCTATCTTTATGCTTTATGAAAGGGGATTTTATCATGCAAGATAAAGCTACAAATCCCGGCAAGATCAACAGGCCAGAGAAAAATCCTCTGGATGCAAAAACGACCTATCACATTGGCAATCGATCGTTCGTTGTTGAGCCGGTTTTCAAAAAAGAAAGCCCGGATACCCTGGGCAGCGTTCTCCTTCGCCTGATGAAGTCCGAGAGTGAAAAGCTGTAAATAGCTTTCAAACCCGGCTGACAAAGGCAGCAAATGGCGGTATAATGTGTTCGTACAAGTATATTTGCTATTCGACTGCCTTGACGGAAGGAGGACTTATGAAACAGTCGAATAACAAAAAATCCCGTGACGTGACTGCCTTTCTTTATGAAAGACTTTCCCGTGACGATAATCTTGAAGGCGAAAGCTACAGCATCGGCAATCAAGAGTTACTATGTAGAGGGTGGTTTCTCCCACCTAATACATATGACTGCGGCTCATTTGTGGTGAATTGAAAAGCAGTTGTAAGAAAGGAGTCAAAAAGCCTTATAACCGCTGGAAATCAACACAAAAGGAGCTGAATTTTATGAAAACTATCTTTGAAGAAATGGGCGGTACATACCGTCAAGTGGGATATTATTTCATTCCCAACATTACTTTGCCGGATGACGGCGAATATCAGATAGGCAAATACGGGCGTATGCGCCGCAGCTATCTGAAAGAACATCGCCCTGTTCTCTATGCAAACCTGCTCACAGGCGGAACGCTGCATCGGCACCTTGCTGAGATCGACCAAGCCTGCAACGAGCGTATGGAAATCATCGTTTCCGATATGGCGAAGCAGGAAGGCGTGACCGAAGCACTCAAAGCCGCCGACCAGATGGAATGGGTGCGCCGCATGAACAGCATCCGCAGCCGTGCGGAGGAAATCGTTTTGACCGAGCTTGTATATGAATGACAGATGCCCGTTATTAGCTGTATAGCCGATAACGGGCATTTCTGCGTTTTAGACCTTTTCCTCAGTGCTGGCTACAAGTCGGTCAAAATCGCTCTGATACTGACGATCCTGAATGACACGATATTTCTCAAACTCGCTCTCTGCAAAGGCTTTTGCGATGGCCGCTGTTACTTTCCCCTTATGATGCAGCACTTCTTCTTCGTTAAACTGCAAAAACGCATCCAGCCGTGCAACCCAATCCTGCATATACATGATGTTTCCACGGCGTGCCTGCCGCTCGGCATAATCAAGATACATCGTGACGATTTCGTTCAGGCTTCCCATCTCGGTTTCGTCCAGATAGTTCTTTGCTATCGCAACATCGGATTTGCGGATTCTGCCTTGCGGCGCATTTTTCCATGTTGTCAGCCCCATATTCGGTTTCGTGCTGTCTGCCCGGTCATAAATGATTTCTGCTGCGGTATGCTTTGTGATCGCGTAATGCAGTTTGTTTTGCACCGTGGCGAAAAACTCTTTTGTAACAGGACTGTCTACATCATAGTCTGCGCTGCATTGGGAGTATATGTCCGTGATTTTCTGATAAAAGCGCCGTTCACTGGAGCGAATGTCGCGGATGCGCTCTAACTGTTCTTCAAAATAATCCTTCCCGAAGAAGTTCTGCGGCTCTTTCAGGCGCTCATCGTCCATGACATAGCCCTTGATAATGTACTCCTTCAGGATTCTGTTTGCCCAGATGCGGAACATGGTGGCCTTTTTGGAGTTCACCCGATAGCCGACTGCAATGATCGCGTCCAGATTATAATACCGCGTGGGATAGTTTTTTCCGTCAGCCGCAGTTGTTTCCAAAACGGAAACAACTGAATCCTCCATCAATTCGCCGGAGGCAAAGATATTCTTCAGGTGCTTTGAGATGGCAGCTTTCTGCACCTCAAACAGCTCCGCCATCTTTGCCTGCGTCAGCCATAAATTCTCCTGATATAGCAGAATTTCAACCTTGACATCGCCGTTATCGGTCTTATAAAACATAATTTCTCTTGTTTCATATGGGGTAAGCGCCATGTTTTCATCCATTGCCTTTATCCTCCCGGCTCTTTGCCCGTGTTTTATAGACATTATACTGATTCTTGCACCGGGCGCTGCAAAACGCGGAGTTGGCCCGGCTGCCGAGGAATACCTTCTGGCAGTGCTTGCACAGCCGCAGGGGCTTTGCATCGTCCACCAGCATGAAGCTGAACATCATCTGGATGCCCAGCAGCAGCGAATGAAAGTCCCAATAGATGGTCGGTTTCTCCAGCAGTTCAATATGATAGGTAGGCGCAATGCCGCCGAAGGCAGCCATGGCCTTGCGGTAAAGATTTCTTGTATCCTCGTCAATATTGTCGTAGTCGTTGTAGTACAGAATAGAGGTGGTCAGCGTGAACGCCCAGTCCTTGAACTGCTGCGCCACCCAGTCATACGGCTCGGCGTACTCCCGCTGAAAGCTCATATTCTTTGCCATGGGTTCCTCCATGAAGGTCATGGTCAGGGCAATCATCATATTATCCCCGGAAACATTCCAACTGGATTCCACGCCCTTTTTCACCACATCCAATTTGTCGAAGGGATAGAACAGAGCAAGATAATCCTCTGTCGCCATGCTTTCTTCCTTGATGAAGTGATTCTTCTGCAGGTATACCGCCTCGTAGTCCATAAAGGACGGCGTGGTGGGCAGTGCCGTCATCAGCCCCAACAGGCCGTAGTGGGTCGCAAAGGCCAGAATTGCCTTTTCCACCTCGTCCTCCGGACTGCGGTTCATCATCAGCATCCCCACATTCAGTGCTTCCAACACCATCTCGGAGGATTCCTTCAGCGGGTTATAGACATCGGGCTTTGCCGTCTTTTCCGGCGTAATATAGCGTTTTCCGTCCTTGCCGGTCTTGATCTCATAGCGGTCATACCGCACCCAATGGGAACGGGACTGCGCAAACAGATTGTTCATGACGCTGTTCCTCTCAAATCGTAATCTATCTATATATTAACCGTATTACCATTGTATCAACCGTCCTTGGCATCGTCAAGGGCGGCTTTCTTTTTTCTCGGCTTGGTTTTGTTCTCCCGGCGGATCACAGCATCCTTGCCCATGGTTTGCAGCAGCGCCTCATATTCCTCCACGAACTCGCGCTCCCGCAGGGTAATGCTGTAGTCCTTTTCCAGCTTTTCGCTCAGATGCTCATACATCCGCTTTTGCAGCTTTTTCTGAATGGTCATCCGCAGCTTTCGGATATTTCGGTCGGACTGCCCTCGGATGGCGGCAAGCCTTGTGGTGCTGTATTGCTTGACGAACAGGTAATACAGCACCTCCTTCTGCTCATCGCTGAGGGCGAAAAAAAGCTTGGAGAGAAAACGGTTCGCAGTCAGCTCGTGCAGCTCGTATGGACAGGAGAAGATGATGTCGAGAAAGTTTCCCTGACAGAGCTGGCGGAACCTCGGCAGATTCATCCACAGCGGGGCGATCTTCGGATCAGGTACCGCCTGAAACTCCAACGGCACATCCCCACGCAGGTTCTCATAGTCACGTTCCCGGCGCTCCCGGTTCCTGTCCAGCTTATTCCACTCGTCTACTACAGTCAGAAAGTCGGATTCTGTCCGGGCTGCTTCCTCTAAACGCTTCAACGCCTCTGCACGAATTTCCCGCTTGAGTCGTTTTTCGCTGGTGGGCGCGGCTTCCTCTTCCTCGTCCTCCAGCTCGGCGTTGTAGTCTCTGGGGTGCTCGTCCTGCTCCAGCTCGCTTTCCAGCTCCAGCGTGCGTTCCTCTGCAAGTGCTTCCTCCAGCGTCTCATCCACCGGCGCAGCGTCAGACGCATCCTCCCAATCGGCAAAGCCATCCGCATCCATTTCAAGGTCGGTTTCCTCAATTTGCTCCTCGGTATCTTCTCCCTCATCGGAAAAATCATCATCCCACAGCAGTTCATCCTCCCATGGTTCCACGACAGCTTCACCTCCCCGAAAAAATATTTTTCTTTTTTTCAAAAACAGTTCCGATTTACACCCCGTATTTCTCCTATTAGTATAGGAAGTAATCTTAGCGCAAGTTACACGGATTACTTATGAGGCGGTTTGCAGAGAAAAGGAGGATATGGAGCATGGAAAAGCAACCGAAAGACACGGTTGGCTTACAGCCAACGGAACCAAACACATTATATCAAAAACCAACCAAACACGCAAGGAGGATGCCTATGGAGCAGAACAAACGAGAACAGTTTATCATCCGCCGGATCGGCGGCACAACCTACAAGGTCAGAGTTGTGTTCAACGAAAGCGGCGGCGAGACTATGGAGGATAAAATTTTACGGATTGTACGCAACGATATGGTTACAAATGACGGAACCTGTGGTATAATGGAGGCACCACAAATGAGCCGACAGTCTGAAAGGAGCGCATCATGAGCGTGAAACAGACTGAAAGCAAAATTACCGCTCTCTATGAGCGGCTGTCCCGCGACGATGACAATGCCGGGGATAGTAACTCCATCGTGAATCAGAAAAAATACCTCGAAAGCTATGCCCAGCAGAGAGGCTACACCAACTGCCGACACTATACGGACGACGGCTGGAGCGGCGGCAATTTTGAGCGTCCGGCATGGAAGCAGCTTATCGCGGATATTGAGGCAGGCAAGGTTGCCCATGTGATCGTCAAGGATATGAGCCGGGCGGGGCGTGACTATCTGCAAACCGGATTTTACACGGAGGTATTCTTCCGGCAGCACGGCGTTCACTTCGTTGCCATCGCAAACAGCGTGGACAGTGACGACCAGAACAGCAATGAGTTTGCCCCCTTCCTCAACATCATGAACGAGTGGTATCTGCGCGACCTGAGCCGCAAGCAGAAAACTGCAATCCGCGTCAAGGGAGAATCCGGCAAGCCTACCACCAACTGCGCCATCTATGGCTACAAGAAAGACCCGGAGAACAAATACCATTGGCTGATCGACGAGGAAGCTGCCGCCGTGGTGCGGCGCATCTTCCGTTTGACCATCGAGGGCAAAGGCCCCTACGATATTGCCCGCATTCTTTTTGAGGATAAGGTGGAGACGCCTGCCGTGTACTTCGGCAAACAGGGCAAGGGCATCTGGAAAAGCAAAGAGGAATTTTCCAATCCCTATAACTGGAGCGGCTATGTTGTGGGACAGATCCTCTCCAAGCCGGAGTATATGGGGCATACGGTGAATTTTCGCTCCCACAAGCAGTCCTACAAGGATAAAAACGCCGTGATGAATCCCAAGGAGGATTGGCTGATTTTTGAGAATACCCACGAGGCCATTGTGGACAGGGAAATATGGGAGCTTGCGCAAAAGCTCCGCAAGACGCTCAAGCGCATCGACACGCTGGGTGAAGCGAATCCACTGACCGGCCTTTTGTACTGCGCTGACTGCGGCGAGAAGATGTATAATCACCGCTCCAAGGGCGGCACGGAGAATAATCCCTATCCATCTGACTTCTTCGATTGTTCCTCCTATACCCTTGCCCGGCAGAAGCGTGCCACCGCCTGCTGCGGCCACTATATCACGACCAAGGCCCTGCGTACCCTGATTCTGGACACCATCCGCACGGTCAGCACTTTCGCAATTTCCAATCAGGCGGCGTTTATAGAAAAGGTGCACTCCGCCTCCCAGCTCCGGCAGTCGGAAGCGGCCAAGGACGCCAAGCGAAGGCTGAGCAAGGACAAAAAGCGCATTGCCGAGCTGGACACCATCATCAAAAAGCTCTATGAATCCTTTGCCGTCGGGCGTATCACCGATGAACGCTTTGACAGCCTGCTGGCAGATTACGAAGCCGAGCAGAAAACGCTGCAAGTCTCTGTCACAGAAGCGGAAGAAAGGCTGTCCGCTTTTGCAGAGGACACCGCCCGTGTGGAGCAGTTTCTGGAGCTGGCAAAGAAGTACACCGATTTTTCTGAGCTGACCACGCCCATGATCAACGAATTTATTGAGAAAATCATCGTCCATGCCCCGGAGCGCATCGACGGCGACAGGGTACAGGAGGTGGAGATCCACCTTCGCTTTATCGGGCAGTTTGAGCTTCCCGCACCGGAGCTGACCGAGGAAGAAATCAAGCGGCAGGAGCAGCTCAAGCGACATCGCATTAAAAGCCGGGAACGGTATCAGAAAATCAAGGCTGGTGAACACGCTGTCGGTCAGCCTTTCATGCTGACCTGCAAGTGCTGCGGGCAGGAGTTTGCATCCAAACGGACGAACACCCTGTTCTGCGGTCCCAACTGCCGGGCAAAATTCTACCGGCAAGAGGCGGCAGAGAGCCGCAGCCGGGCGTGTGCCTGCGAAAACTGCGGCAAGGAGTTTATCACAACAAGGTCAGATGTGAAATATTGCAGTGACGATTGTCGGTATGCAGCACAGATCAAGCGGCAGGGCGCACGGAAGAAAGCCTTGCGAGAAGCTAAGAACGAGAAAGAAACGAAAACAGCATAAGAAAAGACGCAGACGGCGGCTTGCCCCAGATCGGGCAGGCCGCCGTTTTTGCGCAGAAATGGAGGTATCATGCGTATTTTTGAAATCGTAAAAGAAAACATCAATCTGCGGGAAGCGGCAGAACTGTACGGAATCGATGTGAACCGATACGGCAAGGCCCTCTGTCCGTTTCACAACGACCGGCACCCCAGCCTGTATGTGGCCGGCAATCACTACCATTGCTTTGGTTGCAGGGAACATGGAGATGTGATCGACTTTGTAAGCAGACTGTTTCAGCTTTCGCCCTACGATGCAGCACGGAAGCTGATGGCAGATTTTCATCTCAGCCTGGATAAGCTGCCCAGCGCAGCGGCGCTCAGCGCAAAGCACACTCAGAATAGAACTGGAGTGGCACCGCTAACGCTGCGCCGCTCCGCTTAAATTTAAATTTTTCCTACATAGGGACTTTTTTGTGCTGTCCGTATAAATTGGGCAGTTCAACTTGCGATGGGGGCTTTTTTGCCCTGCGCATCCTCGACCATGCGGATTATCTGCGCAAGCGCGGTATCGCCTCCGACGCGCGTGGCCGTGAATACGATCAGCCCCTCGCCGTTAATGCTGCCGCCCGTGACTGTGCCGCCGATATCTAGCGTAACAGGCAGGCTCTCGCCCGTGAGCATACTAAGATCGGCGCTCGATACTCCGGACGTGACCACGCCGTCACAGGGAAAGCGCTCGCCGGGGCGCACGCTTATAACATCGCCCACACGCAGCTCCGATACGGGGACCTCGCCGGTCTCACCGTGGCGCGTGACCAGCGCCGTCTCGGGCGCGAGCTCCGTGAGCGCGCGTATTGCATCCGAGGTGTGCCGCTTCTGCGCGCCTCGAGGTATTTCCCGAGCATGACGAGCGTTATTACGACCGCCGCGCTTTCGAAAAACAGGTTTTCCGCATAGCTCATGTCGCCGAGCGCGATCTTGATCGCGGCGTAGATGCCGTACAGGAGCGCCGAAAACGTACCGACGGCAACGAGTGTGTCCATGTTGGGGAGACCCTTCACAAGGCTGCCGAAGCCGTTTATGTAAAAGCCGCGCCCGCCGATGACGATAGGCAGGGTCAAGGCCAGCTGCACGAGTGCAAAGGTGAGCGGCGCGTGATGCGGCGACATAAAGCTCGGCAGCGGAAGTCCTGCCATGTGCCCCATGGACACATACAAAAGCGGCAGGGCAAAAAACAATGCACAGTATGACGCGCTTTTTAACGCAGTTGAGCTCCGCGAGCTTCTGCGCGACCTCCCTTTTGCGACGCTACGCCGCGAGCGCATCGGCAGAGATATACTCCTGAGCACCGAAACTAAGGCTCGAGACGAGCTCGCATATTTTGTCGGCGTCGAGCCTATCGTCATAGACGACGTCCATTTTTCCGTCGTTAGATTTACGGAAACGCTCTGCACTCCCTCCTGCCGGCTCATGAATTTTTCAAGGATCGAGGAGCAGGCCGCGCAGTGTATCCCGCTTATTTTAAATGTCTTTTCAGTCATGCTGTCTCCTAAAAGTTAGCCTACGCTAATTCGTTCACATCTATATTACACTCTGCGGCGCAAAAAATAAAGTGTCTTTTGAAAAAAGAAAAAAACCACATCAATCGCCCCTCTCAGGGCGGCCGATGCGGTTTTTTTCTCACATTTTTATGCGAGAGTGTGGGAGAAAGCATACGACTGTAGATACAAGATTCAAATACATTTGATATCACGCATCCGCTCGTAATATAAACGATTTATAATTACTTAGATATTTTTCCAGAGGCGGGTTCCCACGGGAGTTTAGAGGCATTTTTGAATGCGCCTATTATGCAGAACACGCCAACGATACAGAATGCGGCTGCTCCGAACAAGCCGAGGGACAAGCTCTTTGTTATATCATAAATCAGCCCGTAAATCGGCATTGCTACCATTGCCGACAGTGCAGCGGAAGTCTGTACAACGCCATAAATGGACGCATAATCCTTCTTACCAAACAGTTTGCTGGGTAAGACTGCGGGCTGCGTACCGCCGGAAGATCCAGCAAATCCCATTATGATAATGCAGGCAATCAGTCCGATCAAAATTTTACCTGTCAAAACTGCGCCAACAGCAGAGAATGCAAGCAGAATCAGAGCGAGAATGGTGGTTTTCTCTGCGCCGATCTTATCGTTGAATGCGCCAAACGCAAACGAGCCGATCAGAGTACCTATCATGTAGAAGCTGGCCAAGGAGGAGCTGAAAGTGATGTCATAACCGAGGCTGACTCCAAATGTGGGCAGCATCTGTGCAAAGCATGCCAGGAAAATGAGGAAGAACATGGATATGTAACACAAAATGAATGCGGGGGACTTGAGTGCTGTACCCGCAGGAACGCCAGATTCAGCTGCTGGATCTGTAGTTTCTGATACAGCTTCGTCTTCTGTTTCCTCTGCACCATATGCCTTCAGGCCCTTCATCGAAGGATGAGCTACAGCGATAAACGAGCCAATAAGTTCAAGAACCAGTGCAGATGCTCCAAGTACTACATACGCGACATGATATCCCGCCGATTTAATCACAATGCCGCCGACAATGCTGAATATAGCGCCAAAGATACCCGTCATTGACATCATTATGCCCATTGCCAGTCCCTGCTTCTTTACAAACCAATTAGTTATGAGCATCGGACCTGCCATATAAAACGGAATTGCCATTGCAAAAGCATAAATGATGCCGACAACATACCAGCACCAGAGTGCCGAGTACAGAGCATAGCTCATAAACAGTGCGCAGGCCACTACTGAGCACACAATAAGGAGCGGTCGGAAGGGGAGCTTTTTAACTATTTTGCCCGCAAAAACCATAGCCACCATCATAGCCGCGGAGCTGACCGAAACATATCCGCTGAATGCACCGGTACCAAAGCCCTGCTCAGCGCAAACAGAAGCTATAAAGATACCCTGCGTATTGGATAAAATGCCTTGGCCGCCGGCAATAAGCAGACATGCAGCTAAAAGCATCCGCCATGCCGGATGTTTACTTTTCTTCATAATTCTCTAATCTCCTATTTAATATGTAGGTTCTTCCCAATCCTCGGGCACCCATGACTCAGGTGGGATAGGATCGCGATAAAAACCGTCCATCTGGCGATAAGCCATACGGTGACGGCTAATACGCCATACACCGTTTTCCTTAACAAAGTCCTCACAATAGACTGCCCAGCCCTCGCAGGTCTCGGCATCATCAAAGTAGCACATATGGTCTTCATATTGAAAAACTCCGCGTGCATGATCACTGTCAATAAACCATATCATGGGCTGATGCCCCATGTGCATTGTCTGCATGACACGATTACACCACTTTGAAACAAGAGCCTGTTCCCTCTTGTCCGTAGTTCCGGGATTGCCATTCCAATACTGAAAATCATCTGCGAAGAGTTCTGTTGCGTACTCCTCTTTTTTCATATCCATGCTCCACCAGTAGAAGTACATACATTCGAGTACCTTCTGGTGTTCACAAAGAAGTTCAGGAGTATACTGCTGACGTCTCACATTTTTGATGACCTCGATGACCCAGCCTCTGAACTCTTCGTTAAAGGGTATATTAAAAGTTGCCATGTCGGTCTCCTTAGTAAAAGTTTTCTCAATTCTGATAGAAAACGGGCGTGCCGAACCCG
>OKTN01000651.1_pt1 | contig 14948 bp, 13 predicted proteins | sample 1606451 | NCBI WGS metagenome assembly OKTN01 (sample SAMEA3879602, study PRJEB24766) | human gut metagenome | biome: human-associated habitat; feature: feces | place: USA | collected 1985/1987 | reverse complement strand
TCTGAACCGTAACAGCTGTGATTTTTCCTGCTTCTTTCTGTATTCCTCTACCTTTCTGTCGATTTCATCCTGCTGTGCCTTATCTTTCTTAAGCTTCTCCTGTCGTATTGTGTCCATTGCCAGAACATATGCATTTCTTGCACCTGCTGCCATCCCAATAAAAAGCAGTGGAACCGTAAACCATGTTCCAAACCTTTTATCAAGCCATATTCCAAGTGCCAGACATAAAAATGTTGGCACCATCACACATATAGCGAGCTGTGATATCAGTACAATATTTCGTAATGCTTTGCTATCATTCTTCATATCATGTTCCTCACAAAAGTCTGCATTAATTTTACCAATTTATAGGTATATTTTTCAACCCTTTTTATTGAAATTTAATTAATCTGCTGATATAATTTTGTCATTATATTTTGTGTATTATTAACTATACCCGAAAAGGGGGATTTTATATGCCTACATTATACAGAAAAAGACTTATTCCTGATGAATGCGTTAATCTTAAGGACGATAACATAATATTCTTAGATTCTGATACTATTGTGACCAGTTGGAACACATTCCGTCCAAAAGCTGAATTCACACATGGAACATCATATTATGTTATTAACGAAGGGTTTAAGATAAGCAAATTCTATAAAGCAGATAACTCTCTTGCATATATCTATTGTGACATTATTGACACTTCTTATGATGCTGTCTCTGATACATATATATTCACAGATCTTCTTGCAGATGTCATAATTGAGAATGACGGGCGCGTCCGTGTTGTCGACCTTGATGAATTAGGCGATGCACTTACAGAGAATATTATAAGCTGTGAGCTTATGTCTGATGCGCTTCACAAGCTTAACAAGCTTCTTACCGCCATCTATAACGGTACCTTTAATGAATACATCAGAATTCTTGAATCACATGAATAACAAGTTCTAAAGGGTCTGGAAACCTTATTCGTTTCCAGACCCTTTTTTACATGTCAATTGTTATTGTGCGACCTGTTCTTTCATACTTGTAATATCTGACACCTGCGGCATTAAGCATTCTCTTTGATGCAATTACAGATGCAGTATCTGCATATTTGTCACAGTCATATACAACAGTCTTAATTCCTGCCTGAATAATTGCCTTCGCACACTCATTGCATGGAAAAAGTGTTACATAAAGCTTGGCATTATCAAGGCTTCCGCCTCTGTAATTAAGAATCGCATTAAGCTCACTATGAGTTGTATAGAAATACTTATTATCTTCACCATCTCTGTTCCATGGAAACTCATCATCTGAACAGCCTCTTGGCAATCCGTTATATCCCATGGACAATATCTTATTATCCTGGCTTACTATACACGCACCAACCTGTGTATTGGGGTCTTTGGACCTCATACCGGAAAGTGTTGCAATTCCCATGAAATATTCATCCCATGATATATAATCTTTTCTCTTATCACCCATTTATTAATCCTCTAACATGCTGATTCTTCTTATATGTCTCTCATCATTAGAAAACTTGGAATCTAAAAATGTATCCGCTATTCTAAAAGCAAGCTCTGGTCCGATAACTCTTGCACCCATACACAATACATTGGCATTGTTATGTTCCTTAGTAGCCTGTGCTGAGAAGCAGTCGCTGCATAACGCTGCTCTTATTCCCTTAATCTTATTAGCGGCCATGCTCATTCCAATCCCTGTTCCGCAAAGAAGAATTCCTTCCTCACACTCGCCCGAAAGAATAGCCTCAGCTACCTTCTTGGCATATACAGGATAGTCGCATGAATCCTTAGTATATGTGCCATAATCCTTACACTCAACACCTCTCTTCTTAAGATGTTCTATAAGCTGCTCCTTTAGTTCTAATGCTCCATGATCACAACCAATTGCTATCATTGTTCTTCTCCTTTATCTTCTTTTTCTTCTGACAACCCATCCAGATACTCTGCAACCTTGCCAACCAGCCTGCATATCATTTCAAAACATGCATTATATTCCTCAATGCCTTTTCCATATGGGTCTTTAATGTCCTGTTCAGGCTCTCCTGCATATTCACTCAGAGTATATACATTAATTGCCTCACTGTATTCATCATATATCTTCTGTTTCATATGCGAATTCATAGCCAGTACAAGTGTATCATTTCCGAAATCCTCATTCAACAACTGTTTTGCTGAATTGTTCGGAATTATCATATTATGCTTGGCTGCAACAGCAACCGCCTTCGGATTATATGGTTCTGGGAAAAGCACCACCATCCCTCTGGATTCCGATATAATATCCTGTTTAAGATTAGCCATAACAGTTGCCGCCATCGGACTTCTGCATGTATTTCCATTACATACGAATATCACCTTGTCAAATGTGTTCATAGGAAATCCTCATATCTTCATTAATTAAAAATATATTAATCCAGTTTAACTATTTTATGCCCGGCTGCCTTGATAAGTCTGTTCATAACAGCCTGTCCCACATTCTTTGTCTCAAAACTTTCTGAGTAAACATACTCTACTTTCTGCTTGTCAAAGTCCCTTAATATCGCATACAGGTTTCTTGCAACACTCAGCTCATCATCCTTATGTCCTGCTGAAACAATATCATTGCATATATATTTATCTTTTGTCTCATCAGTTGCCATAACTGCACATCTGTGACCTTCTGCTTCTTTTTCTGACACCTGCCTGTTAATATACTGGACAACCTTTTCATGTGGACCTTCAACAATGGTCACATCAGCATTAGGTGCATAGTGCTTGTATTTCATTCCCGGTGCCTTAGGTATCACGCCTTCTTTAAGGCTTCCCATAATTGCCGGATCAATTATTGTTTTTCCAATAGCTTCCTCAAACATAGCCTGTGTAATATAGCCAGGTCTTAATATAGTCGGTACTTCCTCACTAAGATCAATAATCGTAGACTCCACACCTATATCTACAGTATCATCCTGAATAATCATATCTATTCTTCCAGATAAATCATTAATTACATGCTCTGCCATTGTTGGGCTTGGCTTTCCTGATGTATTGGCACTTGGTGCAGATACGAATCCACCTGCTGCCCGGATCACAGCCGCTGCCACCGGATCACTCGGCATCCTGACCGCAACGGTATCCAGTCCGCCTGTCGTTCCGTACGGTACAACCTCACTCTTCTCAAAGATCATCGTCAGTGGACCAGGCCAGAAATGAGCTGCCAGGGCATCCGTCTTCGCCGGTATATTCACCGCAACTGCCTTCAGATCTTCATAATCCGCAATATGCACGATCAGCGGAGTTTGACAAGCTGGCTCCTATTGTAGCGGAGGTTCCGGAGAAGGCGAAGATCCTGGCAGAGAAGTACTGGCCGGGTCCGCTGACTATGATTCTTCCGAAGTCGGATCTTGTGCCACAGGAAACTACGGGTGGTCTGGACAGTGTGGCGGTTCGTTTTCCGAGTGACAGGATCGCGCAGGAACTTATCAAGGCTGCCGGCGGCTATGTGGCTGCGCCCAGTGCCAACACTTCGGGAAGACCAAGCCCGACTACTGCACAGCATGTAGAGGAGGATCTTGGTGAAGCGATTGAGATGATTATTGACGGAGGCCAGGTGGGAATCGGTCTTGAGTCTACGATCGTTGATTTTACTGAGGATGTGCCTGTGGTTTTACGTCCGGGTTATATTTCTCTGGAGATGCTTCAGGAGACTCTGGGGGATGTAAGGATGGACAAGGGGCTGATTGCATCTGACAGCAAGGTCCGTCCGAAAGCACCGGGTATGAAATATCGCCATTATGCACCGAAGGCAGATCTGGCAATTGTTGAGGGACCGGAGGAAGCTGTTGTGAAGAAGATCAATGAGCTGGCTGCGGAGGCGAAAGCACACGGCGAGCAGGTTGGAATCATTGCAACGGACGAGACAAAGGACAGATATCCCGAAGGTCTGGTAGTCAGCATCGGAAGTCGGAAGGAAGAAGAGACGATAGCGCATCATCTGTATGAAGTGTTGCGGGACTTTGACCAGAGTGCAGTCAGGTCTATTTATTCAGAAGCGTTTTATACACCAAGAATGGGACAGGCCATTATGAATCGTCTGCTGAAAGCAGCGGGACATAAGATCATACAGGTGGTATGATATAATCAGGTAGTGAAGCAGATATATGCCTGACTATATAATCTTATCAGCAGTAATGGCCAGATGGATAATGAAGATTCATTTAAATAGTCTGCTGAAGAGGTAAAGAAAATAAATTAATTTCAGGAGGAAGATTAATGATAGCTTTAGGATGTGATCATGGTGGATATGAATTAAAACAGGAGATTAAGAAATATCTGGATGAGAAAGGAATTGAATATAAAGATTATGGATGTGACAGTCTGGATTCCGTAGATTATCCGGTATATGCAAAGAAGGTTGCACATGCAATTCTTGACGGCGAATGTGAGAAGGGAATCCTGATCTGCGGAACAGGTATCGGAATTTCCATTACAGCAAACAAGTTTAAAGGAATCAGAGCTGCAGTCTGCACAGATTGTTTTACAGCAGAGGCTACAAGACTTCACAATGATGCCAATATCCTTGCACTTGGCGGAAGAGTGGTAGGACCTGGGCTGGCATTGAAGATTGTGGATACATTTTTGAATACACCGTTTTCCAACGATGAGAGACATATCAGAAGAATTAATCAGATAGAGACTGAATAAGCCATAAAATAAGAAAACTGATAAAACAGCCAGAGCCTGCATGATTATAGTAATTCTCTCACATGTATGATGAATGAGGGTTGCCGTAGAGTAAAGTGTTAAGTTCTGGCTGTGTCAGTTATAAGCAGATAATGGTTACTGTTCTTCGTTCCGTTCACAGTAACAGACAATGTGCTGATTTTATGAAGCGGATGAAGGGTGAAGTATGTGAAGGGGAGGTTTGAGAAATGGATGCAAATCATAAACGCACAGATTATTTATCATGGGATGAATATTTTATGGGAGTTGCCATGATGTCAGGGATGCGTTCCAAGGATCCGAATTCTCAGGTAGGTGCCTGTATTGTGAGTGAGGATAATAAAATCCTGTCCATGGGCTATAATGGTTTTCCAAAGGGCTGTTCAGATGATGAATTTCCATGGGCGAGAGAGGGTGACAGTCTTCATACGAAATATTTTTATGTGACCCACAGTGAGCTGAATGCGATCCTTAATTACAGGGGAGGAAGTCTGGAAGGTGCAAAGCTTTATGTTTCCCTTTTTCCATGTAATGAATGTGCCAAGGCAATTATTCAGGCAGGTATTAAGACGATTGTCTATGACTGCGATAAATATGCAGACACGCCGGCAGTGCTCGCTTCCAAGAGAATGCTGGATGCAGCCGGGGTCCGTTATTATAAATATAACCGGACAGGACGTAAGATTACAATAGAAGTGTGATTTTGGCATATTCATACCAAAACACCTCGCGGAATAGTGGTGTGTGAACAGTAACGATTTTACTCTTGACACATCAATTTATTTCAAATAAAATATAACCAAATGCGAAATATATACAGCGATGAAGAGAATAGTACATAAGGAGCAATCCCAGAGAAGAGTCCCGGAGGAACAGCCGGTTGGCTGTGAAACAGTGGTGGAAGGATTCTGTGCGTGAATTATGGAACCGGCCTCGGAGCTCCGTACAATTGAAGTACGGCGTTTTTCCTGCGTTATCGGAAGAAGAGCGAGCAATGTGCAGGCATTTGGGCACAGTGCTAATTAGGGTGGTACCGCCGAAGCCTTTCGGTCCCTTGTGAGGGATGTTGGGCTTCTTTTTTTCGTTTTTTATAATATGACATATTTTGCCGGATTATAAAAAAACAGATTTTTGTACTGTGAAGCAGATAGGGAAATTTATTTATAGAAGAAAAATAAGAAGAATATGCATTCCGCCGCGACTATATCCTGATGCGCTTTCAGGATCAACATATCACATAAAAAGGAGAAACAATTATGGCAAACAACAAGAAACTGGTAGAAGCCATCACATCCATGGAAGAGGATTTCGCCCAGTGGTATACCGACGTTGTAAAGAAAGCTGAACTCTGCGGTTATACCAGCGTTAAAGGCTGCATGGCAATTAAACCTGCAGGATATGCAATCTGGGAAAATATCCAGCACGAACTGGACAGAAGATTTAAAGAGACTGGCGTACAGAACGTATACATGCCAATCTTTATTCCGGAATCTCTTCTTCAGAAAGAGAAAGATCATGTAGAAGGATTTGCACCTGAGGTTGCATGGGTAACTCACGGTGGTCTGGATCCGCTTCAGGAGCGTCTGTGCGTACGTCCTACATCAGAGACATTATTCTGTGACTTTTATGCAAAAGAAATTCAGTCCCACAGAGACCTGCCGAAGGTATACAATCAGTGGTGCTCTGTAGTGCGTTGGGAAAAGACAACACGTCCGTTCCTTCGTTCACGTGAGTTCTTATGGCAGGAAGGCCATACAGCTCATGCTACAGCCGAGGAAGCAGAAGAGCGTACTATCCAGATGCTGAATCTGTATGCAGATTTCTGTGAAGAGTTCCTTGCCATGCCGGTTGTCCGCGGACAGAAGACAGAAAAAGAAAAATTTGCCGGTGCGGAAGACACCTATACCATCGAGGCACTGATGCATGATGGAAAAGCCCTGCAGTCTGGAACCAGTCACAATTTCGGAGATGGATTTGCAAAGGCATTTGGTATCCAGTATACCGATAAACAGAATAAATTACAGTATGTACACCAGACTTCGTGGGGAATGACAACACGTCTGATCGGAGCCATCATCATGGTTCACGGCGACAATGATGGTCTGGTTCTGCCACCTAAGGTAGCACCGACACAGGTAATGGTTATCCCGATCCAGATGCAGAAGGATGGCGTATTGGATAAGGCAAACGAAGTGCGTGAGCGTCTGGGAAAAGTCTGCCGTGCAAAACTGGACGATTCCGATAAGAGTCCGGGATGGAAATTCTCTGAGCAGGAGATGCGTGGAATTCCGCTTCGTGTGGAACTGGGACCGAAAGATATTGCGGCAAATAAATGTGTGGTTGTCCGCAGAGATACCAGAGAGAAAATTGAGGTTTCCCTGGATGAGATCGAGACAAAGATTCCGGAACTGTTAGAGACCGTTCAGAAAGATATGTTTGCGCGTGCAAAGGCACATCGTGATGCACATATCTGGGATGCACATAATTACGAAGAATTTAAGGATATTGCAGAAAATAAACCGGGATTCATCCGTGGTATGTGGTGCGGAGATCAGGCATGTGAGGACAAGATCAAAGAAGATCTGGCAGTAACCTCACGCTGTATGCCTTTTAATGATCAGGAACAGATTTCAGATGTTTGTGTATGCTGTGGAAAACCGGCACATAAGCTGGTATATTGGGGCAAGGCATATTAAAAATCAGCCGGGATTATGGATTTCAAATAGGGGGTTGGAGCCATGATTGAAAAGTACTTTAATGGTGTTATAGAACAGGTATATCACAGAATCGGAAACGCAGAAAAGAACATTGTTATGGCAAGCTATAACAATGACTTTTCTGTGTCCGGGCTGGAGAATAAAAAACGTTATCAGGAAGACGATAACGTTTTTTTTGCCTGTTGTGAACTGCAATATGAGACATTGTCCGGGGCATATGCGCCTTTTCTGGACATTATCTGTGACATGTTCCGCAAATTTGTAAAGGGAGATTTTGAAGCTTTTTTGCGCGAATGCGGAACTTATGAACTGCACCGGTCTTTGTTTTTAGGGTACTATGAAGATGGTATCTGCAAAAGGGAAGAAGGGGTGCTGTTAAATGAAGTGGAATATGAGCAGCGGCGCATGACAGAAGCCATCGTTGCCATGCTGAAAAAACTCACGGAATACCGGCCGATTATGATTGTAATTAACCGTTTCCAGCTGGCAGGACGCAGTTCCATGGAACTTATTTACCGGCTGCTGACAGAACCGTGTACGGAAATCGGGATTGTGCTTGGAGTAAACGAAATGCAGCCGCGGCTGGATATGGCTGTCAACATGTGGGATGCAATCGTGGAAAAACTTGAAGACAGCAGCCAGATTTATCATATTGGAAGTTCCGGGAAACACAGAAACCGGGAGAATGCGGAGGATGTGGCAGAAGAGAAAAATTACAGCCACATGCTTGCAAAGGTAGAGACAATCATTACGTTTTTGGATTGTGACCAGGCAAAATGGTACTTGCAGAAACTTGAATATAAACTTAAATTTGAAGATATTTTTGTGGATGATATAACCCTGCGGGAATTTTATCTATTGTATACCCGTACCGCTATTTTGCGTGCAGAGCTTTCTAAGGCACTGGAGATGGTTGATTCAGCAATGCGTCTGCCATCCGTTCGGAAAGATCTGTTTTACCGCAGTGAATGTTCCTTTTTAAAGGGAACGTGCCTGATGTATCAGGGCAAACTGCAACAGGCGGAAATGTATGCACAGTATGCCCGGGAGGAAGCACAAAAAAGTGGGAATGAGAAACAGATATTCAAGGCGGAACTCTTGTCTGTTATGGCGCGTATGTCCGGCTGGTACAATATTTTTTTCTGTATACAGGATATCCCGATTCATGAAGGGCTGATTGAAAAGCTGATGCAGAACAATTACCGGAATCATCTGGCACATATTTATATTTATGCATATGATAATCGGCCGGAGATGGTTGCAAGGGCCTACCGTTCCGAGGCATCTCTTTTATATTTCAGTAAAGGGGTGGCACTGGCAAAAGAGATTGGAAATGAGCAGCTGGTATATGATGCATATCAGAAAAACATTATGCTTGCATCAACGAATGGTATGAATGAGATTGCCATGCTGTATTCCGTGCGTACATACCAGTTCATGAAATCAAGGGATGATGTTTATGAGGGCAGAATTCTGTCCGGCATCGGATATAATCTAAGTGCCATGGGAAAAAACCGGCTTGCGGAGCATTATTATAACCGTGCCATTGAGGTGTTTTACCATTTGCGTCTTCCGGAGGATATTGCGGAAGTGTTTTACAACCGTGCACTGAATTATATTATGCAGGAGAACTATGCGAAGGCGGAACATGATCTGCTGATGGCGATGAAGGTAATAGAAAAACTGCATCTTAACAGTCTGCGTGTATGTAATCTGTCAAAATTATATGGTCTTTTAGCACTTGTGAGCATCATGCAGAAAGACCGGTTTAACTGTGAACGTTACTTGCTTAACTGCCGGCAGTTCCTGAATTATATTATTGAGAAAGAAAAAGAAAATGAAAACGAGGAAATCATCCATGACTATGCCAAGTGTGATGAGGATATGTTTCTATACACATTTTCCATGGCAATGCTTAACCGCATGGATGGAAAGAAGGAAGAGGTACTGGTCAGTTTTGAACAGGCAGAGCGTTTCCTGCTTCAGGCAGAGGGAAATGAGTTTTTCAGTTATCGTTTATTCCGGAAAGAGAGAATGAAGCTGTTTGAGGAAATGGGGCGCAGTGAGCGCTGCCAGATGGAACGCGCAACGCTTTTGCAGCATGAGGAGATTAATTCCCAGGCGGCACGGCTGCTTCCCATGAATCTCCTGAAGGAAATTGATCTGGGAGAGCATCCGCAAACGTGTGCCGTGCGGGAGGAAGAAATTGAAGCCCTGATCAAACAGGAAGGCCTTTTACAGGATTATGCAACGTCCCGGAGACAGATGGAGTTTATTTCCACATGGCAGAAACTGATTGATGTGAACGGAAGCAACGTAGAGGGTATGGTACAGAATGCGTTCAATACGTTTATGAATCATTTCAGCCTGGATTGTGCATTGTATATCTATTACCATGAAGATGGTGCCCATGTACTTTATAACGATACCAAATGTGAGATGACGGAAGCGGACATTGCGGCGATCGGAAATACCATGCTGGAATATCCACAGGGGTTTGCGGTATCAAAGATCAGCGACAGTTTTCTGGAACATCAGGATACGATCGGTTATTTCGGAATAGATGATGTATGTTCGTTTGTGGCAGCACCGTTTCTCAAAAACGGAAAGCTGACCAGCCTTCTGATCACATATGTCCGCATGAAGGATAATTGGCATGGTTCGATCGAACGCTACATGCTCAACGAGGATGACCTGAGAATCTATTCCCTGCTTTTTCGGGAGATGGAGTATTCGATCAATCGCATGGAGGCAAACGACAAGATTTATATGATGAACCGCAAGCTGCAGGAAGCTGCGGTTACGGACATGCTTACCGGTATTTATAACCGTGCCGGTATGTACGAAGAGATTCGGCAGATGATTGAGTGTTACCGTGTGTCAGAAAAGACACATCATGTCGGGTTGATGTTTATTGATCTGGACAATTTCAAGCATTATAATGATACATTCGGACATGACGTCGGGGATCTGATCTTAAAGGAAATGGCAAAGATTTTCCGCAAGGCGGTAAAGGGAAGAGGATTTGTCGCCAGATATGGCGGGGATGAATTTATTATGATCTTAAATACCGATGACCGGGAAATTCTTGAACAGATTGCAAAAGGAATCTATGAGAAAATCAATTCCACGCAGGGATTCCAGCGGCAAATTGAAAATTATCTCGGCCATGCGATCACGACGACCGAAAAATCGCGGATTACCTGTTCCATCGGAATTGCAAGCGCAGGGGATGTGAGAAAAGAGGAAGATATTAATGAATTAATCCGTAGCGCAGATGAGATTTTATATAAAGTCAAAACAGGGGAAAAAGGACACTACGCATTTTTATGAAAATTCAATTACCAGAACACGTAAAGCAAATTATACACAGACTTCAGCAGGAGGGGTATGATGCCTATGCCGTGGGTGGATGTGTCAGAGATACACTTTTAGGACGCAGCCCACAGGACTGGGACATTACAACTTCCGCGAAACCGCAGGTGGTGAAATCGCTGTTTTCCCATACGATTGATACGGGCATTGCACATGGAACCGTTACGGTTATGCTGGATCATACGGGGTATGAAGTGACAACTTACCGGATCGATGGGGAATATGAAGATGCCAGACATCCGAAGACAGTGACTTTTACGGGAAATCTGGTAGAGGATTTAAAACGCCGGGATTTTACGATCAATGCCATGGCATATAATGATACCGCAGGACTGGTGGATGCATTTGATGGGATTGGGGATCTCAAACGGCACGTGATCCGTTGTGTGGGGATACCGCATGACCGGTTTGGAGAGGATGCGCTGCGTATGCTGCGCGCCGTGCGTTTTGCCGCACAGCTTGGATTTTCCATTGAGGAGAAAACCAGACAGGCTGTGGCAGATCTGGCAGACAATTTACAGAAAGTCAGTGCGGAGAGAATCCAGACCGAAATGGTGAAATTGCTCACCTCTGCACATCCGGAGGAGATGCGTACGGTATATGAGCTGGGACTTTCCAGAGTATTTCTCCCGGAGTTTGACAGGATGATGGAAACCCCGCAGATTACGAAACATCATTGTTACAGTGTGGGGGAACATACCATTCATGCCATGCAGGAAGTCCAACAGGACCGGATTCTGCGCCTGACCATGCTGCTTCATGATGTGGCTAAACCGGTGTGTGTAACGACAGATGAAAAAGGGCAGAATCATTTTAAAGGACATCCGGCAGAAGGTGCGGAAATGGCACGGGTTATTTTGCGGCGGTTGAAGTTTGACAACGAAACAATAAAACGCGTATGCCTGCTCGTGCGCTATCATGATGACCGTCCGGCCGTGACACCGCGCAATGTGCGCCGTGCGATCAGCAGGATCGGAGTGGAAAATATGGAGGCTCTGTTTGCGGTAAAGCGTGCAGATACACTGGCGCAGAGCATGTATGAGCGGCAGAAAAAGCTTTCCTATATTGATGCCTACGAAGAAACTTATCGTGAGATATTAAAAGAACACCAGTGTGTGCAGAAAAAGGATCTTGCCATAAACGGCAGGGATCTGATTGCACAGGGAATGAAAACGGGCAAAGAAATGGGAGAAGTGTTGCAGGCGCTGTATGAACAGGTTCTTGATGAACCGCAACTGAATAATAAAGAGACGCTGCTTGCACTTGCTTTGCAATTGCAACAGACAAAACAGGAATAAATAAGACACCCTTTCCATATGATGAAAATAGATTCAAGTCATGTGGGAGGGGTTTCATTTTGTATTATCAGCCGGAAGCAATGTTGGAGCAATATGACATAGAAATAAAACAGATCACGAAAGGCAGAGGTGTGTTTTGCTGTGAGACGGATCAGGGGAAAAAAGTACTTGCACCGTTTCGGGGATCTGCAGAACGCGCAAAATTTGTGCGCGAAATATTATGCAGCATGCAGGAAAAGGGATATCCGGTGGAACAGGTCAGTCTGACAAAAGACGGGCAGTGTGTGGTAACGGATGAAAGTGGCATGCGTTTCTGGCTGAAAGATCTGGTAGAGGGAAATGAATGCCAGACAGGTCGGGAGAAAGATGTAGCTGCCGGTGCAAGGGCACTGGCAGGGTTTCATTGCTGTGTTTCATCCTGTGTTACGGAAATTCCGGATTTTATGAAAAATACAAAGAATGAACCGGCAGTGCTCTATTACCGGCATTACCGGGAACTGATCCTGGTAAAAAATTTTGTGCAGTCAAGAAAAACCCGAAACGAGTTTGAGCGGTCATTCTGGGAACAGTATACGCATTATATTGCACAGGCGAAAGAAGCGGTCGGGATGCTGCAGGAGCGAAAAGACCAGGGGAGAACCAGGGGGTTTTGTCACGGGGATTGTAATCAGCATAATATGCTTCGTACAGCACAGGGGGTCCGGCTCGTAAATTATGAAAATCTGTTTTACGGAGAACAGATGGTGGATCTGGCAAACTATCTGCGTAAGATTCTGGAAAAAAACAGTTGGAGTACGGACATGGGAAAACATATTCTGGAAGCCTATGAAAAGCAGAGAAAATTGTGCAAGGAAGAAAAACAGCTGCTGCATGTGCTGCTTCTGTTTCCAGAGAAATTCTGGAAAGTATCCAATCACTACAGTAACTCGCATAAAGCATGGGTATCCGGCAGAGATATTGAAAAATTAAACCGGCTGATTGCAGCGGAGCCGGCAAGGGAACATTTTCTGGAAAATTTGTTTTCTTTTCTGTGAAGAATGAGCTATACTAAGGATATGAGAAGAGACAGAATTAAAAAAACAATTACATATTTGAGTCTGCTTTTTTGGCTGTGTCTGCTTGTGGCATGTGGACAGCAGGAGGAGACGACAGATGACGGAGTTACCTATTTTCATCATTCCATCGCAGACCGGAATACACAGGAAACACAGGAGAATTCCACGGAAACGGAAAAGTCCGAAGAGTTTCTGCTGACCGCAGTCGATCAGATTCAGGAAAGTCTCCAGCTGTACCGGTATGCGGATGGAATGGAATACCGGTATTATTACGGAACAGGCACCCGTTTTTATGATAAATACGGAAACCGGACACCTGTGACAAGTTTTGAACCCGGTCTGCTTGTGACCATCGGGGATGTAGACAGCGAAGGAATCCTCACGGAAGCCCGGATTTCGGATCAGGCATGGGTATACGACAATATCACCCGGTTTTCGGTAAATCCGGATCTGGACATGCTAAAGATCGGAGATGGAAAATATCGCTATACGGATGACACGATTGTGTTTTCCGGAGATAAAAGAATCCAGATGACGGATTTGTCGGATGGGGATACGTTAAGCGTTGTCGGCAGGGATAAAAACATTCTTGCGGTGCGTGTGACAACCGCACAGGGAACGCTTGCACTGTCCAACACCAAACTGTTTGAAGAAAGTTTTTTGCAGCTGGGCACAAAGATTTTTGCGGAAATTACACCGGATATGGAGATTCAGGTGCCGGAAGGAACCTATGAACTTCGCGTAGCCAATAACGGATGGGGCGGCAGTACGGAAGTGACGATTACGCGTGGCGAGACTACAAATGTGGATCTTGACACCTTAAAAGGCGAAGGACCGTCTTACGGAAAGGTGCAGTTTGTCATCGATGCAAAAGATGCGGTGCTGTCAATTGACGGAAAAGAAACGGACTATGAGAAGCCGGTGAAATTAACCTATGGAAGCCATACAATTACGGTATATTCTTCGGATTATGATACCTGGAAGCGGAACTTATATGTCAACTCGGAGAAATCGACAATTGTTATCAATCTCGCGGATGAAGATTCCAGTGAAACAGGCAGCAGTCAGAGCAGCTCAGAAAGCAGCAGCCAGAGCAGTGCCAAGGGGAGCAGCCAGAGCAGCTCAGAAAGCAGCAGCCAGAGCAGTTCCCAGGAGAGTTCCGGCAGTCAGAGCGAGTACAAGAACCGGCAGGAAGAGCTTGATACACTCAAGGATCTGATTTCCAGTATGACATCCTCCAGTTCGCTTGTGTCAAAATGACGGTTTTCCGGACAGAATTTTGGTTGTTTTTAAGTGCCCAAAAGCCCGAAAATATCGCATTTTTCCTTGACAAAAGGATGGAAAACAAGTATAAATAGATTTGTAAGTAATTTGAGAGAAGGAACTCGAATTATATAATATAGGAATCCATAGGAGGAATTTTAACATGAACAAAGCAGAGTTAGTTGCAGCAGTAGCTGAGAAGGCAGAGATTTCAAAGAAAGACGCTGAAGCAGCAGTTAAGGCATTCACAGATGTTGTTGCTGAGGAGCTGAAGAAGGGTGAGAAGATCCAGTTAGTTGGATTCGGAACATTCGAAGTTTCAAAGAGACCTGAACGTCAGGGAATCAATCCTGCAACAAAGGAAAAAATCACTATCGCAGCAGCTAACGTACCTAAGTTCAAGGCTGGTGCAGCTTTAAAGAATGCACTTAATTAATAAATAAAAGTTCATTAGAAGATATAAGGACTGTTACAAAGTAACGGTCCTTTTTGTTATACACGACGAGCCAAATATACGCATACAGCTTTTTATGCTTGCATAAAAAAAGCTGTATG
>OKTN01000635.1_pt1 | contig 15207 bp, 9 predicted proteins | sample 1606451 | NCBI WGS metagenome assembly OKTN01 (sample SAMEA3879602, study PRJEB24766) | human gut metagenome | biome: human-associated habitat; feature: feces | place: USA | collected 1985/1987 | reverse complement strand
CGTACGCACCATCCAACGCAAGAACATCGCCAGACGCTTACAAGCGGAAGTCCCGTGCAAGACCGGAATGCCATTGAGATCAGCAAAAAGTTGTTGCAACCGCAAGATAGGATCTTCGCAAGGACCGGCGGCGGCCATAGCGTCTTCCATACAGTCGTAGGTATCGTATATATCCTTTAGGCGACAACAAAGGAGATGCAGATCATGATAGGTATAAAAACGGTAAAAGGTATCCCGCCTGCGAACCGGGCGGTTCCGTAGGGGAGCGAAAGAAGTCTCTCCGGTACGGATAAACTCGTAAGGACTTTCGCCCATCAGCCGGTGTAGCTCTTCCGCTTTTTGGAGAATATGCGCCCTGCGACCGTAAGAGATCCACGCCGTCAGGAAAGCCGATATCTCAATATCCCGTTTCTCCGTAAACCGATGGGGGAATCGAACCGGATCATCCTTGATAAACGATTCCGTATTGTACGTTTTCGCCCATTCACGAAGTAAAGAGATGGTCTTTGTATCCATGTTATTTCTTCTTTAGAAAATATTGCCGCTCGGGTTCCGGATAATGCTCGATAGCGTAACGAAGCGCCGTACGAGGAAGACGAGTAGCGTTGCGTTCCAAGAAATCGGTAAGCGTCTGCCGCTCCTTTTTGCCGACCTCACGCAGCATCCACCCAACCGCCTTATGCATCAAATCGTGTTTATGACCGATCAACCGTTCGGATAACTCCAAGGTATCCCCAAAATCATTCCGACGGATAAATGCCCACGTAGAGACGATCGAGATCCGTTGTTCCCATAAATTCTCGCTTTCCGCCAAACGGTAGAGGAGGGAACGATCTTTGTCCACCAAATATTCGCCGACGATATCCCGACAGGTCAAATCTACCAAATCCCAGTTATTGCAACGCCGCATATTCTTCAGATAGAATCGGAAGATGGCTTCCCGCTCTTCCGGCATCGCTTTCCGATCCTGGAAACGATAGACCAAAATCAGCAAGGCACATAGACGTGCCTCATGCCACGGACTATCCAGCAACAGCTGCAGCTCATCGAAAGGAGTCGCCTTATTAGCCTTCGCTATGCTGCGGGTTTGCGGGACAACCACTCCGAGAAACTGATCGCCCTCGCCATATTGACCGGGACCAGTCTTGAAAAAGCGGCTCAAATGAACCGCCTTCTCGGGTGTACCGACCGACTGTAGCTCGGATAGGATAAACGCCGCCGTCATGGCCGGAGTACCCGTGATACGGGACGGTCGCCCTCCAAGAAACCGATCACGTTGTTGCATACCGTGCGTGCCATAATGATACGGGTTTCCATCGTCTGGGTGCCGATATGAGGGGTTAATACCACGTTGTCCATTTCCAATAACTCGGGGAGAGGATAGTCTCCAAACTCGAATACATCCAAACCGGCACCATGAATCGTACCTTCTCGCAAGGCTTTTACCAAGGCATGCTCGTCCACCAACGGGCCACGGGCCGTGTTGATCAGGATGGCGGAAGGCTTCATCTGCTTGAACTCTTCCTCGCCGAGGATATGGTAGGTATCGGGGGTATAAGGGGCGTTCAAGGATACGAAATCGGCTTTCGCCAGAAGCTCTTCCTTGGAGACGTAGGTAACATTCAATTTGGTCTCGTCCTCGATGCAAAGCTGACGGCGATTGTGGTAGATCACATCCATGCCCAAAGCATTCGCCCGTTTCGCCAAGGCCTTGCCGATACGTCCCATACCGATAATGCCCAAGGTCTGTCCGGTAACCGGCATACCGAGGTTCTCCAGTACACCGACCTTCATGTCCTTACCAAGCGTACGCAGCTTACGATCACATTCCGTGATACGCCGGGCGGTATCCAGCATCAAGCCTAAAGCGATATTGGCGGTAGGGGCCGTGACAGGATCAGGCGTATTCGCCACCGTCAAGCCTTTCTCGAGGGCGTAGGCCACATCGATATTATTATAACCAACGGCGTAGTTAGCGATCAGCCGCAATTTCGACGCATGGTCGATCAACTCTTTGTTTACCGGGAAATCGAACATGGAGCAGAGCACATCGTACTCCGGTATCATCTCGAAAACCTCCTCATACGTAAAATCTCTTCCTTCGGGAAAGGTTACCTCGTACTTACTTTCCAACTCGGTAAATCCCTCGCGGAACATGTCGTATGTCACTAATATCTTCATCTTGGATCTATTTGTTATTCAAAAAGCAAAAATACAAATCAATTGGCAATTAATTCCTAAATTTGTGACCAATATATATTTATTATGGTACTAAACTATATTTGGATCGCTTTCTTCTTGATCGCTTTCGTCGTGGCCGTAGGTAAACTGGTCATTGGTGGGGATACCGCCGTTTTTACCGAGATTATCAACGCTTCTTTCGCTTCGGCCAAGACGGGTTTCGAGATTTCGTTAGGATTAACGGGGATCTTGTCGCTTTGGCTGGGCATCATGAAGATCGGTGAGAAGGGGGGGGTGATACAAGCGTTCGCACGATTGGCGGCTCCCGTATTCAGCAAGCTTTTTCCGGATATCCCAAGAGACCATCCCGTGACCGGTTCTATCTTCATGAACCTATCGGCAAATTTACTGGGACTGGATAATGCCGCCACGCCAATGGGATTGAAAGCCATGCAACAGTTACAGGAATTAAACCCGAATAAAGAATCCGCCAGCAACTCCATGGTGATGTTCTTATGCATCAATGCCTCGGGACTGACCTTGATCCCGATCACCATCATGATGTACCGGGCGCAGTTAGGAGCGGCGAATCCATCAGACGTATTCCTGCCGATCATGCTCGCTACATTCACATCAACCTTAGTCGCTATTTTAGCGGTTTGCGTACGGCAGAAGATCAATATCCTCCAACGGAACCTAGTCCTGTTTTTCGGGGGACTGGGATTATTTATCGGAGGCCTGGTATGGCTATTTAACTCGATGGAACAGGAGCAAGTTTCCTTGTATTCGACTTTATTCGCCAACACGCTTCTTTTTACCATTATCTGCGGATTTATCATCAGCGGCATGCGTAAAAAGATCAATGTATATGATGCTTTTATAGAAGGGGCGAAAGAAGGTTTCCAGACTGCTATAACGATTATTCCTTATCTGGTAGCTATCCTAGTAGGTATCGGTGTCTTCCGGGCTTCCGGAGCGATGGATTTCATCATACAAGGCGTTCGTTTCGGCATTGCTTCGATAGGGCTCAACACGGATTTCGTGGAAGCGCTACCTACCATGTTGATGAAACCGTTAAGCGGGAGCGGGGCTAGGGGCATGATGCTGGACGCCATGAACACGTATGGAGCGGACTCTTTCGTCGGTCGCCTGTCATCCATCGTTCAGGGCTCTTGCGATACGACATTCTATGTAGTTGCTCTTTACTACGGTAGCGTAGGTATCCGTAATACCCGCTATACGGTGCAATGCGCCTTGTTAGCGGATCTGGCCGGGGCGATAGCGGCGATAGCGATGGCTTACCTGTTCTTTTAACATTCTATACAATCAATAGATTTGAAATGAATCTATTTAAAATCGAATGATTACATTTGTAACGAAATTTCAATACGATAAATAGACCTTATGGCAATAGCATATTACGCCGAGGATATCCAGCTCCCGGCAATCAAGAAAAAAGCGGTCAGCGGATGGATCAAGGCGGTAGCCGAGACCTACGGGAAGAAGACAGGCGATATCAGTTACATCTTCTGCTCGGACGAGAAGATACTCGAAGTGAACCGCCAATATCTGCAACATGATTATTATACAGATATCATTACCTTCGACTATTGCGAAGGAAACCGTCTCAGCGGTGACCTCTTCATCAGCCTTGATACCGTACGCACCAATGCGGAACAGTTCGCCGATAACAACTACGAACGCGAACTGTACCGGGTCATCATCCACGGCATCCTCCACCTTTGCGGCATCAATGACAAAGGGCCGGGAGAACGGGAGATTATGGAGGAGGCGGAAAATAAGGCGCTGGCGATGCGGTAAATCCAAAGAATAAAAACTCTGTCTTGATAAAGTGCTGATTTTACCAAGACAGAGTATTTAAGAAAAACAAGTTACTTTGCCAACACAACGACAACTAACGGGTGATATTTGTCTGCTCCTGATTCGATGCGGGCATCCACACCATCTATAGTTACTCTAATAAGTTCAACACTGCCATAACCATCATTGTACTTCCAATGGGAAATAATGGAATATTCCTCTCCGTCACCAAAGATATAGGGACAAACAAACGTACGCCTCAATACTTCAGGCTTCTTGTCATATTTATATCCATCCCATAAAGGCAGGCTATGCCTGCCTTATATTTATTTCTTCACCGAGAAGCGATAAATGCAATGACTGTCATACTTCTCTCCCGGCTTCAGCAATGCAGAAGGCCATTCCGGCTTGTTGGGCGTATCGGGATACTTTTGAGTCTCCAGACAGACAGAAGCACGATGACCGTACACAATACCTTTCTTTCCGGTCAGTGTGCCATCCAGGAAGTTACCGGCATAAATCTGAATGCCCGGTTCGTTGGTATAGACATCAAGCACAATACCCGTTGAGGGAGATTCGAGGGTGGTACACGGGCGGGTGACATCGCCCTTCGTATTGAGTACCCAGTTGTGGTCATAGCCCTTGCCGTTCTTCAACTGCTCAAAGTCATTGTCGATACGGGCGCCAACAGCAGTAGGAGTGCGGAAATCCATATCCGTACCTTCTACGGAAACAATCTCACCGGTAGTCATGAAGGTACTGTCCACGGGGGTATAAGCATCTGCATCGATAGTGAGCAGATAATCCGAATTGGACTTGGAGGGGTCACCGTCCAGGTTAAAGTAAGAATGGTTCGTCATATTGACAACAGTGGTACGGTCTGTTTCGGCACTGTAACGAATGTCGATGGCATCGTCATCTGTCAGCGAGAAAGTGACCTTGCAGGTCAGGTTACCCGGGAAGCCCTCCTCTCCGTCTTTCGACAGATAAGTCAGTTCCAAAACCTGATTACTCAACTGGCGGGCATCGAACACTTGATATTGGTATCCCTTGGGACCTCCATGCAGGCAATGACCGTAATTGTTGCGCGGCAGCTGATACTCTACCCCATCCACTGTAATCTTACCCTGGTTGATGCGGTTGGCATAACGTCCGATGGTAGCGCCGAAATCCGAAGGGAACTTGATGTAGTCCTGAATGGAATCGAAGCCCAGCACCACATCACGCATAACGCCATCCTTGTCCGGCACCATCACTGATACAATACGTCCACCGAAATTCGTAATACAAACTTCCATACCATTCTTATTCTCCAAAACAAACAAGTCTGTCTGCTTGCCATCCACTTCCGTACGGAAGTTCGCAGGTTCCAGTCCAGAAGCAGTCTTTTCACTCGCCTGTTTGCCCGTGCAAGCCGATGCCAATAGCATCACGCTTGCCAACAAAGTCATCATCTTATTCATAAATACAATATTGGTTACTGTTTAGACTATCATTTTTTCAACAAGAACTGCTCCGCACGTCCCGGAGTGAACAACTCCCACAAAGAAGCGACCGTCCAGCCCGGAGCGAAGATATTGTTGTAATATCCCTTTCCGTTACGTCCGTAATCCCAATTGGTATGCTGCACCACTTCCGGGTAATAGCCTACTTTGGCAATGCCGCACATGTGTCCTTCATACGGCAGTAACTGGCGCATGGAAGTGGAAATCACCTCGGCAAAGTCAGAGAAGCGCGGCTCGTTGTACTCCTTGGAGAGCCAATGCAGCACATCGGCAAATTCGAAGATAAATACATCGATATGGTTATTCTCTACCGACACATTTCCCCAACCACGGGTTTTCAAGCCGATATCTCCCAGCATCTGACCTTCGGCAAAAGGAACATCCCAAGTATAATACCACGACAAAGCAAAATAAGCGGCTTTCTTCGCCAGACCGGCATAGTGCGCACGCTCTTCTCCTTTGGTAACCAAAGCCAGATAATAAGCAGCCGTAGCAGCATACAAGGAGGCTTCCTTGTCCTCGCAGTTGGCATCCAGCGTAGAAGAGAAATAATCGGCTTTGGATATCAGTTCCTTCTCCAGATAGTCTACCGTATGCTTGGCGCTTGCCAGATAACGTTTGTCCTTGAAATACTTGGACGCCATCACCAAAGGCAATGTTGCCGAAGGCGTGCTACCGCCGCTGGCATCCACGATAGAGAAATCATCCTTGAACTTGCGCGGGAAGCTGCCGTCCTCGTTCTGCAACTTGAGGAAGCTGTCCAGCATGCCCTTGATGCGTTTCTCCCATTCGGGGTGTTTACGCTTCTGCTGTTTCTCGTAGTTCAAATAGTTCAAGATGGCATACACTCCCTCGGACTGACGGCGGATGCTATGTCTAGTTTCCTTGAAGCCGCGGTTGTAGTGCACCACTTCGTTGAAGAAACCGGCAGGCGAAAAACCGTTCTGGAGATAAGTGTCAAAGATATGGTTGGCATTGTCCACCAGGTCTTGGCGGTTCTGCTGTTTGCCATACTCCAAAGCATTGAAAGCGTTCAGCAACGTACGTCCCACAAAGCCCACTTCGGCAACATCGGTATTGGCACAAGTAGCAGTCTCCAACTCTACACCGGAATAATAATGAGTGGGGGTATTGCCAACATAGCTTTCCACGAAGAAGTTGCTCATCACCTCCTTCATGCGGTCTACCGTGTAAGGTGTGTCAACCGGTTTCGGACGGTTAGTGTCATAACAATACTCCCAGGTGCGCTGTACGCATTCCGAGAAATCGGCAGCATTCCTTTCGGACACCTCCCAAGTCATGGAGATGCTGTCACCCTTACGAAGCAACTGGAAAGCCTCAACGGCAGGAGCCAGCGTCAATTTGCGGATATATGTCTTCGGTGCTTCCTTATAGGGGAAACCGTATGCCAAGACAGTCACACCATCCACATTGCAGAAACCGGTATATCCGATGGAAGTCTCACCGGACAAGATTATCTCTCCCTCCTTATGAGTGGTCAAAGCTTCCTTGTCGAACTTGTCAATACGGATAACCGACATGGACGTACCGCTTACCGGATTGAAAGCTGCCGTCAGCGGAGTGCTCAAACGGTCCTCACGCACCAGCCAACTGTCCGATGTGTGGAAAGAAGGAGCTTCCTTCGGCGAACGCAGGTTGCGGCGATACCAGAAGCCCGGCATGTAGAACTGGCAGTCCGAATGCTTGTAACCGGTCTTTATCTGTTCCCCGTAGTTGAAATACACATTTTCCAGCGCCTTGAGTGTGACGGTAATGCGCTGTTTGCCATCCTTGTCCACCACCTGGCGGATGATGTCCAACGGCAACGTTTCCGAAGCCCGGCAGCTGTACATACCATCCTGCATCTTCTGCAAGGCCAGCGGATATTGCTTGGCATCATTCCCCGGCACTTTCAAGGAAATAGAGGCAGAGATGTCTTCCGGAGCAGCATTTGCCGCTCCTGCACCCGTAATGCCCACCAAAAGCATTACCCCCAAAAACAATCTTTTTAGTCTCATAGTTACATCTGTTTTATTGTTGTTATATAATTAGCTTCTTATTTTTCCGACGCATTGCTCACCACCTGCGGACGAATAATGTCACCGCCGATAGAGACAACTCCCCGGTCCGAAATGGCAAAATCCTTGATATACGAAGTGCGCGGCTGTACTTTCGTGGAACTCCAATGTGCATGGAAGATGTATTTCCAGCTACCGTCCTTGCAAAGAAAAGGTACTCCGTGACCGGTACCCATCAATTCGTCTACACGTTGCAGAATGGGGTTTCCCACGTATTTCGTCCAAGGTCCCATCGGGCTGTCCGAGGTGGCGTAACCCACTCCGTAGTTCTTGCTTTCAAAGTGATTTGCCGAGTAAATCAGATAATAGATGCCGTTCTTCTTCAGAACAGAGGGACCTTCTGCCACCTTGGCGGGCTTGTCCTGCGAGAGCTCCCACGGCTCTTCCGCCTTGATGCACTCCGTCAGCGTTTCCTGCTTGATGCCAGTCAAATCATCGTTCATCTCTGCCACCCAAATGACGTTGCCATCTGTAAAGCGCACGAAATAAAGGTAAGGCGTGCCGTCATCATCAATGAACAGAGAGGTATCGATGCTCTTCTCACCCCATATCGGCTGCTTCACCTCCTGACGGAACGGCCCTTGGGGCACATCTGCCGTTGCCACGCAGATATGTTCCTCGGTGGAATAAAACAAGTAGAATTTATTTTTAGACTTGATATAGTACACCTCCGGTGCCCAAAATCCCCACGTACCGTAGGAATTGGCAGCCGACAGTGCCTGCCCCTCACGCGTCCAGTTTTTCAAGTCGTCGGAAGAGAAGCAGGCAAAGCCCTCTCCTTCCACCGTACCGCCGGTGCCGTAGGCATAATACTTGCCTTCGTAAAGCATTACGTAAGGGTCGGCAATGGGCAGATGGTCGGACTCTACAACCAGCTTTTCCTTGCACCCTGCAAAACAAAGACAAAGCAATAGCAGCAATATATAATTCTTCTTCATGTTTATATCTTATAAAGTATCCTATTTAGAAACTGCTTTGATTTTCTAAATTATTATCTTGTATTAAATGATAATTATAAAGATTTCGTTTAAAATGATAACGATGTCTTGGTAATGGCAACGGGTCCTGCAAACGCAATTCCCAAGCCAACAATTTTGTCAGCAACTCGCTCTGCTTATCTATCAACTTGGGATTTCCAAATAAATTATTAATTTCATACGGATCTTTCTTCAAATTGTACAGTTCCCCTTTTCCATAACTATTCATAATCAGTTTCCAGTCACCCATACGTACCATTCGAGAGGTTCCACTTTGAGTCCATGTATTCAGTTCGTCAAAATGAGCCACCTTATTGGGTCCCAGCGCACCTTCCTGCTCAAAAGTCAAGCTATCGTCCAAAGGAACATCTTCTCCGCCAAAACCTAACTGTACAACAACGCTTGAAAACTCTTCTTTCGGATATTCTTTACCCGTCAACATAGGCCATAAACTCCGTCCCTGAACACCTACCGGTATTGAATCACCTATCGCAGTACAAAAAGTAGGGAAAAGATCGGCCAACGAAACATGCGCATCTATAGCTTTAGGCTGCTTCTTTATCTGATAGCCTGCCCAAACCATCGGTATTCTGGTTAGAGACTCAGACAAGCCTACTCCCTTACGAATTAGTCCGTATTCACCACAATAATCTCCATGATCGGACAGAACAACGATGATAGTTTTCTCGAATAGTCCCTTTTCCTTCAGATCCTCAACCAAGCGTTTGATCTGATCATCAATGAGACGAATCATCCCCATATAATTTCCACGTAACCGAGGCAGGTCTCTTTCAAGATTAGGACAAGAAGCGTCTTCCAGTTCCGCCAGAATCTGATACTTTTCTCCCTTCTTCAATACATCCTTCCGTGAAGTCTTCACAGCCGGAATCTTATCCGGTGCAAACATTGAATAATAAGGTTCACAAACCTGATACGGATTATGCGGTTCAGGGAATGAAATCCATACAAAGAACGGATTGTCCTTCTGGCTATCTATCCATTCTATAGCCTCATCCACAATTCTCGTAGGTTGCTGATCTTTCAAAGGTATAGGCGAAGGTTCCAGATACTGCCCGACTGCCTCTTTAAAGAATTTGGAAATAGCACGCTCTCCTTCCGTCACCGGCTTATTCTTCCCCCAGTGAGAATATTCAGACCAAAAATCCATATCCTTTGAGTTCAGATAAGCATGATTCTTACCTACTAAAGCAGTTTTATAATGATTCTCCTTCAGAACGGTTACCAAGTCTTTCGCATAATTAATGTCACGCACATTGTGATTGGTACGTACATGAGTTGCAGTTGGAAAACGGCCGGTAAACATGGAACAACGTGCAGGAGTACTGGCCGGCATAACCGTATACGCTTTATCGAACCAAGCGTTCTGATGTGCCAATTCATCGACAAATGGAGTAATATCCATAGGAAAACCTTCACGTCCACACAAATCGGCACGTTGCTGGTCCGTCATTATCACTACGATATTAGGTTTATCTGTCTGCGCAAACAAAGACAAACCTATTCCCTGGAGAACGATTCCTGAGAAAAGATGTTTTATAAACTTCATAACTATCTGATTTTAATTAATAACCATATAAAAAACGACACATACTCCATAACCCCTATAAAGAGATTATGAAGTATGCAGAGACTCAATCACATCAATCCCAACCCGGATTCTGCACCATATTAGGATTCATTTGCATTTCTCTCGCCGGTATCGGAAGACTCCAGTAATGATCTCCTCCCCAGGCATAATTATTAGTTCTGGTTCCCCATATCTGAGTCATACCATTCATCTTGCCTTCTTTGTCCTTATAGAACTTCAGATCTTTCCAGGTTCTCCAGCGAATCTCATCGAAATAAATCACGTCTTCACCTATTAATTCCCAATGGCGTTCGTTCATGATACGCTGGTGCATATCTGTTTTTCCTGTAACCTGAGTAAATTCGTTGGTTCCCAGTAATTGGGCACCTGCCCTTTCGCGCACCTCATTCACTTTGCTTATGGCTCCGGGAAGATCATTCAACTCATTCAATGCCTCCGCCCAATTCAACAGAACATCCGCATAACGGATAAACGGCAAATCCAATTCAGAATATATATTCGGCAACTCTAATCCTTCACCCACAAACTTACGATTTAAGTAATAGAACTTCAAACTTGTATCTGTTTTCAAATCCCCATATGTGGTATAAGAACGGAAAGGATAACGCATCACATACTCTTTAGGAGTTCCTTCAACCCCACCAAGAAAAGAGGCATAAGGGGTTATAACGGACATTGCCATTCTCGGATCACGGTTTTCATAGGCTTTTTTAATCCTCTCCTCGTTACCGGAAGCATCATATTTGGACATATCAGCCCCCGCAGCTACTGCGTTCTTTCTTTCAGTCTCCGTGATATTATTCCGCAGGAAATACACCATACGCTTATCAATGCCCATATCATTATATCCGGGGATAATGTCATCCCAATTGAACTTACTACCGTCTCTATTTTCGTAAGACTCGGCAAACTGCGGGTTTATAATATAATTATTCCATCCCAATCCATTGCCTGAAGGGTCAGGCGGCAAGCATCTGTTACCGAAACCTCTGTTCTTCTTTTGCGTATAATCTGGATGATCCAGACATTGCAAAGAGAATATCATTTCATCGCAACGCTCATTTTCCACCTTAAACAGTTTCTTGTATGACTCCTCACCCGCACCTTTATAAAGCGTGTATCCACAATCCTTTACTGCCTGAAAATCATCAGCCGCCTTTTTCCATTCTTTCATCCACAGATATACCTTGCCTCTTAAAGCATAGGCTGCACCTTTTGTAATATGCCCGTAATTGGCATCATCCGAACTGTATTTATCCGGCAAATCCGGATTATTGATACAGGAAGTCAGATCATCCACTATATATCCCCAGACTTCATCCTGAGTGGAACGTGCCAGTTTTGCCTCATCAATATCCTTAATCGGATTTTTATAGTAAGGAACTCCATTATACAAGATATTCAGCCTGTAATACCACCAGCAACGCAGAAACATACATTCTGAAATATAGCGGCTTCTTTTAGTCTCATCAAATCCCTCGACCGTAGGCAGATTGCCAATCACATCATTTGCCTTGATAATTCCCTTATAGAATCTTTGCCAGGGAGCAGAACTCCCCTTAACAGAGCTCGGAGAATTTGTCGCAAATAAGAAATTGAAAGTAGGAGCTATACCTATACCGTAATCCATAGTACTGGACCATATATCAAACCATCCATTGGCAACATCGCTATAATCCACATACAGTTGATTATACACACCCGCTATCGTCTGTTCCGCCAAGGTAGGAGTCGACCATACATTCCCTTCCGCCGGCTTTCCATTGGGTGACAAATCCATATCTACGCAACCTGCGGTTGACATTCCCACAAGGACCACTGCGGCCATCGTTTTCATCAGATTTCTTCCTTTGTTTATATTTATCTTGTTCATACCATTTAATTTTAGAAAGTAACATTTACACCAAAAGCATATTGTCTCATAGGAGCATAGCCCACTCCACTCATCATTTCAGGATCAATACCTTTGAACTTAGTAATCGTCAACAGATTCTCTCCCGAAACATAAACACGCACATTTTGCATACACACCTTCTGTACCCAATCTTTGGGGAGCGTGTAGCCGACTGTCAGATTCTTCAGTTTCAGATAATTGCCATTATGTAGAATATGCTGGCCGGAAACACTTACCTGAGCTGCTTTATCCATGGTGAGACGGGGATTTGCCGAAGTAAGATTTGTCCGCGGGTCATTCGGATTCTCAGGATCGTAAAAGTAATGGTCATAAGCTACATCTTTACCTATTCCATACCCAAACCAGGTTATACTACTATTCTCACCAGACTGATACCAGTTGATTTTGAATCCGGCAGCACCAGCCCAATTCATAGAGAAGTCAATGCCTTTCCATGACAGGTTTGTCTGGAAGCCGAAGTAATACTTCGGTGTTTTAGAATAACCCTGGAAATCCTTGTCATCGTCGTCACCATAAATGCCATCTCCATCCAAGTCTGCATAAATGATATCACCATACCAGATATTACTCTTGCCGATTCCCTGTTTCGGATAGAACTTATATCCGGCATTCGTCATGGCCTGCAACCATTTCATATCATCTTCCGTACGGATCATTCCGTCAGAAGGCCCTCCTTTCGGATTTACCGTACCGTCGGCATTAAAATAGTTTCTATTGCCTTTATATACGTTCAGCACATAAAATTCATTGATCATGTGCCCTTCCAAAACACGCTGCAAGTCTCCTGTTGAAACCTCACCCAAATTGGTATAATAAGTGGAACTACCATCCGCATTCTGCTGCCATCCGCGGACAAGTTCTCCTTTGTATTTGGTTACTTCATTCTTGTTGTAAGAGAAGTTTCCGGATATGCCGTACGAGACAGAACCGATCCGATCATTCCAACCTAAGGTTATTTCAAGTCCCTTATTAGTAACCTCTGCAATATTCTGTCGGGGAGAACTGAACCCAGACAAAGTAGGTGACAAAGTGGGATTATACAAGATACCGTCCGTCAACTTATTATAAACCTCCACTGTTCCACTCAAACGGTTTTTCAGCATAGAGAAGTCGATACCCAGGTTGGTAACCGTAGTTGTCTCCCATTCCAAGTTATAGTTGGAAAAACTTCCCATGCCCAGTCCAGGAACCTCCTTGTTGCCAAAAGCATAATGGGGAGCCGTAGCATAAACAGCCTGCCATTCATAGTTACCGATTGAGTTATTTCCGAGTCGTCCCCAGGAAACACGTAGTTTCAGGTTGTCGAGCCAATTCAGCTTCTTCATGAATTTCTCTTCCGACAAACGCCACCCTGCCGAAAAGGATGGGAATATACCCCAGCGGTTCTCCGGAGAAAAACGGGAGGAACCGTCATAACGGACATTCGCCTCAAATAAGTAACGGGAATCATACGTATAAGTAACACGACCAAAGATAGAACGGGATGAAAACTCTGTAGTGCTTCCATCAATATAATCAGGCTCCGTCAATGCGTCAAAGTCTGTAAGGCTGGTATCAAGCATTCCTTTCTTACTAATGTCGGTAGTACGTGCCCATTTGCGGAATTCCTCATAGCCCACTAAGGCTGCCACATCGTGTTTACCTTTGAAAATCTGTCCCCAGTTTAAGGTGGTAGTATTTTTCCAGCTCTGATTTCCATCAATATAATATTTCACAGGGTACTCCGCAAGCAATTCGGAAGTAGGAGGAACATTCATAGTTTCTCCACGTTGGAATGAAAATCTTTCCTGATAATCGGAATAATGCCACAGATTCTCTTGCCGATAATGATCGTAGTAGAAGTTAGAAGTCAAATGGAAGTTCTTAAGGAAATCAATCTTAATATAAGGATTCACAAAGAATTTCGTTGTTTTATAAGAGCCTCCCGCACTATTCAGATAATAAACCGGATTGTTGACTACCGGATCTTCTTCGAGGGCTTCGGGAGCTCCATATTTCCCATCGTAATACGGATAGGTTCCCGGTGTACTTTTCTGCATTTGCAAACCATTCAAATCATCAACATTATTTCTTTCCTGATCTACATGATAACCCCATGCATTCAGCCCCACAGCCAAGAAACTGGCAACCTGTGATTCCAGATTACTGCGCATATAATATTTCTTCATTCCTGAATTCACCACCAAACCGGGGTTATCCACATACGTAGCATTCAGGCTATACCGGGTTCTCTTTTCCGCACCGGTAAGCGTAATAGAATGTTCCTGCATCAATTTCGGATTATACACCTCATCATACCAGTCCGTATTCGGATAGGCCACATAATTCGGATAGCCCGATTCGGATATTCCATTCGGATTACTGGCCGCTGCACGCCACGTATCAATGGTAGTTTGGCTAAACACCTGTGCCTGCCCTGCATTGTCCGAAGCCTCATTGATAAATTCCATGTAGTCGGCATAGTTTGAAACCATACGGATCAGATTAGCCGGTGTATTATAGGAGAATTTTCCTGAATAGGTCACGTTGATTTTCCCGTCCGTACCTTTCTTGGTAGTCAATAGAATAACACCATTAGCACCACGGTTACCATAAATAGCACACGAAGCGGCATCTTTCAGGATGGAGATAGAAGCGATATCATTAGGATTGACATTATTCAGCGACATTTCCATTCCATCAACCAGCACCAATGGTGCAGAATCATTTAAAGTACCTGTACCGCGAATACGCAGAGTAGATGATTCCGAGTTGGGCTTACTGGATGTCTGCATCACATTCAATCCGGCCACCATACCCGATAAAGTAGAAGCAAGCGTAGTTACGGGACGCGACAAGGTCTTATCATCAAAATTAACCGTAGCAACAGAGCCCGTCAGATTCACTTTTTTCTGCGTACCATAACCAACAACCACAACTTCATCCAATGCTTGTGTATCATCAGAAAGAGTGACATTAATTTGACTTTGTCCTTTTACAGCAATATCCTGAGTTTTCATTCCGATATAAGAAATTGTAAGGGTTGCTTTTGAAGGAATCTTGATAGAATAGTTACCATCTAAATCGGTAATTGTACCATTGGTAGTATTACCTTTCTCTACTACAGAAGCTCCGATGATCG
>OKTN01000632.1_pt1 | contig 15263 bp, 18 predicted proteins | sample 1606451 | NCBI WGS metagenome assembly OKTN01 (sample SAMEA3879602, study PRJEB24766) | human gut metagenome | biome: human-associated habitat; feature: feces | place: USA | collected 1985/1987 | reverse complement strand
AAAAAGGCACACTGAAAAACAACCGATTATAATTTTGTTACGTTAGTAGCCTGAGGACCCTTTGCGCCATCTGTTACATCAAACTCAACCTGAGCGCCTTCCTCTAAAGACTTGAAGCCTTCCATGTTAAGTCCAGAGTAATGTACAAATACATCCTTTCCTGACTCATCACTGATAAAGCCGTAACCCTTCTGGTTGTTGAACCATTTAACTGTACCCTTCATTTCAAGTACCTCCAAAAAAAATCTTGATGTTTGAAACACCTTACTAATATTACCATTTCAGGTACCCGCTGTCAATTAAAGATAGCACATTTACTGTTGTTGTGCGTTTTTCTTACTCTGTTGCTTTACTGTAAAAGTTGTACGGCTGAGTTCAACTTTATCATCGCCCTTCTGTGCAACAACAACTACATCATCCTTCTTTACATTAATACCATTAACTCTTAAAAGACGGTCACTCACCTTTTCCGTGGTATATTCTTTCCCGTTAATCAGAACACAACTGTAATCGTTAAAACTGCTGCCCTCAATAAACACCGTATTGTTATAATTATAGACATCTGTTATCTCAATATCATCAATACCCATCTTAAGATTTGTAGCCTCATATGGTGTTTCTCCACCATAAATTTCCTTTTTACCATACAGAATGTCATATTCCAGAATTTTGAGATTCTTCAAATACTCATCTTCTGGAAGTTTCTGCTTTGACTGATGATATTTCATGATATATCCCTCAGATATACCAAGTCTTTGCATTACATACGCAGACAACTGATATGCCTGAATATTCTTTTCCTGTCTGTCCATATCAAAGTTACTCCAGATTACATACTGTGTCTGGAATTTATCTCCGTTAGTAAGCATTTCATCTGTAAAATCAAATGTAGGTAAATGATCTCCATAAAGCACAAGTACAGTTTCTTCATCTCTCTCTGATAAAGACTGTATAAGCTCACCTATGAACTTATCCATCTCATGAATCTGGTTTACATAATATTCAAATGATGTCTGCTGTTCTGCAACTGGAAAGTTAGTCACTTTAATCTCTGGTGTGTATCCTTCCATTGGTGTAGATGGATAATCACCATGTCCCTGTACAGATATTGTAAACACATAGTCAGTTCCAGCTGTTGAATCAAGTGCCTTAGTAATCTCTCCTGTAAGAATATAATCCTTAGCCCATCCCATAGGCGTTTCTTCAAACCCATCCATATATTCAATTGAAGTAAATGTTTCATATCCCAGATGTGAAAACACCAGATTTCTATCATAGAATGTTCCATCATTATTGTGTATTGCATGAGTTGAATAACCAAGTTTCTTAAGGTCATAGGCCATAGACTCACATACCTTGGATTTCATAATTGTTCTATATGGATATTCACCTGGTCCAAAATCATCAATATTAATTCCTGTCTGTACTTCAAACTCTGTATTACATGTTCCTGCTCCAAAGCATGGAACTGAGAGATATCCTGAAGAACATTGAGATATAAGTTTTTGATAATTAGGCAGCGGATTCTCTGATAAAGTTATTCCTTTTACATGTGTAGGATCAAAAAAAGACTCCAGTTGGACAAATATAATATTAGGAGTCTTTTCACTCGCTTCAACATCAACATTATCAAGATCATTCTTAAGTGAATCCATATATTCTTCAGAATAATCTCCTGATTTCTTAATTCCCCGGTCAAGCACACTGCTCACAAAGCAGTGACTGAATCCGTATTTCTTATATGCCTGGGCAAGATTACCAAAGTGACCTTCAACAGCTCCTGTAAACAGAAGAGTAATTCCCATTCCGTATGCTGCAAGAAATACAAGTATCATCTGTACTGCTGCATATGCAACAAACTTTGTTTTCTTAATTGTCACTTCAAGTTTTGGGGCTTTCCGCCACAGAAAAACAAGTCCTGCAATAACCGCTATAACCAGCAATGCAATAAGAATAATCTGTATAACACTCACATATAATCCCGCAACCTTTATAGCATCTTTTATAAGATAAAAATCCATCGCCGTAAATGGCGTTTTTCTTGAAGAAAGTATTATAAAATTAGTAAGTGCCAATCCAATCCAAAAAACAGAAACCACACTATACACAAACATTCTTCTCCTAAAAAATAATGCAAGTGCCATGCTTGTCATTATTATAAGTGTATTGTATATAAAAATAATTGGATGCATAAATGGAAATGCAAGTCCCATTATTCCTCTTCTGTTAAAGCATTCAACTATTAGTTCAAGAACAATAGAATAAACTGCTGTGTGAACCAGATCATAGGTCCATATCTTCTGTACAAAAGCTTTAACCCTGTTCATAATGATTATACGCCCCTTTAGTGCTAATTCTTTTTAATAGTCTCCAATACATCTCTTGTTTTATTTTTTAATTTCATGCTGGCTGTTCTGGATATAAGCAAAGCAGAACCATATCTTCTTGCCTCATCTATCTTTCCACAATGGATTCCAATGCTTGTGAGCAGATATGTTATCGTATTCTCGTCCATTCCCGCTATTGGAGGATATTCAGTCTCTCTTGCCTGTTTAAAACCTCTGTATGCATCTTCCAGATACTCTTTTTCATATTTCTCATACATACTTATACGTTCTTGTGCTGCTCCATTAGCCTTTGCCTCTTGTATCTCCCCACGATATATCCACGCCAGCTTTAAGCAAAGATATGCACTCTCACTTATCTTGCCACCTGTCACCATCTCTGTAAGCATCGCCATCTTGCATCGTTTCACAGCTCTCTCATAGCTGTAAGTTTCTGTTTCCGGCTCCTTTGCAGTAAATCTTGAAGACACATTGTCCCTTACAGCCTGCCTCTGTTTTTCAGTATGATGTCCAAACAAACGTAAACTGGCTGCATAGCCACAATGTGGGCACATTATTATATCATATTTACATGTATCAATTCCTTCATATAGAGGCTTTAATATATCATCTGTCCCAATAAATCTTGCTTTTCCGGTTCTTACCTGCTTTGTTTTAAATTCCTTCCCACATACATCACATTTGATTGTCTTATCAAAAATATAATCTGTTTCCTTCTTTTGTCCAATACCTTCCATCAGGATAACCTCACTATTTCTGTAATTTGAATGAACTCTTAAGTGAAACTATCCTGTTAAATATAGGCTTACCCGGCTCTGAATCTTTATTATCAACGCAGAAATAGCCATTTCTTACAAACTGGAACTTATCTTCACTTACAGCTTTCATAAGCTCTGGTTCAAGATAACACTCTGTAAGAACAGTCTTAGAGTTCGGATTGATATTCATAGAACCATCTTCTTCGTTATAAACACCCTTTTCTTCATCTACGATATTCTCGTATAATCTGACTTCTGCTTTACAGCCTTCTGTAGCAGAAACCCAGTGTATTGTTCCCTTAACCTTACGGCCTGTGAAATTTCCACCCTTAGTCTCAGGATCATAAGTACAATGTACTTCTATAACCTTTCCATTCTCATCCTTGACATAGTCAGTACATGTAACAAAATATGCATTCATAAGACGCACTTCATTACCAGGGAAAAGTCTGAAATATTTCTTAGGAGGCTCTTCCATGAAATCCTCTCTCTCAATATAAAGTTCCTTTGTAAATGGAACTTTTCTTGTTCCCATCTCTGGATTTTCCTGATTATTAGCCACTTCCATATATTCAACCTGACCTTCAGGATAATTATCAATAACAAGCTTAACAGGATCAAGAACAGCCATCATTCTCTTAACCTTAAGCTTTAAATCTTCTCTTATACAATATTCAAGCATTGGATATTCAACTGAACCCTGTGCCTTAGTAACACCAACAAGCTCAACGAACATCTTAATAGCTTCAGGAGTAAATCCTCTTCTTCTTAAAGCTGCAATAGATACAAGTCTTGGATCATCCCATCCGTCAACAATTCCATCTTCTACAAGCTTCTTAATATATCTCTTACCTGTTACAACATTAGTAAGATATAACTTTGCAAATTCAATCTGCTTAGGATTCTCCTCTGGAGATGTCTTATAACCGGTCTCAATTACAACCCAGTCATAAAGAGGTCTGTGATCCTCAAATTCAAGTGTACATATAGAGTGTGTAATTCCCTCTACTGCATCTTCAATAGGATGTGCAAAATCATACATAGGATATATGCACCACTGATCTCCTGTTCTGTGGTGTGTCATATGTGCAACTCTGTAAATAATAGGATCTCTCATGTTAATATTAGGAGATGCCATATCAATCTTTGCTCTTAAAACCTTCGTTCCGTCTGCATATTTTCCTTCCTTCATCTCCTCAAAAAGCTGAAGATTCTCTTCTACAGAACGGTTTCTATAAGGACTTTCCTTACCTGGTTCAGTAAGAGTTCCTCTGTACTGTCTAATCTCCTCAGCAGACAAATCATCTACATAAGCTTTTCCCTTCTTGATAAGCTTTACAGCTGCTTCATACATCTGTGGAAAATAATCTGATGCAAAAAGAACGTCTCCATTCCACTCTGCGCCAAGCCACTCAACATCCGCCTTAATTGAATCTACAAATTCAACCTTTTCTTTAGTTGGATTAGTATCATCAAATCTCATATTAAACTGCCCGCCATATTCCTTTGCAAGTCCATAATTCAATAATATAGACTTGGCATGTCCAATATGAAGATATCCATTAGGTTCTGGTGGAAATCTTGTAATGACCTTCTTGCAATGGCCACTCTCAATATCCTTATCTATAATCTGCTCAATAAAGTTCTTAGAAAGAGCTTCGTTTTCCATGTTAATCCTCCTTGTTTTGCGAAGCAAAATCCATGTGCTTATTGTAAGCACATTCTCCTCTGGTGAGGAGAGGATTTTTCCTCCTTGTTTTCGTATTTAAAAAGGTAAAAATTATTTTACCCTAAATTCTTACATAGTTCAACCAGTTGTTTAATTATACTGGTCTTTATTCATTATAATATCATACAGCATCTCCACAGTTTCTCTTATCTGCTTTCCCTGCTCATTAAGCGTAATGTCTGCATATTTCTTATAAAGTGCGGCCCTGTCAGCATATATCTCTTCCACAGTTGTCTTTCCATTAGACACAACCCCACGTTCTTTAAGACTTCCAAGTCTCTCCTCAAGTGATTCTGGTGGAAGTTCAAGATAAACCACAGTACCAATATCCTTAAAATGTTCCATTGCCTCTTTTCCATATACAGCACTCCCACCTGTTGCAATAACCGTGTGGTGTGGACTGATGGAACAATTCACTTCATTTTCAATCTGTATGAATCCTGCATCTCCGTGCTTTTCAATTATCCTTTCAAGAGTCATTCCCTCTCTTTGCTGAATAACAAGATCTGAATCAATGAATCCAAATCCTATCTTCTTGGCAAGCACTACTCCAAGTGAACTTTTTCCGCTTCCCGGCATGCCTATAAGTATAATATTATTCATGTGTACCTCCATACGCCTGAGATTTATCTTGTACAGCAGTCATACATTTCCTTAAGCTCATCAACTGTAAATGTATAATGTGAATTACAGAAGTGACAATTAACCTCAATTGGCTCACCATCATCAATCATCTTCTGTATTTCTTCTTTTCCTACACTGATAACAGCTTTGCTCACTCTGTCCTTAGAACAGTTACAGTAAAACTTTGTTGGAATAGTGTCAAGAATATCAAGCTCCATATCCCCAAAAATATGTTCCAGAATCTGTTCAGGAGTCATTCCTTCCTCCAGCATGGCTGTAACAGACTTAATCTCCTTAATTCTAGCCTCAAGCTTATCTATAAATTCATCCGTTGCTCCCGGCATAAGCTGGATAATAAATCCTCCAGCCTGCTCAACAGTATTATCCTTATTCATAAGAACGCCAAGTCCTACAGAAGATGGAACCTGCTCACTGTTAGCAAAATAATAAGTAAGGTCATCTGCAATCTCACTTGTGATAAGAATAGTATCACCAACATATGGCTCTTTAAGTCCAATATCCTTAATTACACTTAATACACCAATTCCTACCGCATCTGCAATATCAAGCTTTCCATCCTTAAGTGGAAGCATAACCTGTGGATTGCCAACAAATCCCTTAACCTCCCCCTTAGGATTAGCTGTAACAGTCATACTTCCAATTGGACCATTACCCTTAATCTGTACAGTAAGAATATCCGCATCATTCTTCATCATTGCGCCCATCATCGCACCACCTGTAAGAAGTCTTCCAAGTGCAACAGTTGCGATAGGACTCATGTTATGTCTTTCTTTTGCTTCTTCAACAAGCCCTTTAGTTGTAGCGGCAAATGCTCTTACCTGGCCACCTGCTGCTGTGGCTCTAACAATATAATCACCCATAATTATCTCCTTATTATTTCTCAATCACAAAATATAATCTTTCCGACTTATCGTCAGGCATATCCTTAGTAAATGCATTATACACATTTTTCACGGTAAGTCCAGCCTTATTAACTGCACCTGTAACCTCATCTATAGTAAAGCCATGCTGATAGTGCTGTTCTTCAAATCTGTCAAATGTACCATCCTCATTCTTAACAAACACAGCAAGCTCATATTCATTATTGCGTTCTTCCTCATCATAATAGTTGTCCCATATAAATGCAGAATCTTCCCTGTTCTCAGCATATGTATTCTCAGCAAGTATATCCCTGAAGAAATGTATTGTCTTTAAATCAAATATAAATACACCGCCTTTTTTAAGGTTCTCACTAACACATGCAAATACACTTTCAAGGTCAGGAACAGATGTAATATAATTCATGGAATCCCCTATACTTATCATACCGTCTACTTCATAAGGCACTTCAAAATCCCTCATATCCTGACATGTATATATAACCTGCGAACCCTCTTCAAATGTTTTCTCAGAAGCTATAGACAGCATATCCTCAGACATATCAAGTCCAACACAGTCATAGCCTTCCTTAGCAAGCATTCTTGTAACAGTTCCTGTTCCACAGCCCAATTCAAGCACTGATGAATCACCTGACACACCATTTTCCTTAAGGAGAGCAATCATGTACTGCCCCCATTCCTCATATGGAATATTATCCATATACTCATCATAAACATATGCAAAGCCTGTATATGCATCCATTATAATTACCTCTTATCATTCCTGTACTTAACATTAAAATGACCTGCCATTATCTGGCAGGTCTTAGTGTTTAAAAGCTATGCATTCTTTCCACAGCACTGCTTATATTTCTTTCCGCTTCCGCATGGGCATGGATCATTTCTTCCGATTTTCTTGCCCTTAACAACAGTTCCAGAAAGCTTCTGCTTCTTGTAAAGGTCTTTTCTTGTCTGCTCATCAAGAAGGTTATCCCACTGTGGCAATTCATAAAGCCAGTCCGCCTTGCAGCCTACCATGTTGTAATAAAGTTTTTCCTTGTCATAATCGAGACTAACTTCTGTATTCTCATCCATAGTTTCAATTGGATTAGGAGTCTTTAAGCTGTCATTGATACCATCAAGGAATCCTGTCATAAGAAGTACTTCTACTCCAAACTTCTCTGCTAATTCCTTAACAGTTCCTTTAACTACTGTATCAGAATCTGCGAGAATCTGCTCATAAATAGCCTTCTCCTGATTAAAATATGAGCCCCAGAATTCTGAAGCGTTCTTCTGATCCATCTCTGTCTCGTATGCGAGTTTTCTCCATGTTTCTAATAATGCCATGTCTGATTGTTACCTTTCAAAATATTAATTATGTGTACTGGTTGTATGTATAACCAGATGAGTATGAATACAGTCCATTAGATGTATAAGAATTCTTAGTAGATAATTCTGATAACTGTGATACTGCATTACCATATATAGTTGAAGCCTTGGCAGATATTGTCTGTCCAAATGAGCCGGAATCCTTGAATACCGACTTAACCACAGCCATATCTGAAGCCTTTAACTTATCCTCGTCTACCGTCAGCTTATTATCTGAGCCGACAGATATACCAATCTTCTTAAGAAGATCAGCATTAGCCCTTGTATAATTCACCATATTAGATGCACTGTTAAGCACATATCTGCTTGAAGAATCTGCTGTAGATGATACTAAAGAATTATAATCCTTAACAAATGAAGATACTGCCTTTGCAATCTTATCAGTATCATATTCTTTAGCTATATTGCCATCTTTATCTGTCTTATCAACTTTAGACCACAGAGAGTACTTCTTAAGTTCTGATGCTGAATCCACAAGTGATGCTGCGTTATCTCTGTTCACCTTCGCATTATTCTTCTGTATATCAATACTGTGTACCTTACCGGTATTCTTATTGGCAGTCGCACCATTCGTTGATTCAGAAGCCTGATTGCTGTAATACTTCCTCATCAGTTTGCTATAAGAGCCATTCTTTATTGAATTATAAGTTGTAAAATCAATGCCATATGACAATGATGTTCCACTAGACGAATTATTAAGTCCTGCGAACAATGCTGATATTGTACTGGCATTATAAGCATTAATTGACATATGCATACCTCCTTGTCTATTGATTCTGTTTCCTAATAGTTACATCGGCCTCCATGCCTCATTTAATTATAACATTTTTTATCTGTTACGCAACATTTTTATAAATAACTTGAGTGGCATGCCAATGTAATGTATATTATTAAGTATCTGACATTGGAGGTCTTATTCATGAAACGATTAAAACGATTTGCTGCATTAACTGCAGTCATACTCTGGGGCATAATGATAATCGCCACTTTAATACTTGCATTCATAGACAATGAGGCATGTCATAAAGTATTTACAGGTCTGCTCTTCACAGACATTGTATTTCCTGTTGTAATATATGCAATGACACTTGTATACAAGATTCTTTCAGGAAGGAATAAGCAGTAATTTTACTGCTTTCCTTCCATAATCTTAATTGTAGCGCTTGTTCCGAGCCTGTCAGCTCCTGCATCTATCATGGCAGCTGCTGTGTTGTAATCTCTTATTCCGCCTGCCGCCTTAACCTTACACTTTCCTTCTACATGGTCTTTCATAAGTGCAACATCACTTATTGTTGCGCCTCCTGCAGAGAATCCTGTTGAAGTCTTGACATAATCAGCTCCTGCCTTAACAGACAGTTCGCACGCCTTAATCTTCTCCTCATCAGTCAGAAGACAGTTCTCGAATATAACCTTTAAAACTTTTCCTGCACATGCATCCCTTACTGCTTTAATATCTTCATACACAGCATCATATTCACCTGCTTTAAGAAGTCCTACAGGTATAACCATGTCAATCTCATCCGCACCATCTTTTACTGCTTTCTTAGTCTCATAAGCCTTTACATCTGTATTCATAGCTCCTAACGGAAATCCAACAACAACACATGTCTTAACATTACTTCCGGAAAGACATTCCTTTGCAAATGCTGTATATATTCCATTAACACATACTGATGCAAAATCATACTTTTTTGCTTCTTCACATAATGTACGGATATCATCCTTAGTCGCTTCCGGCTTTAAGTTAGTGTGGTCAAAATATTTATTAAACTTCATATATCCCTCCTTGTTTTGCGAAGCAAAATCCGAACCCCCTCAGATGAGGAGAGGGATTTACCTCCAATTACCTATAAAAAGACCGTATCTGCAAAACTGTTGTACTGCAGATACGGTAATATTAATTGTTATTATTTAGAAAAATTACTCTTTCTGTGGATAATCTCATGTCTTCCAGGACCATTAGATACCATTGTGATAGGGGCTTCAATTTCCTGCTCAATAGCCTCAATATAGTTACGGCACTCAACAGGAAGTTCTTCATAGTTAGTAATTCCTCTGATATCTGACTTCCATCCTGGCATAGTCTTTAATACCGGCTTAGCCTTCTCAAGCTGTGGAGTAGTTGGGAAATCCTTAGTAATCTTTCCATCTATCTCATATCCAACACACATTGGAATCTCATCAAGATATCCAAGTACATCAAGAACTGTAAGAGCAACCTCTGTTGTTCCCTGCATTCTTACGCCATAACGTGTAGCAACTGCATCGAACCATCCCATTCTTCTAGGACGTCCTGTAGTAGCTCCAAATTCACCACCGTCTCCACCTCTGCGTCTGAGTTCATCTGCCTCATCACCAAAGATTTCGCTTACAAATGCTCCGGCACCAACTGCTGAAGAATACGCCTTAACAACTGTAACAACATCTGTAATTGATGCAGCCGGAATACCAGCACCAATAGCACCATAAGGAGCTAATGTTGATGATGAAGTTACCATTGGATATATACCATGGTCAGTATCCTTAAGAGAACCTAACTGACCCTCAAGTAAAATCTTCTTTCCGTCTTTAAGTGCCTGATGTAAAAATGCTGATGTATCACATACATATGGCTCAACCATCTCTTTATATTCCATAAGAGTATTGAATATCTCTTCTTCATTAAGAAGTGGCTGATGATAGAGATGCTCAAGCATAACATTCTTTAATGTACATACATTGGCAATCTTTTCCTTAAGTTCCTGCTCGTCTCCGAATAATTCATTAACCTGGAAACCAATCTTAGCATACTTATCTGAATAGAATGGAGCAATACCTGACTTGGTAGAACCAAATGATTTACCAGCAAGTCTTGCTTCTTCATATGTATCAAATGCAACATGATAAGGCATAAGAATCTGTGCCCTGTCTGATACAAGAATCTTAGGCATTGGTACATTACGGTCTGTAAGGCTCTTTAATTCCTTAACAAGATATGGAATATTAAGAGCTACGCCGTTGCCAATGACACTTGTTGTATGGTTATAGAAAACTCCCGAAGGTAAAAGATGAAGCGCGAACTTTCCATAATCATTAATAATAGTATGTCCCGCATTAGCTCCTCCCTGGAATCTTACGATGATGTCTGATTCTTCGGCAAGCATATCAGTAATCTTACCCTTTCCTTCATCACCCCAGTTAGCACCTACAATAGCTTTTACCATAGCGTCCTCCAATCTGTTTTAAAAAACACAAACATTAAATTAAGCTATTGACGGGAATTGAACCCGTGACCTCTTCATTACCAATGAAGTGCTCTACCCCTGAGCTACAATAGCATGTGTCTTAACACACCTATTCATAATATTATAGGTTGGTTATTTTGTCAACTTTATTCCTTATCCTTTGTATAGCATTATCTATAGATTTTGGCGGCTTATCAAGCATCTGCGCAATAGCTATATAATCTTTGCCAGACATATATAATTCCAGCACATTTTTTTCAAAATCACTTAACACACTGTATAATTTATCTTCTAAACTTTCAGCATTTTCCTGATCAATAAAAAGTCTTTCCGGATTCTGTTCCTTATCAGACTTTAGTACATCCACCAGCTTTACCTGAGAATCATCTTCTGGATTGACCGGCTCATCAAAAGAAACATATGTATTAAGTGGTGTATTCTTCTTTCTGTTAGAAGCTGTAACCGCATTAAGAATCTGCCTGTTTATGCACATTCCTGCAAATGTCATGAAAGATGCATCCTTTTTCTTATCATAGTCACGGACAGCCTTATAGAGGCCTATCATTCCCTCCTGGATTAAATCATCACTGTCTCCTCCGGCAAGAAACATGGCTTTTGCTTTCTTTCGCACTATATACTTATATCTCTCAAATATGTACTCAATTGCCTGCTCATTACCTGCCCTGTACATATCAATAAGCTCTTCATCAGGATACTCTTCCATATGCTTCATAAAAAAACTCCCTAATTAAGTCTCTGACGGACTATTTCGTATGCAAGAACACCTGCTGCAACTGAGGCATTTAAAGAATCAATATCACCCTTCATAGGAATTGATGCGATGAAATCACATTTGTCCTTAACAAGACGGCTTACTCCATTGCCCTCATTACCTATAACAAGGCCGATAGGTCCTTTGAGATTGAGATTATACATTGTCTCCCCGCCCATATCAGCGCATACAAACCAGAGTCCCTGCTTCTTAAGTTCCTCGATTGTCTGTGAAATATTAGTAACCTTAGCTACAGGTGTGTAATTAATCGCGCCTGCTGATGTCTTGGCTACAGTTGCTGTAAGTCCGACAGCTCTTCTCTTAGGAATAATAACTCCATGTGCACCTGCAAGGTTGGCAGTTCTTATAATAGCACCAAGATTGTGAGGATCCTCTATCTCATCAAGAATGAATATAAATGGATCTTCTCCCTTTTCCTTAGCTGCTGCAAGTATATCCTCAACCTCTGCATATTCATAAGCTGCGCCAATGGCAACAACTCCCTGATGATGTCCTGTTCCTGCAAGTCTGTCGAGTCTTTCCTTATCAACATAATTGATAATTGCATCTGTTTTCTTTGCTTCTCTGACAATACTCTTTATTGGTCCATCCTGACAGCCGTCAAGAATAAAAAGCTTATCAATAGTTTTACCAGAGCGGAATGCCTCTAATACAGCATTTCTTCCCTGAAATGTTAATTCATTGTATCTCATATATTTCTCCTTAATATTAACAAAGCAGAATCCAGTTATCCATTACAGATATGGATTCTGCTTTGCCGGCTCTACTTTAACTCAAGGCTTTCCAGTCCTGCTTTAACCAGTTCCATCATCCGCTCATACTGCCCGCTAAGATACAGATATCCCATAAGAGCCTCAAAACCCGTTGCTCTTCTGTAATCTCCAATGCTTGCATTCTTGGCAGATGTGTATGACTTTGCATTACGTCCTCTCTTATACACAGCTTCCTCATGTTCACTGAGCATTGGCTCTATTACACCTATCATGGCAGATTGGGATTCAGCCTTAACAATACTGCTCGTTTTCTTGTTAAGCTTATTAACCTGCATATTTCCCTGTTCTATAACCCATGTCTTAATGACAAGGTCATATATGCTGTCCCCGATATATGCAAGAACAAGAGGTGATAACTGCGAAGGCTCTGTATGCTTCATATCCAGACCTTCATATATGCATTTTACAAGGTCGTTATCTAGGCTCTGCTCCATCTTACGCCCTCTCTTGTATCCTTAAGAACAATTCCCTTTGCTAATAACTCATCTCGAATTTCATCAGCTCTTGCAAAATTCTTATCTTTTCTTGCCTGCTGTCTCTCGGCAATAAGTGCCTCTATATCCTCATCAAGCATTTCTTCCTTCTTGTCTGTCTTAAGTCCAAGAATATCTGTGAGAGTTGTAATCTTCTTCATAAGAGTATCGATGTATTCCTTGGAATTGTCTGAGCTTGAATTAGAGTTAGCAAGCTTTACAAGTTCAAATATAGCTGATATTGCGTCTGCTGTATTGAAATCATCATCCATTGAATCTTCGAATTTCTTATAAATGTCATCTATAGAAGCTATTATCTTCTTCTCATCCTCTGTCATTGGAACATCTTTGGCATTCTCTGACAGATGTCTTAAATTATCAACTGCAGTTAAGATTCTGTCTAATCCGTTCTTTGCTGATTCCATAAGGTCATGGCTGAAATTAACAGGATTGCGGTAATGTGCGCTTAACATGAAGAATCTTAACACTTCAAGGTCATATTCCCTGCTTATATCTCTTACTGTAAAGAAATTGCCTAAAGACTTAGACATCTTCTTGTTATCAATATTAAGAAATGCATTGTGCATCCAGTACTTAGAGAATGGTACTCCATTAGCTGCCTCTGACTGTGCAATCTCATTCTCATGGTGAGGGAATATTAAATCCTCTCCACCTGCATGGATATCGATTTCGTCAGCAAGGTACTTCTTAGACATAACAGAGCATTCAATATGCCAACCCGGTCTTCCATCGCTCCAAGGTGATGGCCAAGATGGCTCTCCTTCTTTCTTAGGCTTCCAGAGAACGAAATCAAGTGGGTCTTCCTTCTCATCCTCACCTGTAACCTTAAGGCTGTGTGCCTCATCTCTGTGTCCTGCCTCCAAGTCGTCAATATTCTTCTTAGATAACTTTCCGTATTCTGCGAACTTTCTTGTTCTGTAGTATACAGTTCCATTGACTTCATAAGCATAACCCTTGTCAATAAGAGTCTGTATCATATCAATCATTCCGCCGATTTCCTGAGTTGCAAGAGGATGTGTTGTTGCAGGCTTAATATTCATGCCCTCCATATCCTTCTTACATTCAGCAATGTATCTTGTTGAAATCTCCTCAGCAGATACACCTTCTTCATTAGCTTTCTTAATAATCTTGTCATCTACATCTGTAAAGTTAGATACATAATTAACATCATATCCCTTGTACTCAAGATATCTCCTTACTGTATCAAACACTATCATAGGTCTTGCATTACCAATATGTATAAGGTTATACACTGTTGGTCCGCATACATACATTTTAACTTTGCCTTCTTCTAATGGTACGAATTCTTCTTTACTTCTTGAAAGTGTATTATAAATCTTCATAATAACTTTAGTCCTTTCTTTATGTCGGTAAAATTAATCTTCTATTCTTCTATATTTCTTGGCTCATTAACAAGATTTTCAAGATGTGCGATACGTTTCTTAAGCTTCTTATTCTGCTCCTTAAGATATTCTATATCGCTCATAACCGGGTCTGGAAGATGTATCTGGTCAAGATCTTCAAGCACTCTTACATCACCTCTCATAACAACTCTGCCAGGGACACCTACAACTGTTGAGTTAGGTGGCACATTTTTTAATACTACTGAACCTGCACCTATCTTACAATTATCGCCTATAGTCACAGAACCTAATACCTTAGCACCTGCACCAACCATTATGTTGCTTCCAAGTGTAGGATGACGTTTGCCCTGCTCTTTGCCTGTTCCACCAAGCGTAACTCCCTGATAGAGTGTTACATTATCTCCTATAATAGCAGTTTCACCAATGACAACACCATGTCCGTGGTCAATAAATAACCCTTCGCCAATAGTTGCACCTGGGTGGATTTCTATTCCTGTCTTTCTTGCTGTTCTCTGTGACAGCTTTCTTGCTCTGTAGAAATGCCCTTTCTTATAAAGCTTATGGGCTTTTCTGTACTTTAATAATGCCCAGAAGCTTGGATAAAGGAACACTTCCATTTTACTTTTAATCGCAGGATCCCTACTACAGCAGAAATGCTACTTATAGTACGATTATCTATGGCAGAATCAGCCTCAGTCTTATCATATACAGATATTTCAAGAATATGATGTCCTGAAATTCTTGAAATGAGGTCAAGATTAAGGACAGTTCCTTTTGTCAAAAGGACAGAACCATCATTAAGTATTACGTCACGGGAAAGTTCCATTCCTTCTTCTGCATCAAATATAAATATTGTAAGTTCGTTCATTAGTTAAATCCTCTTATATGGCTT
>OKTN01000618.1_pt1 | contig 15618 bp, 20 predicted proteins | sample 1606451 | NCBI WGS metagenome assembly OKTN01 (sample SAMEA3879602, study PRJEB24766) | human gut metagenome | biome: human-associated habitat; feature: feces | place: USA | collected 1985/1987 | reverse complement strand
ACACGATGAGAACAAATACTATTTGTTGAAAGTATTGATTAATTGTGGTATGCTTTTGTTAAAAGTCAATCTATGGAGGGATGAATAATGCCTAATGTAAGTGCGGAAGAATCGTTATTGTTACAATGTTTGGCTACAACTTCTCTTTTAGGTGAACTGAGTAATGCTAAATTTCTTGAAAGCGATTATTATAAAAGGTTAGCGTTTGGCAACGGAGAAATAAAAAAGGTTCTTACAATATCCGGGCTTGGGAATCCGGCAACAATGCAAATGATGTTGTATGCATTGCTGACCATTCCAAGGGAAATCTTATCAAGAACAGCGTATAGCGTGTTAGAGACCTATATCGAGAGAATAAATCCCCTTGTTTGCCATTTAGTTGAGGAAGATACTTCTTCAAGCTATGATGGCGAAGAAACTCGTGCGAATATAGATTATTTTCGCCATATAAGGAATGCTATTGCACATTCCAAATGTAGTTATCTTAGTAAAGGTGGCAAGAACTTTGTCGTTTTTAGTGACAGTAATCCAACAGAATCCAAGGCTTGCTTCATAAAAATGGAATGCTATAAAGTTGGCCTTATTTTAATGGAATTGCAAAGACTCATCATGGAGTATTACAATCATAAGCACCCAGAATAACCTCCAACATATCTCGATTTTTACGCCTTTAGGCTATTTTGTCCCAAAGTATCAGCCGGTGATGAAATCCCGCAGGGCGAACTTGGCCGAGTGCAGCTTGTCCACCAGCCACTCAGCGATGGCGGGAACGCCAAAGGGAGAAACGAGGAACGCAAGGACGAGGAACACGATCCCGCCCACCGTCTGCCCGCCGATGAACAGGATCAGGGAGAGCAGCGTCAACACGATGCAGCCCAGCTCGCACACGGCGGACGCCACGCAGAACAGAAATGTGACCATAGCGGCCAGCAGGGACAGCGCCACCATCACGGGGGCGGCAAGGATTTTGAGAACGATCATAGCAGCTACCTCCATTAAAAAATCGGGTTGGTTTGTCCTTCTACCCATATTATACCGCTGGAAAAATAGGCACACAAGGATGTCGAGCTTTCACCACTTTGGGACTTGTCGGCACAAACTTCGCTATGCTACTTTGGGACAAAATGTCCCAAAGCAAAGGACGGGCATAATGCCCGTCCCGTAATCAAAGTTCAGCTATTCTTTTGGCGCAACTCTTGAATTAAATTATAGTATTCAACAAAGAAGTTGCTTTTGGGGTCCGATGCAGCTCCACTAAAGTCCACATCATCTTGCGCGGCTAAAAGAGTTCGCATTACAGAGTGATATGTTGAGCGGGGAATTTTCTCAAGAATTTCCATTAGCTCCACAGGAATATCAGCGGCATAGTATTTGAACAAACTATCAATATCACGCTCTGTCTCAAAAATACAATTTGCAAGCCAAGCACGAACGGTAAAATATACGAAATCAGTACCTTTTGTTTTTCCTGCATCTATTACATCTACTTTATCCGAAAAACGCAGTTTATGTAATATTTGTTGAAGTTCATCCTCGGTATATTCTGTTCCGGTATGGTTTTCGATATAAATAGCAACAAGGTGGGATAATGATTTGTCCATATCGGCAATAAGTAGAGATATGCGTTTTGCAATGCAAGCTTCTACGATAGCATTCCGCTTATTATTCGGAACATAAACTTGCGTAACATAGAACATAAAGTTTATGATATACCCAACTGCAAGCTGGAATAATAGATTAAACCAATCTCCAGCACCATTAAACCATTCTGGCAAATCTATACTCAAAAAATAAGCCACAATTACCGCAACGGAGATTGCAAAAAATGCAGTGATCAATTTGTTCTTATCTATAAACACACGGATTGAGTTTTTCATAGAATGAACCTCCTTCGTAAACAATAGTTCATACATATTGTACTGCGTTTTTTGGCGATATCAAGCGCTGAAACAGGAAAAAGCGGGGAACGGCACAAGGCCGCTCCCCGACAAATCATAGGCTCACCACAGCCGACAACTTTTTCAGCAGCTTGGACAGCGGCTCCCATAGGTCGGCATAGTCCTTTTGGAGCGCCGCGATCTCCGAGGGGTAGATGCCGTAGGTGTTGGCATGGACGGCCACTTGGTTTAGGTTGTTGGCACACCGCCGCTGCAAGGCCACCAGCTCCCGGATGTCCGAGAGGTCAACGTGGAGGACATAGCCGTTGAGCGCCATTTTCCGCATATAAGCTCCCATGTTGGAGATCCCGGCCTCGGTCATGCGGTCAGCGATCAATGCCTGTTCCTCCGGCGTCACCATCACATGAAGATGGACAGAGCGCCGCCGCTTTTTTGTCAACGCTCCTCACGCTCCCGGCTCCGGCGCTTGGGCGGGTGCTCCCGCACCTTGTCCAGCGGCTTCTCCTCCATGGGCGGCACAGGCAGATTGTTGATGATGCCGTCGATCATGTTCCCGTTCTGCTCCATAGAAAGCTCGGCGTTCTTGTTGGGATTGCGTTCCTGCTCCATAAATGTCCTCCTATCTGTCGCCCCGGTCAGGGGCATTTTTCTTTGGGGCGGATTGCACACGGTCAGCCTCGGCCTGTTTTGCGGCGGTTTTCATCTGCTCCCGGATCGGGCGGGGTCTGTCGGGATTGTCAGGCGCAGGCCGCAGCTCATAGTCAGACGCCTGCCGTTTCGTCAATGGCCGCGTGTAGGTCAAATGCCCCCACGCCAGAAATGATCCATTTTCAACCGGGACGCGCTGATCGTAGTTGACGATCTCATCCGGGGCGTTGCGGGGCGGCTTTGGGAATGTCCCAATGTCCACGGGGCGCTGGGTGGAATAATACTTGTAAAGGCCGGGAGCCTCGGCCTGCTTGACACCGACATTGTAAAGGCGCTGGTACTCCTGCACCCGCGCCGCAAAGTCCTGTTCCAGAGCGGCACGGTCGCTGCCGTAATGCCCCCATTCATACTGCCGCTGGCCGTCCCTGTCATCATAGCAAGCCCATGTGACATAGGGCGAGGGTGCGGTAGGATGATACCCCAACACAAAGCCCCTGCCGTTTTCCAGCATGACGGCCTTGATGATCTCATAGCCTTGGTTTTTGTCCATATACCCTCCTCACCGTGATACATCTTTCTCCGCCCGTTTCGCAAAGGGCTGAAGCTGATAGGGGCTTTTGCCGTCCTCCGGGCGCAGGAAGTCCAGCCTTGCGGCGGCACGGATGGCGTTCTGATTGAGCTGCCGCTGCCATGCCCCTTGGCTGGGCGCCCACTTGAAGCCCTCGCTTTTGAGTGCCTGCCGGGTATCGGCGTCCGGCTTTTCCTCAAAAATGAGCTGCAAACGGTTTTCTGCCTCGTTGACCTTGGCCTCGCCGCCGGGGAATGTCCAGCCCACAAACTCCGCCTTATGGCTCAGATCCTCGATACGCTGGCGCACACGGCGGATATTGGCGTTATTGTTGGTGAGCAGATAGGACGGAAACGGAACGGGGTCTTTGCGCCAGTCTTTGGACATAGACGCCTTGACCTTTTCCACCTGCTCCGCCGTCAGTTCTGGACAGCCCTCCAGCGTCTTATGCTTGCGATAGTAGGCATTGACCGCCTTCATCATGGTCTGCTGGGACTCCATTCCCTCCAGCTTTTTTGTGAGCTTTTCCACGGCGAGGTCATCGTCGGCGCTGATACCGCCTCGGCCTGTGGAGCGGATCTTGTCCAGCAGCTTTTCAATTTCGGCGTACTCACCGTAGTTGCGATCCCGGGCGGCGTTCTGCTTGGCCTTTTTCGCCACGGGGAAATTGCCGCCCCCGGTGATCAGAATAGACGGCACACGGGCGTCAATGGCGTTGCGCTCATTGAGGTTTTCCGCCAGCCTGCGGGCGTAGCGGTCAACAAGGGCATCGATCTTATCATGGTACATGGGATCGACCTGCGCCTTTTGTTTCTCTGCCAGCGCATAGGCTTCATCCACCATCGCCCGGTAGCCTGCCGTGGCCGAGCCGGGGGCATAGTCGGAATAGCTGTTCATATCCTTTGCCCGCTTTGCCGCCGCCTCGCTGATCTCATAATATTTAGGCATAATTCCTCCTTTCAGCCGGGACTTCGGGACAAAATGTCCCAAAGTCCTGTTGCTTGGATGTGGAAAGCGTTTCTGCGAAAACAGAGGTGGGCGGGAAAACATACCGCCCACCCCAAAAGTGCCCCGGGAAAGTCTTGTAAATACAGGCGTTTTCCGGGACTATTTTTCCACGCACTACCTCCGTTTGCGGCGCATATACGCCCGCTTCTGCTCCCGCAGGGCAGCCCCGGCGCAGACCGGGGAGCAGTACCGCTGCCGCCCATCCGGAAGGAAAGCCCTGCCGCATACCGGGCAAGGCCGGGTTTCTGTGATACGCTCCACGGTCAGCGACCTTTCCAGCACGGGATCAAGGGGCAGCACCGCCGCGCGGAAATAGCGGCAATAAGCGCCCGTCCAGCACTTGCCCAGCATATAGCAGGGACAGTCCAGCGGCAAGCAGCCATAGTCTTTATCGTAGTTGGCGCACCATTTTGTCACCAGCTTACGGATCGCCGTTTTTTCCTGCCGGGTCAGTTCACGGCTCATGTTTGCCCCCTGTCTTGGGCTTGAGCTGTTCCCGGTAGCAGAACACGCAACCGATCCCGTGCCAGTAGGGGCAGCCGTCACAGCGGGAGCCTTTGGGCGGCAGGTTGGGCGGAGCACCCTTAAAGTAGCTTTTTTCTTTCATAAAGTCCTCATAGGGGCTGTTGGTAAATCTCATTCCTCTCCCTCACTTTCCGTTTCCTCCTCGTCCTCCCAAGGCGAGGTATCGTCGTAATCGTCACCGTAGTCCTCCGCAGCGTCGGCGGCCTGCTGCTTTTTGGGGCGGTAGATCTTAAAATACCAGCCAGCCACGCCGCCGATGACCGCCACGGCCAGCACCAGCAGGATCGTCCCGCCGCTGTTCTTTGGCTGCTCCGGCTCGGGGTCAGGCTCCGGCTCCGGCTCTACCACAGGCACAGGTTCGGGAGCCTTGCCCTGGCACTCGCCCATATTCACGGCGCAGACGGTGCAATCTGTGTTGATAGCACCCACGGCGCATTTGTCCGCGCAGGCACACTCCGGCAGCTCACCGCCCGCAGCCTGCATCGCCGCCAGCAGGTCGGCCTCGTCCACCATGTTCAAGAAATAGGTCTGGTACTGCTCGCCGTCCTCGTCGGTGGGCTTGTCATAGTCAATGACGATGTAAAAGGTGCTGCCGCCGCTGGTCTGCACCGTGATGAACTGCTTATTGGTGGCCTTGTCGTAGAGCAGGTCACGGGTCACAAGGTTGCCGCCCTCGGTGAAGCCCTCGCCGGGGTCAACGGTTTCCGTGGGCAGCGCCTCCACCGGGGCAAGGCCGTCCCATTCCTCACCGCCCCCAGCGTAGGCCGTGACCGCCATGCCGCACATCAAAACAGCGGCGCAGAGCGCCGCCGTCAGCTTCTTCATCCACTTGTTCATTCGCTGTCCTCCTTATCCGCAGACTTCGGGACATTCTGTCCCAAAGTGCCGCCGCTCTTGATGGTCTGAAGCAGTGCGGGCAGGTCGGTGAGAGAAACGCTCATGCCGCGCACGATCTCCACGATCTCGCTGTTCTCGGCCTCCAGCTTTTTCTGTTCCAGCTCCTTGAGCCGTGCCTGCTGCTCGTTGATCTTGGCCGTGACCTTTTCGATCTCGGCCTGAATTTTTGCGCTTTTGGAGATAGCCATAAAAAACCTCCTGTCAAAATAGTTTTCCGTAGGCGTAGAAATGGGACTGCCAGTAGCTCGTGTTGAGGTTGTCGTAGCTGATGGGGTCGCCACAATGAAGCATCCAGCCGTCGCCCACATAGATGCCCACATGGGAGATCCCCTGCGTGTCGTAAGTCCCCGTGAAAAATACCAAGTCGCCGGGTTTGGGGCTGCTTGTCCGAGTGGAGATGTTGTATAGCCCCTGCGCCCCCAGCCGCCCAAAGTCCCAGCCGCATTGGTTGTAAACATAGCTGACGAAGCCGGAGCAGTCAAAGGATGTGGACGGGCTGCTGCCGCCCCAAACATAGGGGTATCCCACATACTTTTCCGCCTCTTTTAGAATGGCGGCAAAGGTTTCATCGGCAAGGTAGTCCTCGGGGATCTCATGCAACGGGGGTTTGTTGGTGTACTTGCCCACATAGGGCGAGGACGGGAACAGGTCGGGACGGTTGCCCAGCGTCGCCATGTATAAGGCATACCGGGACAGGGTTTCCTCGCCCATGAGGTAAACGGGCAGATGGGAGAGATTGAAGTTTTCAAGTGTGACATAGCAGATGTAATAGTTGTACGGAACTTCAACATCATAGTTGTTGCCCTCGCTGTCCGTCCGGGTAACGGTACGGTAGCGCACCTCCACCACCACATCCTCGGTCAAAATGTACTGGCGGTCAAAGAGCATTTGGAGCGTCCCCCGCACCTCGTCCAGCGTCCACTCGCCCTCATGGAGCGCACAGACGATGGACAGCAGCACATAGGGATCGTGTTCAATGGTGTCGAGGTCAAAATGATATTCGTCATAATCGTGGGTGCGGGTGTAGGTGTCGAGGTAGCGTTGCAGCTCGTCCTCCAGAGCGCAGTAGGCGGCCTCCGCCCCCAGCAGGTCAGCGTCCTCGGCGGCATAGGTAGACGCGCCGATGGCTCCGGCCACGCCGTTGCCCACCGTTACCAGCGAGGACATACACGATTGCAGCACCACCAGCAGAAGAAACGCCGCCAGCAGCAGGAGCAGCCTGCCGGGGTGTTCCTTGATGTAGGCGGACACCTTTTCCGTCAGTTTGCCCGTGACGGACGCCGTACCCTCGGCAGCCTTGGCGGTCTGTCTGGCCGCCTCCCTCGCCTGCTTTGCGTACTGGCGCTTGATCTTCTGCTTTTGCAGATACCGGGACACCGCGCCGCCCTCCTGCATTTCCGGGCGTTCCTCCACGGTCTTGCGGTAGTAATAATCCGCCGTGGCCTTGATATGCTTGCTCTCCGCACGCTCCACCGCCTTTGCGGGGTGTTCCCGGATGGCCTTGCGGAGCTTGCGCCTGCCGAAGCGGTACACGGACTCCGCCGCCAGTTCGGAACGGTGTGCGCCCTCCGTGCCGACATTTTCATGCTCGACCTCATAGAGCTTGCCATGAACAAAACCGTGGACGCCGTGTCCGGCGGTATGGGCAAGGCGTTTGACCGCACCGGGCTTTTTCGGCGGCTTCTGCTTTGCCAGCTTCTCCCGGGCGGCGTCCAGCTTCTCGCCCCGGCGCTCCATCCGTAGCTTGGACGCCGCCGTTTGCTCCTGCCGGCTCTTTCTGCGGAATTTGGACTCTGGGACATTTTGTCCCGAAGTGGGGTTACTCGTCTGTTCGTTCATGGGCAAGATCCTCCGGGCGGGTCGTCAGCAGGTCATAGATCTCTCCACGGGGGAAACGGTCTACAAACGGGATGGTGACATTTCCATAGAACAGCAAGCCCTCGCCGGAATTGGAGTGCGTGATGTAGGAGAGCTGATGCTCGGAAATGCCGAGCTGCTTTGCCAAGATCGCACGGTCGCTCTGCGCCTGCGACAGCAGCACCATGAAATCCGTGTTGTCCAGAATGTTCTCGATCTCCCGGCTGGCCAGCAGATCTTTCACATTCTGCGTCAGCGCCGAGGGGACACAGCCCTTTTTGCGGAGCATTTTCCATACCGCCACAAAGTAGCTGGCCGTCAGCGGATCACGGAGCAGGATATGGAACTCGTCAAAGTAGCACCAAGTCGCCACGCCCTCGGCGTGGTTGGCGTTCACCGCCGCCGTGACAAACTCGTTAGTGGTGTGCATGGCGATCTTGCGGAGGTTTTCGCCCAAGCCTTTTAGAACGATGCAGACCACACGGGAATTGAGGTCAACATTCGTGGGATGGTTGAAAAGGTTGAGAGAGCCTGTGCAGTAAAGCTCCAGCGCCGTCGCCACCCGCCGCGCCTCCGGCTCGGGCTGGCGCAGCAGCTCCTCATACAGATCTTGCAGCAGCGGCGTTTTGGCTGTTTCAAGTCCCAGCGCCATCTCCCGGTAGACCAGCCGCACACAGCGGTCAATGACCGTTTTTTCGATGGGCTGCAAGCCCTCCTTGCCGCCCACGATCAGCTCACACAGGGACAGCAGAAAATCCGCCTTCATGGAAAGCGGACTGTCCTCGTCGTTGATATTCATTTGCAAGTCCATAGGCGAAATGTGGTGCGGGCTGTCCGGGGCGATCTCAATGACCTGCCCGCCCAAGCGCCGCACCAGCGGGGCATATTCGCCCATCGGGTCAACCACGATGATGCGGTCATTGGTGGCGAGGAACACATTGATCAGCTCTCGCTTGGCGGCAAAGCTCTTGCCGCTGCCCGTAGAGCCGAGGTACATTCCGTTGGCGGATTTGAGCTTTTTGCGGTCAGCCATGATGACATTGTTGGAAAGGGCGTTCATGCCGTAGTAAAGTGCCTGCCCGTCCATGCGAAGCTCCCGGGTCATAAAGGGAATGAAAATGGCCGTGGAGCTGGTAGTCATGCCCCGCTGGATCTCAATGCCGTTATAGCCGAGAGCCAGCGAGGACACAAAGCCCTGTTCCTGCTGCCAGTCCAGACGGCGCAGAGCGCAGTTGTATTTCAGCGCGATGCCGCTCACCGTGAACACATCGTTTTCAAGCCGCTGCCGGGTGGGGGCGAGGTTTACCACCGTAAAGGTCAGCAGGAACATTCGCTCGTTGCGGCTTTGCAGGTCGGAGAGCAGTTCGGCGGCGTCCTTGGAAAAGGTAATGAGGTCGGGTGGCAAAATCTCCATGTCGTACCCGGCACGGACAGCCTTTTTCTGTTCCTCTGCTTTCATGCGGCCTATGTCGGAGATCTTTCCTTTGATCGTCTTAATGGCCTTGAGCTGGTCTACCGTCTGAATGTGCATGGTGACGGTCAGCTCGGCGTCCAGTTCCAGAATTTCCGCCAGCAGCTTATCCGAAAGCTCCGACGCCATGATCTGCAAATAGGACGCCGCGCCCCACATCTGGCCGACACGGAAAGTCCGGCTCTGCCGGAAGTCGAAGCTGTCCGGGGCGATGTAGTCCTTTGTCCCCATGCCCGTCTTGGGAATGTCTTTCCACGCAAAGCGGAACGGCTCACGCCCGCCCGGGTGCATCTGCCCATGCAGCACCGCCAGCCGATCCCGGCCATCCAGCGGGTGGGACTGGACGCCCAACCGCTTTAGATTGCCCATGACATCCGCCTCCACGCGCCCCAGCCGGGGACGCGCCTCCGTCGCACCCTCGGCAGGCAGGCCAAAGGTGATGTACTTATACCGTTCAATGCCGTTGTTGCTCTTGGCGATCTGGCCTTTGAGCATTTCCACATACTCGCCCCGGATGCTGTTGAAGTCATCCTCCTGCGCCGGGATATTCACTTTGTAGCGGTTGGCATTGCGGCTGCGGCGGTTGACAAAGGAAAGCTGGAACGGCAGAGAGCTGTCAAAATAATTCAGGCACGCGCTCCACCCGCTGATAATGGCAGTCTGATCCTCCGTGGACGCCACGGCATAATTGATGTCCTCATATTCCAGCGTCTTTGTGTAAAGCCCGCCGGGGAGCTGGCATATCCCGTCCGGGTGCATGGCAATATAGGGAATGGTCTGCTGGGCGGACAGCGCCCGGTGCTTATTTGCGTTTTTCTGCTTCTTTGCTTTGCTCAATAGGTTCCTCCTTTCGCACAAATGGGGCGTAGATATTTTCCGTTCGGTACGGTCGGATGCCGGGGCGGGTAAACTTGACCCGGATGATGTTACGGATCACCTTTTCAAAGGGTAGGCCGTCCTTTTCGTACATCGCCAGCAGGAACGCCGGGAGCATAATCGCCAGCATAGCGAACAGCGCCCCGGTGTTGCCGATGGCCTGCCGGGTCAAAAGGTAGGTGGGAACGCCGATAACCGCACCAGCGCCGAAACAAATAAGCTGCCGCTTGGTGAGGTTGAACGCGATCTTTGTCTTGATCTTGGAAAGGTCGTTGGGGACATTCACATAGGGCATGGATCACACTCCTTTCTACACTTCGGGACAATTTGTCCCAAAGTCCGGGATCGTCGGCTCTACCTCGTTGCCCCATACATCCCAGCCGGGAGAGGTCTGCCGTGCGAACAACTCCACACGGGGCAGGTTGCCCATGAGGGCAACAATCTTCGATGGGTGAGATGATAAATTGATGAATGTCGGCGGTCTGCCGCTTGGGGTGTCCCTTGGTCGCCAGCAGGCAGATCTCGGCGTTTGCCCGCGTCCAGAAGCCCAGCCCATAAAACCAACTGTCCGCCTTGCGATTTTTCTTCAGCCAGACGAACGCCACGGATTTATAGGTGAAGCCCCACGCACGGATCAGCCGCAGAGCCTCCGGGAGCTGGGGAAAGGTCGCCCACATGAAAAGGGCGCTGTCCTTGGCCGCAAGCTCGGCCACAGGCAGCGCACACAATTCTTCAATGCTCATGGTGGGATAATGATTTTCCGCCGCACCTTGTACTTTCTTCGCAGAGTAGCGCCACGGCGGGTCAGCGTAAATGATGGGGTATTTTCCGATAGCTATTCTCCTTTCCCGCCCCCGCCCCCGCCCACGGCCAGCCGCGCCTGCTCAATACGCTGGGCGGCGATGGTGTAAATGGAGGGGGCATTTTCAAAGCAGATGAAGCGACGGTGCGTGTTCATGGCAGCAACGGCAGTCGTGCCGCTGCCCGCGCAGATGTCTGCCACCACCGCTCCTTCGTCGGTGTAGGTCTTGATGAAATACTCGCACAGCTCCACGGGCTTTTGCGTAGGATGGATGCCGCCCGTCACCGTCGGCACGAACAGCACATTCCCCGGATAACGCCGTCCGTCGCTGGACTCTGAGCCTGTCCGTTCAAACTTGCCGTAGTTGGTGCTGCATCCGCTGCGGGGATTGGTCTTGCGGTACGGCTCCCCGTAGGTGAATTGCGGATGGTACACCGGGGACTTCTGATAGAACACCAGAATGTTCTCGGACTTTTTCAGCGGCGCACGGTTGGCATTGAGAAAGCCTGTTGCCCGGGACTTGTACCACACCCACTCATAACGGAGCATGGCGAGGTTGGATGCGCCCAGCACCTTATCAAAGGGGCATTGAGCAAAAAACAGGATGGCTCCGTTGGGCTTCACCGCCCAGCGCACCGCCTCCCACAGCTCCGGGAGCGGCAGCGGCACATCCCAAAAGTTCCGGGTCGTGCCGTAGGGCGGATCGGTCAAGAGCATATCCACGCTATGCTTCGGCAAAGAGCGCAAGCCCTTGATCCCGTCCATGAGGTGCAGCGCATCCAGCTTTGGGACATTTTGTCCCAAGGTCATATTCACACCTCCTTTAATGTGCGCTGAACACGCTGCGTGCGATGGAGCCAGTCTTGAACAGGCAGAAGCAAAGCAGCACGGAATAGCCCATGCAGCCCCATATCGCGCCGATGGGGTCGCCGCTTGTAGCGATGCCTTGTATCAGAACCGCATAGATGGCAACGCAGACGAGGATCAATAGTCCTTGAAAGCCCACGGCAAACAGGGACTTCAAATAGTTCTGCCCGGTACTGCCCAGCTCCCGGTTAGAGAGCGTGGCAATGGGGATGGGCGCTAAGCTGGTCAGCAGGTATATTTCGATCATGCGGCCATAGACGATGACGAAAATCACAATATTGATCGCCCACATGGTCACATGAATGAGCAGGGATTGCAGCCACAGCCCCAGCAGAGAGCCAAGCCCCAGCGTTTCCAGCGTGGCCTCCAAGTCGGCAAGCATGGCCTCTGAAATGTCCGTTGAGCCTTGCACGATCCCGGCTGCCCGGGCGATAACGCTTTGGGACACATCGAACACGGCCATGACGATATTGAAAGTGTTGGACAAAATCAAAATGGCGCAGGCCGTTTTGAATATCCACTTAAAGAAGATCCAGTAGTCCAGATCATGCAGGTTGTTCTTCTCGATAATGAGTTGGATCAGCTCATAGGTGGCAACAAAGGTGAGGATCAGACCGGCAATCGGCAGTATCACCGTTTCAGAAAGCTGCCGGATCAGGGAGAACACCCCGGCGTTCCATGCCGCCGGGGTGGTTCCCACTTGCACCGCAATCTCTCCGACACGGGAATTGACCGTATCAAAAAGCCCTGTGAGGTTGCCCATGATCCCCTCAATCAGCAGCTCTTTTAGCCAGTCTGTCAGCCAGTCGGTGAGAAATCCCATGCTTTACGCCCTTAAAACAGGGTGGACAGCAGAGGGATCAGGGTCGTACCCAGCACGATGATGCCGCCGCCCGCCATGAGCTGTTTCATGCCCTGGCTTTTCGCGCCCGGATTGTCGTTGCCGTAGCCCTCCATCAGATTGATTACGCCCCAGATACCAAGCCCGGCTCCAAGTGCTACAACAAGGGTCTGCAAAACGTCTACTGCGCTATTGAAAAATGCCATAAATATATCCTTTCTGCCGCGTCTGCGGCTGTCCGGCAAGCGGACAAAAGGCGGTCAGCGTATGGTCGCCGCCGCACAAAAAAACCGCCCTCTGGTAAAGGCGGCTGTCCCCGCGCTGCGTAAGTTCTGCGGCGCGGCGGTATTCAGTTGTAAGGGGTGCGGCTCCTGCCGCTGTGTACTGCGCCGGAAAGTGGGGGCGCGTATCATGTAGCCGGTATGGATAGATGTGATTGCTTCAATCGCTCCTTTCTGTGTCCCGCTGTGCTGCCGGACGTTTTTTCAGACTTGCGGGAAGTGAATAGCTTGCGTAGCAAGGTGTTCGCTTCCCGCAAGTTCACAAAGGGGTAGCTGCCGCAAGGCAGCGTAGGGGAAGTGTAGCTTCCCCTGTCCCCCGGCGGTCTGCCATGCTGTCACTGTTGCGGGATAAGCCCCCGGCGCGTGACATACTCCGTTGCAAAACGGCGGTGTTCCGCTTCCTTTTCCCGCCAATACTCCCATAATGCAGCGTCGGCGGCTTCCGCAACATTCATTAAAAACCGTTCAAGCTGCTTTTGTTTTTCCTCTGCGCTACGTTTCCTCATGGTCTGCGTCCTCCTGTAAGTCTGCTGCGTCAATCTCGTAATAGTCAAAAACCTCGTCGGGCTTGACAATGGCGGGGCGGCGTTTAAGGTGCTTTTCCATGTCAAAGGCGTTCTTCGGGTCTGCGTCGGACAGGTACTTGTATTTCGGGTGCTTCGTTATGTCGAATTTGTCCGAAAAGAACGGGCGCACCCCGCGTAGCTGCAAGATACATTTCCCTCCGTCCATGACTGCAATTTCATCTTCCGTCATAAGCTGCTTTCCCAATTTCTGATAGTTCAGCCCATGCGAAAGCTCCCGCCCCCTTGTTTCGGACGTGTTAAAGCTGTCTATCGTTTCTTTTCCTAAAATTTCCGATATTTCTTTAAGGGTGGTTTTCTCCTTGCCGCCCAAGAAAAGCGTGGTGTCGCAGTTGCCGACTATGGTATCGGCGTTGTCTTTGTAAATGGCTTTTAGCTGTGACTGGCTCTGCAAGATGATTGACGCGGATATTTCCCGGCTCCGTATCGTTGCAATGAGCTTTTCAAACTTTGGTATCTGCCCGATATTCGCAAATTCATCAAGTAAGCACCTAACATGGACGGGAAGCCGCCCGCCGTATTCATCATCTGCCTTGTCGCACAAGAGGTTGAATAGCTGTGTGTAGAGGATACTCACGACAAAGTTAAAGGTGTCGTCGGTGTCGCTGATAATGACGAAAAGGGCGGTCTTTCTGTCGCCTATGGTGTCAAGCTCCATTTCGTCGGTTTCCATAAGCTCCCGCAGCTCCTTAATGTCGAATGGGGCTAACCTCGCGCCGCATGAGATAAGTATGCTTTTTGCGGTCTTGCCCGCCGCAAGTTTGTATTTTTTGTACTGCTTGACTGCAAAATGTTCCGGGTCTTTTTCTTCCAGACGTTCAAACATGAGGTCAACCGGGTTCTGGAAATCCTCGTCGTCCTCGCGGGCTTCCGACGCATTTATCATTTCAAGCAGCGTCGTGAAGTTCTTCTCGTCCTCCGGGGCTTCATACCAGATGTAGCCGATTAGCGCGGTGTAGTAGAGCTTTTCCGCTTTCACCCAGAAATCCTCGCCGGATTTTTCCCCGTCGCCTTTGGTGTTGGCGATAATGGTATTGACTAACTTCAAAATGTCCTTTTCGCTCCGCAGATAGGCAAAGGGATTGTATTTCATGGATTTTTTGAAGTTAATCGTATTTAGCACTTTGATACGGTATTTGTACCGCTGCAACATTTTCCCGGTTTCCAAAATCAGTGTTCCTTTCGGGTCAGTGACGATATACGACGTTGGAAAATCCTTTGACGTACATTGCATGAGCGACGGTTTCACAAAGAACCGGGTCTTGCCGCTGCCGGAACCGCCGATTACAAGGATATTTTTGTTTCTTGCGTATTTCGGCTGCTTCGGGCGGCTGTTCATGGTGAGCCGTTCCGTCTGCGTTAAGGGGATATTGTTCTCAAATACCGGGTCTGTGTACGGCTTTATGTCGTCAGCCCCGCCCCAACGCGCCGAACCGTATTCTGTCCCGCGGCGGTATTTCTTCGCGTTCTTGCCTTTGGTGTAGATAATCAGCCGGACAATGACCGCCCCCGCAATGCCTAAAGCTAAGTCTGCCGGGTGGAAGCTCGGCGCGATACTGGAAAAGGCGGCGGTAAAACCGTCCCCAAGATGTAGCAGCTTTGCGCTTGCGTCCGCGCCGGGGGAGAGCCGGACAGCCGCGCCCACTTTATCAAAGAGCCAGACAAAGAGCAGATACGGGAGATTTAGGATAAGCAGCTTCTTGATTTCCGGCTTCATAGCGATACCTCCCTGTCCTTGTTCTTGACCTTTGCCCGTTCCGCGTTCTTGCCCTGGGCGGCTTCTTTGAGCGTAGAGAGCAGCTTTCGGATAGAGGGCTTTTTCTCCTGTGTCAGCTTCTTTGCGGAAAACTCCTTAAAGGCTGCGGTCAGAGCGTCCGCGTCCCGCCCCTTGAAAAATACAAGATAACGGGGCGGCGTTTCGGTGCTGTCTTTCTTTAGGGCAAAGTCGATACCGTATTTTTTTGCCGTCTGCTCAAAGGCTTTGATATTGCCCTCAGTTATCTCAATGTTGGAAAGCCCCGCGTTCTGCTTCGCAAGCTGCTTTAGCGTCTGCTTCCCGTGGGGCTGTTTTTCCTGCTGCTTTTTTGCCTGTGCAAGCATGGCTTTGATTGCCTTTTGCAGCATTTCAGCGGTCAGCTTTGCTCCCTTGACCGAGAGCGCAACCACTTTTTCGTTGATTTCGTCCTGCAATGTTTACCGTCCTCCTTTCCCGGTAGTAATGATAGTGTTAGGGTGGTACGCCGCTTTTGGGCGTGAAAAAAGGGCGTCCGTTGTTCACGCCGCCCCGTTAAATCCGCACCCGCAGCCCGTTCAAGTCCTCGGCGCGAATACCTACAAGATACCAGTTGTCCCCGTACTCAATCCGGGTCGGCTTCCATTTGCCGCCTGTGAATACGTCCATGCACTCGCCGCAATGCAAGCCGCCGTAATAGTCGGCAATGTCAAAGCGAATGTCGTAGCGGTCAGCGGTTTCATCAAAAATCAAAGCTCCTGTT
>OKTN01000616.1_pt1 | contig 15653 bp, 9 predicted proteins | sample 1606451 | NCBI WGS metagenome assembly OKTN01 (sample SAMEA3879602, study PRJEB24766) | human gut metagenome | biome: human-associated habitat; feature: feces | place: USA | collected 1985/1987 | reverse complement strand
ATCAGGCAGGACTTTGGTTAGACGCGGGAGCAATTTTTGGGAAAACGGGTATTGGTTTTGAGCGCATTAACATTGCATGTCCGAGAAAAACGTTAGAACAGGCATTTTTGCAACTGAAAAAAGCAGTGGATGCGTTAGATTAAAAACTTTGTAACAGTATGATATCTGTTCAGAATGATCAAAAAGGCACGAAGATGGCACTGCGGTGGAGTATATCTTATTGAAGAGGAACTCCACTGCAGTCACAGCAAATCCTCTGCAGAAAGCTGTTGATAAGTCGATATCGAGTTACATCGTACCGTGGCCTGAATCAAAAATATCCGTGAAAAGCTTTATGACAGGTCAATATCTAATTCCACCGGGCAGTGGTCACTGCCCAAAATGGAAGAATGGATTTCTGCCGCTTTAATCCGCGGCTGCAATATATCGGAGACGAGGAAATAATCAATTCTCCACCCGATATTTCTTTCCCTGGATTTTGCAAAGTAGCTCCACCAGGAGTAGGCATCTTTTTTGTCCTGATGTAAATAGCGGAAAGAGTCAGTGAATCCATCGGAAAGGAGTTCTGTCATTTTATTACGTTCGTCATCGGTAAAACCTGCGTTCATATGATTTGATGCCGGATTGGCAAGGTCGATCTCCTCGTGGGCCACATTTAAGTCGCCGCAGAGAATGACCGGCTTTTTGCTGTCAAGCTGAAGAAGATAAGCGCGGAAAGCATCTTCCCATTCCATGCGGTAGGGAAGCCGCGCCAGTTCATTCTGGGAGTTTGGAGTGTAACAGGTGACAAGATAGAACGTATCATATTCTAGTGTGATCACCCGGCCTTCGGTATCACAGATGGCGGTTCCGATGCCGCGTGTGACGTTAAGTGGTTCTTTTTTGGCAAAAATAGCAGTGCCGGAGTAGCCCTTTTTTTCGGCATAATTCCAGTATTGGTGATAATCCGGCAGATCGAGTGTGATCTGTCCTTCCTGCAGCTTGGATTCCTGGATGCAGAAGAAATCGGCATCTGCGGCACGAAAATAGTCGAGAAATCCTTTTTGTACACAAGCGCGCAGTCCGTTGACATTCCATGAGATGAGTTTCATTGCTGATATCCTCCTAAAGTAGATTTTCCTAAATTATATACATATGTGAGAGAAAGTACAAGTTTGGTTATGGTCTGCAAAGATCGGACCATATGGAAATAATGTTAAAAAAATACTTGACGCATGGCTTGGCCTATGGTAGTATAATACACGGTTCGTTGGTCAAGCGGTTAAGACGCCGCCCTCTCACGGCGGAAACACGGGTTCGATTCCCGTACGGACTGTTACTATTATAAATATAATAGCCCAACCCGAAAAAATGTTGTCGTATGACAGCATTTTTTTATTTAATCATAGGAAATTCCTTCCTATGATTAAATAACGCTCCGCGAGCTGCGCATCCTCGCGGAAATAAAGTTTATGATGGAGAAACGGCGGCAGAGGCTTTGGAAAATGTGGAAACAGTTATTTCCGAATGGATAGAGACGGCAAAGGCTATTGGGCGGGAAATTCCAGTGCCAAAAGGAAAATTGATGTACGCATAATGAAAAATCTAGTGTTTTCATGGAATCATCCGTGAAAACACTGGATTTTTACGAAATAAACTTCTTTACAATTCAATGGTCAGTTCCACAGGACAGTGATCTGAACCGAATACATCGGTATGGATAGCTGCTCCGGTGAGACTGGAATCCAGCCGTCTGGAAGTGATGAAATAATCGATCCGCCATCCGGCGTTTTTCTCGCGGGCTTTAAAGCGGTAGGACCACCAGGAATAAATGCCCTCGGCATCCGGATAAAAGTAACGGAAGGTATCCGTAAAACCGGCGCTTAAAAGTTCGGTCATTTTTTCCCGTTCTTCATCGGAAAAACCGGCATTTTTGCGGTTGGTCTTTGGATTTTTCAGGTCGATCTCCTGATGGGCCACGTTCAGGTCCCCGCAGTACACCACCGGCTTTTTGGCGTCCAGCTCCAGGAGGTAGTCGCGGATGTCATCCTCCCAGGCCATGCGGTAGTCCAGACGGGCCAGCTGGTCCTTGGAGTTGGGGGTGTAGCAGCAGACCAGATAAAAGCTGTCGTACTCGGCGGTGATGACGCGTCCCTCGTGGCGGTGCATGTCGCCGCCAAAGCCGCAGGTCACGGACAGGGGCTGGCGGCGGGTGAACACGGCGGTACCGGAGTAGCCGGCTTTGTCAGCGCTGTTCCAGAAGCGGTAGTAGCCCTCCAGCGGGAAATCGGCCTGCTCCGGCCGCATTTTCGTCTCCTGCAGGCAGATGACGTCGGCATCCGCCAGTGTGCAGAAATCCAGAAAGCCCTTATTCAGGCAGGCCCGCAGGCCGTTGACGTTCCATGAGATCAATCGCATGACGGAAGCTCCTTTGTGTCTGTTTGGGATATTGTACCACACTTTCCGGCGGGGCACAATCCCGGAGCGGAGCAGGTCAGGAAAAACGGACTTGACTTGAAGCGAGCTTTAAGTTGTATACTACGGGTATCATTATATAGAACGGATGTTCTCGTATGAGCAAGAAGCTGGTAGCGTATTTCTCCGCGTCCGGCGTCACCGCCAAGGTGGCCAGGACGCTGGCGGAGGCCGTGGGGGCCGATCTGTTTGAGATCGCGCCCAAGGCACCTTACACCAAGGCGGACCTGAATTGGATGGACGCCAATGCCCGCAGCACCGTGGAGATGAAGGACCCCGGCTCCCGTCCGGAGCTGGCGGCGGGGCTGCCCGATGCGGCGGCCTACGACACCATCTATGTGGGGTTCCCCATCTGGTGGTACGTGGCGCCGACCATCGTTAATACGTTCCTGGAGAGTCTGGATCTCAGCGGCAAGACCGTGGTGCCCTTTGCCACCTCCGGCGGCAGCGGTATGGGCAAGACCAATGAACGTCTGGCTCCCAGCTGCAAGGGCGCGCGCCTGCTGGAAGGAAAGGTGTTCAGGAGCAGCGCCAGCCGTCAGGAGCTGGCCGCCTGGGCTGAGAGCCTGTAAATGCATAAGCATGCGGAAAACCACCCCGCTGTCCGAAAGGACGGCGGGATGGTTTGTGTTTGGCGCAGAAAACCGCCCGGGGGCGGTTTTACGCATGCGGGTCACAGCCTGCGGGCACGCTTTTGCAGCTCGACATACTCCCGTACGGCACGGCAGCCGTCCGGCCCCAGAGACAGCAGGTCGGCGTACAGCCGATCCAGCGTGCCTCCGCCTGGCAGCGGCTTTTTATAGTCGCTGACGGGTGCGGGGGCGTCCGTCCGGCCCAGCAGATAGTCGGTGGAGACACCGTAAAAATCTGCCAGAATGAGGATGCACCGGACGGGCATCTCGTACTTGCCAGTTTCGTACTTGGAGTAATACTGCTGCGAGGTGCCCAGGATCGCGGCCACGTCCGACTGCTTCAGATCCCGATCTTCGCGCAGCCCCCGTATGATCTCGCAAAACGTCCGCATATGGAACACCTCCATTTTTTGTGGTAAAGAATTATAGCGCACATCACATGTGGCTTATTGACGAATCGACAAATTAGGTGTACAATCGAAATGTGTACATCAAAATTGACGTATAAAAGCAAAAAACGGCGTGGCGAAATGCCGTGGATGGCGGGGAGAGCCTGTTTTTATATGGTATATGGCAGACCGGAGGGATTGCCGCAGTTGGGCGGCAGCCGGCCGGTTTGACGAAGGGGCGGGGGACCAGTCGGGTCCTCCGAAAGGGGAGAACTGCATATGGAATTCTTAGCGGCACAGCACACGGATATTGGTACCTGCAAGGGTACCAACCAGGACAGCATCTGCATCATGGAAGCACAGACCGGCGACGGTAATGTGCTTTTTGCTGCTGTCTGTGACGGCATGGGCGGATTAGAGCAGGGAGAAGTGGCAAGCGCGCAGATGATCGGAGAATTGTCGGCGTGGTTTGCCCGGCAGCTCCCTGCTCAATTAGTATGCCCGGATCCGGTGTCCGAGGTGCGCTGGTGCTGGGACCGGATGTTCAAGCGGGTGAACCAGCAGTTGGCCGCCTATGGAAGGCAGCATCGCATCCACATGGGTACCACCGCCACAGCACTGGTGGTGCTTCCCAACGGCAGCTATCTCATCGGCCATGTGGGCGACACGCGGGTGTACCGCATCTCCGACCAGCATATCCGCGTGGTGACGGAGGACCAGACCGTGGTGGTCCGCGAGGTGCAGCAGGGCAGGCTAACGCCGGAGGAGGCGGAGGCGGACCCGCGGCGCAGCGTGCTTTTGCAGTGCATCGGCGCGTCGCGCATCGTGGAACCGGTGTATTACAGCGGCCGCGTGGTGCCGGACGAGTGCTGGCTGCTGTGCTCCGATGGATTCCGGCACGAGATCTCGGCCCAGGAGATCCAGGAGGCGCTGCGGCCGGAGAGCAACCGCAGTGAGGCGGATATGGAGCATCACCTGCGGACGCTGGTCGAGACGGACAAGGACAGGATGGAGCAGGACAACATCTCCGCCATCCTGATCCGGACGGTGAAAGGGGAATTGGGGCATGGCGGCTATTGGGCAGATCATTGACGATAAATACGAAATACTGAAGCTCATCGGACAGGGCGGCATGTCCCGTGTCTATCTGGCCATGGACAAGCGGCTCAACAAGCAGTGGGCCGTGAAGGAGATAGAGAAGCGGGCGCGGGACCGGAACAACGAGGTGGTGATCCAGAGCGCCATCGCCGAGGCCAACATGATCAAGCGGCTGGACCATCCGGCCATCGTGCGGATCGTGGATATCATCGACGACGGCGACGTGATCTACATCATAGAGGACTACATCGAGGGCGAGACGCTGGCGTCCATTCTGGAGAGCAATGGCGCACAGCCCCAGGAGCTGGTGATCAAATGGGCCATGCAGCTATGCGAGGCGCTGGAGTACCTGCACACCCGCAAGCCGCCCATCATCTACCGCGACATGAAGCCCGCCAACGTCATGGTGAAGCCCGACGGCAACATCAAGATCATCGACTTCGGTATCGCCCGCGAATATAAGGAGAGCGGCCTTGCGGACACGGTATGTCTGGGCACCCGGGGCTACGCCGCGCCGGAGCAGTTCGGCGGCAAGGGGCAGACGGACGCCCGCACCGATGTGTACTGTCTGGGCGCGACGCTGTACCACATGGTGACGGGGCAGAACCCGGGCGAGCCGCCCTATGAGATGTATCCCATCCGGCACTGGGACCCCACGCTGTCTTCGGGACTGGAGGCCATCATCCTGAAGTGCACCCAGTTCAACCCCGACGACCGGTTTCAGGACTGCGCCGAGCTTCTGTGGGCGCTGAACAACTACCAGCGGTGGGATCAGGAGTACCGCGCGGCGCTGCGGCGGAAGCTGCGGCTGTTCGTGGGGGCGCTCATCGCCTGCGTCGTGTTTCTGGCGGTGGGCGGCTTCGGCCTGTTCATGAAGGCACGAACCAACATGGCGGACTACAGCCAGAATATTCTCCAGGCAGAGAAAGCATCCGATGAGGAGGAAAAGGCCCAGTACTATCTGTCGGCTGTGGACATCATGCCGCTGCGGCTGGACGCCTATCAGGGGCTGATCGATACCTTCAAGGAGAATGCGGTGTTCACCGTAGAGGAGGAGACGCAGCTGAAAAAGAAACTCAATGCACATCTGACCCAGCTGCGGGAGCAGCCGGGGTACGCCAGGCTGGCCTTTGAGGTGGGCAAGCTGTACTGGTACTACTACGACTACGGTGCGGAGGACGGCAGCGATAACCAGATCACCCGGGTGAAAAGCGCCATCCAGTGGTTTGACGACGCCGTGCAGTACGGCGCGGAGACGGACAGCTTTTATCTGATGGCCCGCATCTACCGCGACATCGGTAAATTCAATCGGGACATTACCCTGAACATGGAGGAGGCCTCCGACCAGGGACTGTATCAGGCGTACTGGGACGATATCACCGCGCTGGTGGACCTGATCGGACAGGATCGGAGCGAGAACGAGATCACGCAGCTGGAGGTCTACCGGCTGGCGGTGTTCTCCATGGAGACCTATGCCAGAAAGTTCAAGGCGGATGGCGTCAGCTATGACAGCATGACGGCGCTGCTGGGGCAGGTGCGCAGCCGCGGTAGACACCACATCGGAGAAAACGGAGAAGCTGCGCGCCAGCGTACTGGACCGGCTGGATGCGGCGGCCAACGCCATTGAAAATGCGTACAGAGAGCAGGTGAGCGGAGAATGGGTGCAGCAGTATGGGGCATCGTGGGCATTGCGGGCTTTGCGCTGGCGGGTCTGTCGCTGATCGCGGCGGGATGTGTTTTCTTCGCACTGGATATCCGCGGCGTCATGGCCGATCTGTCCCAGAAGCGGGCGGCCCATGCGGTGGAGGAGATCCGGAGGAACAACGCCGCCATGGGGGACAGGCCGTTCCGCGTGGACCGCATCAATCGGGAGCGGGGCAGATTGACGGACAAGATCGCCACCGGCGGGGCCGGCGGTACCGGGCGGACGGGCAGGGGACGGACCGGGCGCACCCAGACCGGTCAGACAGGCACCGGCGGCGGAAAGCCGCTCCGGAAGCAGGGCCCGGAGCCGCCGGAGGCGGACGTTACGGCGGTGCTGAGTACGGCTGCGGCCACAGAGCAGCTGCCGCCCAGTAAGGCCACGGAGGCGCTGGGTTCGCAGGAGACGGCGGTCCTGCAGGACGAGAACGCTACCGAGGTGCTGCGGGATACCGACGCCACCGAGGTGCTCAGCGAGACAGGAGCCACGGAGGTGCTCAGTGCCGCAGGCGCTACCGAGGTGCTGACGGAGCAGGAGGGGACGACGGTGCTGTCGCAGGAGCAGCTGCCGCCGCAGAATACCGCAGGGGTGAAACCGGTGTCGTTCCGCATTACGCGCCGCGTGGAGGTCACGCATGCGGACGGCATCGGAGAAAATATAGAGAACAAGGTAAAAGGAGAATGAGAATGGAGACGAGAAAAACATCCGTGATCCGGAGAGCGGCGGCGCTGTTGTGCGCGCTGGTGCTGGCGGTGGGGCTGGCACCGGTACAGGTGTTGGCGGATGCCGGCCGGATCGAGACTCTGTACGTGGGTGAGAGCAGGACGCTGGAGCAGACAGGCGCGGCGTCGTGGGAGAGCAGCAGCGACGAGACGGCGACAGTGACGGCGGACGAGACGGACAGCGACAAAGCCGTTGTGACGGCGGAAGCGGCGGGCGACGTGACCATCAAGGCGCTGGGCGGGGACGGCAGCGAGCTGCAAGCGTGGGAGTTCCGCGTGAAAGAGCGATCCGTCCATATCAACAAGGTCAGCGATACCTACTGTGTGGCCGCAGACGCGGCCCCCACCATGACGGTGACGATGGACGGCGTGGAGAGCGTACACTGGTCCGTGGCGAACGATGACGGGAATCCCACCACAGCCATGTCCATTGACGCCGAAACCGGTAAGGTGACATATGGCAGCCTGACGGCGGCCAGCGAGACGGTGGTCATCACCGCCGTGGCCAAGGGAATGCCGGATGTGAAGGACAGCTTCACCATGACGCTGACCAAGGGCGAGACGACGGTGGCGTTCGAGACGACCGAGGTGCACTACGGCGTCCAGACGCTGGAGGCCGTGGTGAAGTGCGGCGATACGGTCGTGGACGATGCGGCGGTGACGTACAGCATCGTGGGGGAACCGGCGCCCGACTACGCTGCGCTGTCCGATGGCCGGTTGACGATGAAGGAACTGAACAGCGTGACCATCCGCGCGGACTACGCCGGTGACGGCAAGTACAAGGCGGCCGGCGCGGAGCGGACATTCACGGCAGGAACCTGCCAGGTGACGATGGATGTGGGCGAGTTTGCGGTGGAGAAGAACCACGACGGCACCAACGCGCTGACGGAGCAGAATAAGACGGACATCGAAAAGGCCCTGCAGGACGCCTTCCGGAAGGCGCGGGCGTTTGAGGGAGATGACGTGACGCTGGCGGTGGATCTCACCGATGCGGTGTACTCCACCGCGGACGTGTATACCGACAAGACCGTGACGGTCAGGGTACGTCTGGACGGCGCCGACGCGGCGAAGTACAGCCTGGCCGATACGTTTGAGCTGAAGGCGCGCATCCACGCCAACGAGCCCAAAAACGGGGAGTTTGACCTGACCGCGGCGGCGAAGCAGACGCTGGACGGCGTTACCATCTCCGGCAGCAGGAAAGGCACCGACGGCACCTATTGGGTGAAGGCGGGCGATGAACTGACGCTGAGCAAGCAGGACGGCATCGGAGCGTATAGCGTCAACGGGAACAGTATCGTCGGCGGGGGGCTGACAGTGGGCGGTGAAAACAGCCAGTTGAAGGACGGCTGGCAGTTCTACATCGGAAAGACGGAGAACGGGAAGGTGATCTTCTACGGTCCCTATACCGTGAAGCTCCAGCAGGATGATGACGCGCCGAAGTTCCTGGTGGAAAAAGTAGAGGGCATCGGCTTTGGTAATAAGGATATGGCGTACACCGTGGACATCACGGATGATGGCAGCGGCGTGGACGTGGGCTCCATCCAGTACTACGTGGGCGGCGCGGCTCCTGACGCTGATACGAAGTGGAAGGACGCCAATGCTAAGAAGGACACGAACCCCAACGGATACACCGTGACCATCCAGATGCCCGCTTCCGGTACGCTGTATCTGCGGGCTGCCGACTGCGTGGGGAACGCGGCGGAATCTTCGGCCATCCGCACGCTGGTGCTGGAGGATAACGAGCCCACGGTCAAACTGACGGTGGACACGGCGGACGAGGACAGTATTGAGCAGAGCCACCAGGTGACGGTGGAAGCGGCGGATGCCGAAAAAGTGGGGAATGCGCCTTACAGCTATTCCGGCATCCAGAGGGTGACATATGAGCTGAAGCAGGGTGACGCGGTTGCCCTCAGCGAGACATACACGAACGAGACGCCCCAGGAGATCGAGCAGATCCCAGGAGTACGGACGTGGGACGAGACCCTGGAATTCCCAGGAACGTATACGGATAAGGATGGCAATCCGTTGACGCTGAACGGCACCTACACGCTGGTGGTGACGGCGTGGGACAATGCCGGAAACATGGGACGGAAGGAGCGCGAGCTGCAGTTCGACAATACCGCGCCGCAGCTGACGGTGACGGCCGATGAGTCGGTCAACAGCTACAACGAGGGCGAATATTTCAACGATACCTTTGCCGTTACGATGACGGTGGCGGACGGCCTCCAGTTGGATGCGGATAAGCTGACGCCGGTGGTGATGCGCGGCGGCGAGGTGGCTGCGAAGGGCGAAACGGGCGTGACCGTGGAGCCGCAGCTCAACCAGGAAAAAACGGAATATACGGTGACGTTCACGGTGGATAAGAGCGCTGAGAATGGCGTCTACACCTTTGCTATCAGCGGTACGGACCATGCCGGCAACGCGCTGGTGCTAGCTGAGGGCGTCAATGCGGACCAGAACGCCGTGACGGAGGAGAGTGACGTGTTCACCACCCGCGCCAAGGTGCTGGATACGGTGTCTCCCATGTTTAAGCTGACCATCGGCAGAGACCGTGCGGCAAATAAAGACTTGCAGGATGGGCGGTACTACTTCAATGCAGACTTTACGGTGAAGGCCCGGGTGTCGGATACCAACGTCGACAATGGGCGGCTGCATCTGGAGCGCTTTACTCAGGGGGCTGAGACAGGTGTGGACTTCTCCGCGGTCACTGACGGTGAGGTTGAAAAGTGGAGCAAACTGGCATTTTCCGACGTTGCTGCCGGTGAAACGGTGAGCGTGGACGGCCTGTACCGCTACCGCATCTCCGGAGCGGACAAGGCGGGCAACCCGCTGATCCCTGCCGCGAAACAGACGGAGATTGAGACTAAGGACGCCGAGACATATCTGACCTACTACATCGCGCGGGATACCAAGGCGCCCGATGGTGTGCTCACTGTCCGGGCTGCGAAGAACGGCGACCCCTACTATGAGGTGAAGATGGACGGCACTATCGGCAAGGCGGAGCCGTTCCGGAAGGAGACGGAGGCCTATATCCTGCTGAAGACGGACGACAACAGCCCCGTCCGGCTGTCCTACAATGTGTGGTCCATCGTGGAGGAGGGCAAGCAGGAGAAGATTCAGCAGGGGCCCACCGATTATGCGTTCCAGCAGAGCGCGGGATGCTCCATGGAGGGCGAGCGCATCTTCTGGATGACGGACATCACAGTGACGGACCGCGCCGGAAACACGACGACGCTGGCCACCACCAACAAGATCTATCTGGACAACACCGCGCCCAGTGGGGGCGGCGAGAACATCGACCGGCTGGCCCCCGAGATCGAATTCAAGGTGGACAAGGACGTTTCCACCTATCGCGGCGCTGTGGGTCCCCTGTACGATCAGGATGTGCCCCTGAGCATCTCCGTCAGCGACCCCAACCCCGGCACCAAGAGCTCCGGCTTGGGTAATGTGGTGTATCAGGTGTTCGTGGACGGCAAACCGGTGGAGAAGGAGTATCTCCACCATAAGAACGATGTGTACGATCCTAACGGGAACGAGAATGAGGGTAAGTACGACGATCAGAAGCTGGATTTCACGCTGAACGAGCTGCGCACCGTGAGCGACAATAACAATAACATCAAGGTCACGGTGACGGCGTACGATAATGCCGGCAACCTCGCCACCAGCAGCTACGAGTTTGGTATCGACAAGACCGCGCCGGACATCGAGGTGGTGTTTGATAACAACAGCGCCGAGAACGGCAAGTACTTCAAGGAGGCGCGCACGGCCACGGTGAATGTCTACGAGCGCAACTTCGATCCCACTAAGATCGTCATCAAGACCCAGCCCGATGTCAGCGGCGCTGCGGACATCAATAACTGGAAGTGCGCCAAGGATAACAGCGAGGGCAGCAACGGCGACCGCGACTGCTGGAGCTACACCATTCCGTACAGCCGCGACGGCAACTACACCCTGCGCGTGGAGGGCGCGGACATGCTGGGCACCTCCGCGGGCGAGGTGAAATATCTGGCGGCCAACGGCGGCGCGGCCACGGCACCCCAGGACTTCGTGGTGGACCTGACGGCCCCCACGGTGGAGGTACGCTACGACAACCACGATGTGGCCAACGGCAAGTACTATAAGGCGGACCGCACGGCCACCATTATCGTCAGCGATACCAACTTTGCGGGACGCAACGACATCACCATCAGCGCCACGGCCGGCGGTACGGCCCCCGTGGTGTCCTTCTCCGCCGACGGGCGGGCCGTGCTGCCCTTTACGCAGGACGGTACCTACCGCATCACCGGCACGGTGACGGATCAGGCGGGCAACGTGTCCCGCGTCCTGTCGGAGGACGAGTTCGTGCTGGACAAGACCGCACCGGTGGTGGAGATCTCCGGCGTGGCAGACCGGTCGGCCAACAACGACACGGTGGCGCCGGTGATCCGGTTCACGGACGCCAACTTTGACCCCAACGGCACCACGCTGACGATGACCGGCGCCAACAACGGCGCAGTATCCTACGATGGCGGCTACGCTGACGTGGAGAACGGCCGTGTGTTCAGCTACGCGGACTTCGCACGGGTGCAGGAGGTGGACGACATCTATACGCTGACGGCGGGCATCACCGATCTGGCCGGCAACACGGCGGACAGCAGCATCATGTTCTCTGCCAACCGCTTCGGCTCCGTATACACCTTCAGCGATGACACGGAGGCCCTGCGGGGACACTACATCCAGACCGAGCGGGATCTGGTATTCACCGAGACCAACGTGGACAGCCTGCAGCGGGATACCATCGCCCTGAAGCTGACGCGCAACGGCGTACCCATGGATCTGAAGGAGAATACGGACTACACCATTGCCGCTGCGGGCGGCGGAGGCAGCTGGAGCCAGTACCGCTATACCATCGACAAGTCGCTGATCGCCGATGAGGGCGTGTACGCCGTGGCGGTGTACTCTGTGGACGCCGCCGGAAATATCAACGAGAACATCGACGAGGTGAAGAAAGCGGAACTGAACTTCGGCGTGGACAAGACACCGCCGGTGGTGGTGCCCATCGACTTCGAAAGCAATACCCAGTACGCCGTGGAGGGCAAGGCCGTGGAGCTGGAGATCAAGGACAACCTTGCTCTGAAGTCCGTGGAGATCCTGCTCGACGGCGAGGCCGTGGCCTGCAGCGCCTCCGGCGAGACGTATACCTTCAACGTGCCCCAGTCCAACCATAAGCAGAGCGTGGTCATCCAGGCTGCGGACGAGGCGGGCAACGTCTGCACGGTGAACGTGGACGATGTGCTGGTGTCCACCAACATTCTGGCCCGCTGGTACAACAACACGCCCCTGTTCTTCGGCTCGCTGGGCGGCGTGGCCGTGGCGGCCGCGGTGGTGATTGTGCTACTGCGGAAGAAGCGGAACCAGGCTCCGTCTACCGCGGTCCGCGGGAGATACGGGGGAACCCGCAGAAGAAGGGAAAACACTTATGGTCATCAATCTCATCAAGCCGAAACGGATGTGCAGCATGACGCTCCCCACCAAGATCAAGGGGCGCTACTGGCTGACAGACACGGAGGAGGATCGGTCCGCGCGGGTGCTGTTCAGCATTGAGGCTGTCAACGGCCGATGGGTGGTCAGGAGCACGGAGTCCATCTCCGTCATCGACGCGGAGAACAACGTGGCCTCCAGCGTGGTCATCGAGCCGCTGAGCTTCTTCAACGTCCGGGTCCGGGGCTCGGAGGAGCGCATGATCCTGTTTGCCGAGGGGGAGGACACCGGCAGAGGGGAGTTCAGGAAATACATCGTCCGCGGCAGGCAGGATATCACCATCGGGCGTACCAACAACAATGCGCTGCACTATGCCAATACCTATGTGTCCTCCCTGCACGCACGGCTGACCTATGACGGGGAGCGCTGGCACATCGCGGACACCAACAGCAAGAACGGCACCTATGTCAACGGTCTGCGTATCCAGAAAAAGGCGCTGGAGGCCGGAGACCTGATCTATATCATGGGCCTGCGCATCGTGGTGGGCCACGGATTTCTGGCGGTCAACGATCCCGGCGGCCTGCTGACAGTGAATACGCCGGCGCTGGAGCCCTACCGCCCCCAGAAGGAGGACGCGGACCGGCCCAGGCCGGCCCTGCCGGAGCAGCCGTGCTTCTACCGGTCGGCCCGGTTCCACCGCGAGGTGGAGACAGCCCACATCGCCATCGACCCGCCGCCCCAGGTGCAGAAGGTGGAGACGGTGCCGCTGGCCCTGATGCTGGGGCCGTCCCTGACCATGGGCCTGGCGTCGTTGAGCACCGGTATCCTGACGGTGAGCAACGTCATCGCCAGCGGCGGCGATATCACCCAGGCCGTGCCGACGCTGGTGATGTCGGTGAGCATGCTGCTGGGCACGGTGCTGTGGCCGATCCTCACAAAGAAGCATGAAAAGAAGATGCAGCGGCGGGGCGAGGACCGCCGGCAGGAGCGGTATCTGGCATATCTGGACAGTGTGCGGGACGAGATCCGGCGCAGGTGCAAGGAGCAGACGGATATTCTCAACGAAAATGCGGCATCGCAGGAGGATTGCGCCAACCGCATCGCCGAGGAGAAGCCCAACCTGTGGGAGCGCACCATCGGGCAGAAAGATTTCCTGCGGCTGCGGCTGGGCGTGGGCAATCTGCCCATGAACGCGGACATCAAGTGCGCGGAAAAGAAATTCACCATGGAGGACGATACCCTCCAGGATGCCATGCTGTCGCTGGGCGCGGAGACCAAGGAGCTGGTAAACGTGCCGGTGAGTGTGGCGCTGCCCGGCGCCGGTGCAGTGGGACTGGTGGGCCGTCACGACGATGTGAACAGCCTGGCCAAGGCGCTGATCTTGCAGATGATCGCGCTCCACAGCTATGACGAGCTGAAGCTCATCCTGCTGGCGGATCAGCAGGACGGGGACGAGTGGGACTTTGTCCGGTGCATCCCCCATTTCTGGAGCGACGACCGGCAGGTGCGGTTCTTGGCGCGGGACGCGGATGAACTGAAGGAGCTGTCCGTGTTTATGGAGAAGAACATCCTCAGCCGCGGCGATGTGCAGAACCGGGAATACAGCGCCGTGCCGCCGTACTATGTGGTGATCGCTGCCAGCGAGGAGCTGACCAAGCGGTGCGACGCGCTGCAGAAGCTGCTGCGGTTCAAGCATAACTGCGGCGCCAGCGCCATCCTGCTGGCCCGGCAGCAGCGGGGGCTGCCCAAGGAGACCAACGTGGTGGTGACGTTGGACGGGCGGCAGGCGGAAATGACGTTCCGCGACGATACTGCGGGGCGCGCCGTAGCCTTTACACGGGACGAGATCAACGAGGCCATGCTGGGGAATCTGGCACGGGACATCGCCAATATCCGGCTGGATACCGGTACGGGGCAGTTCCAGCTGCCCGGTATGCTGTCGTTCCTGGAGATGTTCCATGTGGGGAAGATCGAGCACCTCAACGCCCTGACCCGCTGGAAGGAGAACAACCCCGTGGTGAGCCTCCAGACACCGGTGGGTGTGGACACCTACGGCGACCTGTTCGAACTGGACCTCCACGAGAAGTTCCACGGCCCCCACGGTCTGGTGGCGGGCATGACCGGCTCCGGCAAGTCGGAGTTCATCATCACCTATATCCTGTCCATGGCGGTAAACTACCACCCAGACGAGGTGGCGTTCATCCTCATTGACTACAAGGGCGGTGGTCTGGCCGGCGCTTTCGAGGATCAGGAGCGGGGCTGGACGGCGCTGCCGTCAAGCGCTCCCTGATCTCCATCCAGAGCGAGCTGCGCCGCCGTCAGGCCCTGTTCAACGAGGCCCGCAAGGTGGCCAACGAGGGCACCATGGACATCTACAAGTACCAGCAGCTCTACCGCGACAAGGTGGTGGACAAGCCGGTGCCTCATCTGTTCATCATCTCCGACGAGTTTGCCGAGCTGAAGGCCCAGCAGCCGGAGTTCATGGAGCAGCTTATCAGCGCGGCCCGTATTGGCCGCAGCCTGGGCGTGCACCTGATCCTGGCCACCCAGAAACCCAGCGGCGTGGTGGACGACCAGATCTGGAGCAACAGCAAGTTCCACGTCTGTCTGAAGGTGCAGGAGAAGTCGGACAGCCAGGAGATGATCAAGTGCCCCGACGCGGCGGAACTCACCCAGACGGGACGGTTCTACCTGCAGGTGGGCTTCAACGAGCTGTTCGCACTGGGGCAGTCGGCCTGGTGCGGCGCGGAGTACGTGCCCAGTGAGACCTTTGAGAAGGCCGCAGACCGGAGCATCCAGATCGTGGACGATCTGGGCCGCGTGGCCATGAACGTCAAGCCGCCCCAGAAGCGGAGCACCGGCGTCCGCACCAAGCAAATTGTGGGCGTTATCCGGTACCTGTCGGATCTGGCGCTGGAGGAGAAGGTGTCGGCCAAGCCGCTGTGGCTGCCGGCCATTCCCGCCCACATCTATGTGGACGCGCTGGAGCGGAAGTACGGCGTCACCTCCGCGGGCGTGGTGCTGGAGCCCATCATCGGCGAGTATGACGATCCCTTCAACCAGCGGCAGGGTGTTCTGACACTACCGCTGACAGAGGAGGGCAACTGCCTGATCTACGGTTCCGTGGGCAGCGGCAAGACGGAGCTGCTGACGGTGCTGGCCTACTCGCTGCTGCGGAACCACTCGGCGGACGAGG